>ERZ802830.3960-NODE-3960-length-12128-cov-13.6778_pt1 | contig 12128 bp, 10 predicted proteins | sample MGYA00345654_ERZ802830 | MGnify/ENA primary metagenome ERZ802830 (study PRJEB30503, sample SAMEA104212375) | marine metagenome | biome: Westerlies Biome; feature: [SRF] surface water layer (ENVO:00010504) within the epipelagic zone...; material: water... | reverse complement strand
GATCACTGAATGGAAAACTCAGTTCACGAACGGTAGATGAGGCCACTGCATCACGAAGACCAGAAACCAGAAGTTTGTTTTCAAAGAATGCCAGATCTGTAATTGAGTCATCACGAGGATTTCGCGACCGTCTTCCTTGTCGAACAACCTTATCTTCTGGAGCATCATCCAAAACTGCCTGTGAAGAAGGGCATGCTTGCAAATCGAGGACTTCAAAATTACCGTCACCAACGACTTTGATAATGAGTGGCTTCTGATCAGCGTGTACTGCCAAGAACGGTGTGCCTGTGCGAGGGTTCACAACGAGATCTTGAATCGCTACCTGCTCAGCCTTGGTATGAGCAGCAAGCTTTGCCAGCACATCATCAATCTGTATCGAATGACCATGAGAGCCCTCGCCTGTATCACCAGTCGCAACCGCGACCACCGTAGCCGCCTTTGAATCGCCAATAAAAAGAATGTCGTCCGGGCCAAACACCAGCGTTGTCGCCGACTCCAAAGCAATATTTTTCTTCTCCATCCCCCTGTATTCACGCGCATGAAGCGTTGCTGGTGTTAGCACGGCACAAGCAGTCAAAACGACGCAGAGACACGTTCGAAAGATCATTGTTTAACTCCTCATTTTACAATTCATGACCATAGATACCATCAACAGTGTGCTGAAAACAACTTTTACACATATGTTTATTTTTCAGCCATCTCGTACAGTCTCTTATCTGCTGCCACTGCCGGCTGCCAATAATAGCCTTCCTCATTCTGACAACGACAATCTTTATAGTCTTGAAGCAGCTTGTTGTAGGCGACCGTAGCTTCCTCGTGCTCCCCTTGGTTCCGTAGCGATGTTCCAAGAATCAGAAGACATGTCCCTACGCTGTTGAGTTCAGGAAATTCATCTGCATTAGAGTTTGTGATTGTAGCACCAGACTTTTGCTGTTCTAAAGCCTTCGTGGTGCATTCCTTGAAACACGCCTCTGTGATGCGAATAACTTCATCATGGTTTCCGCTATGAAGCGCCTCCCATGCCTCAGTCACATAATCAACTGCTTCACTATCATGAGATGATTCTTCCGCAAGAATATGAGAAGTGATAAAGAAGCAACACCCGAGAACTATTGATATTATTTTTACTGTTTTCACCATCTTGAAATTCCTAAGGACATTTCCTGCACTATACCTTTTTCCTGGATTCTGAGCATTAAAACGTGACCTCAGTCTCTTGTATCCAAAATCCTGTCTTGGTTTCCAATCGCTACTTTGCAGCCGTTGAAAATGTATTCAGTATCGTCTCTGCGGATAGAGCAGACCTGTTGACTGACCAAAAAACACCGTTGACTATCACCCGGAGAGCGTTTTTGTTTGTAAAGTCTTTGGCATGTCCAAGCGACGTAGTAAAAACACGATTTCCATATGAATTCTTCCATGTCCAGGCAATTGGTGCTGACATGGTTTGTTCAAGTTCATGAATTCCAAATTGATTTGTCACAGTACCAACACGTTTTGAATGTCCAGTGCCGATCAACAAGGGCTCAATCCCCGGCTGGGCATTGATGAGATAGAGCGTGCCCGATGACTCCCAGCCAGTCGTATCCACTCCAGTGAGAATTGGATGATGGAGAGCATTAGCTGCAGGCTTCACCTGAGTCTTTCCAGCCAGATGAATCAGATACGGAGAACCCAGAACCTTTTGTCCGAAATCATTATTGAGTGCATGACGCGGATGATTCTTTGGATAATTAAATGCGTGCGTGCTCGTTCGAAGACCGACAACTGCTTTACCCGACTCAATAAATTCTGTGATATGGGCAAGTTGGCTGTCTTTCAGCTGGAGAAAACGCATGAAGAATATGCCGACATCAGCATCTTTGAGTACTTCAAGTCCTGGTAGACCACGTTTATCTTTCTCAGGATCCCACGCCGGATTGACGACCGTTGTTCGAAAACCCAGTCGCTCAAGTTCAGTAGCAAGGAACGGCATTGTCGTCTGTGGTGCATAGTGATGCGTGCCGACAACAAGCACTGCATGTGGGGGCTGGGCCGCCTCTACAAACCCATAGCAGTAGACTACTCCAAACAACACCATGGCATAAAAATATTTACTCATGCTGTTCTTCACGTTCTGTCGCCTACATAAGGGCAGAAGCAATTGGTTGATGAAACATGACCTAACACTTATCGCTTCGGTAGTGCCACTCGCGTATACGGGCTCGAGAGATATGTTTCGTAGGCACGTCCATTATGCTTCACTCTGCTGAGATAGTTACTAAAGAAATCAATCTGCTCCGCGTTGGCATCAAGCTCAATTTCAGCAACCCAAACACCGCGTCGATCATCGTAGTGCATCTCTGCAAAATTATCATCCGGAATGGGCTCACTAAGATAGTGTGGACTTCCATCAGGTGCTCGATCGAACATCCACCAGATGCTGCCGCCTTCTGGTTCGTACCCATCGGGAAACTCCACAATCACTTCAATCGCGTCATCAACCAATGCATGTTCGACTTTTGGAGGTACGAGCAATCTGCCACTGATCTCTTCTGGAAAAAAATGTGTCAGTAAAAATGCTGTTTTATTCGACTGACCTCGCTCCAATCGAGGATGTCCCCTTTTCCCATGGCCTGTGTTAGCTCCCAAATACACCGGGATATCCGGGTGCTCTGCACCACCCCAGGCCATGTCGTACGCTACACAATCATGCGTTCCTGGATGAAAGAGCATCTCAACACCACGGCGCCGAAGGTTCTTGAGGTTTCGAGAAATAAATACTTCGTCTGATATTTCACGAGTAAAGGTCTGAAGGTCTTCCCATGTATGGCCCTGTTCCAAAACTTCTCTATTAAATGTTGGTCCATAATGTCCCCCAGAAAAAGGCCCTCGCCTTCCTTCCTGTGAATCAAGTTCCTTCCATGCAGCACGATCACATAGCCGCAAAGGTGAATCCCAAATTGGTGAAACTGTGGCATGCACGGCTGTCATGCGATCATCATGCAATATCGCCATTGAGGGTGATGCACCATTTTTCGATCCACCGGTTACAGCAACTTTGCCTTTTTCAAAATAATCAGACTCGGCATACGCAGCAGTAATCGCCCGCATCAACGTTGCTGGCCAAGCCCAGTATTGAATTTTGAAGTGTGGATTCAGTGTTTGCACAAAGCGTTCTTCGGCTGCTCTCGCGAGATCTCGCTCGCCGTAACTGCCGGGCTCCTGAACAACGGTAAACACAAGTCCGACACCACCATTCAGAAGTTCTCGAAAGACTCCATTGGGGCGAAAGTCTTCCTCCAGACGACCAGGTGTACTGCCACCAGTCAGATGAAAACCCGTGGCTTTTTGGCTGGCTGGTACAACCATCCGTACGGGGAGACGAAAATCTTGGCCAGGCCACAGCTCACCGACATTGATCGTGACCAACTTTTGTCGTGTCACAATCTCACCTTCAACAGGATGCCAGTCTTGAAGAACCTCGACATCTAACGTCGACGGATCACATATGGCGTCCATATCGAAAATTTCAGCAACCAGCACGCCAGAAAGCATGGTCAACATTCCAATACTGGCCAAGCATCGAGCGATACGACGTACTATGGGTGTACCCCGTCGGAGTGAGACTGATGCAATCGTAACTATCATTGGAATAGGCCTTTGCATTGTGTGACTTCTAACCATTTTAGAACATCTAAAACAAACAAGTTCAGATAGCAGTGCATACGCGTACTCGTTGTACTGTAGATGCGGCTCGTGAACAACAAATTGTTCAGCCACAGGGCCTATAAACACTCTCCAGTCATTCTGGGAAAAGACCGACGAACAGTTTGTGCTTCGTGTGTTGCACTCGAGAGCAAATCACATGACTGACGACAATCAGAGTCAGCACGGACTGCTGGTACTATTAAATATTTTCGAGCATGCCTGTGGCATCACCGTGCATGTTGTCCTGGACACCAAAACGATCAAGCATGCTTGCATAGAGATTCATCAGTGGTGTTTTGCTCGGATACTGAACATGCCTACCCGGATTTAATCTGCCATCTCCGCCACCAGCAAGGAGAATTGGCAGCCGGTTGTGATCATGTCGGTTGCCATCACCAATACAGCCTCCGTAAACAAGCATGGTTCGATCAAGAATCGATTTATCACCTTCTTGGATCGACTTCAGTCGCTTGAGGAGATACGCCAACTGCTCAGTATGAAATCGATTAATTTTCTTAATTTTTTCCTGCTTCTCAGGATCGTTTCGATGATGTGAAAGTGAGTGATGTCCTTCGGGTACTCCAATAAAATCGTAACTGCGATTACTTCCTTCATTCGCGAAGACCAGTGTTGAAATCCGAGTGGCATCAACCTGAAACGCCATAACGAGAAGATCTGCGAGTAACCGTAGATGATCCCGATAGCTGTCAGGAATACCATCCGGCTTTGTCATTTTTTTTGTACTGGTTGATTCATCCTGTGATTTTCTTTGGACCCGCTGCTCAAGCTCCCGAACACTCGTGAGATATTCATCAAGCTTTCGCTTATCTGCCTGACCAACGACCTGTTCCAACCGTTTCGCATCATCGAGTGCAAAATCCAGAATACTCCGACTAAACTTCAGCCGATTTGCCCGCATCTGTTTTGATTCACCGGCACGTGTTCCTTCAAACAATCGCTCGAAAATAAGCCGCGGATCTTTTTCTTTTGGAACAGGTTGATTTTCACTCTTCCAAGAAATTGTTGAGGAGTAGGCGCAACTATATCCAGAATCACAACTCCCACTTGTTTTGCCACCTTCAGCACCAATTTCGAGTGATGCAAATCGTGTCCGCCTCCCTGCGGCTGCAGCAGCAATCTGATCCACAGATACACCGGCTTTAATATCAACACCATTTGTCTTTCTCGCCTGGGCACCTGTTAAGAAGGTTGCCATGGCTCTGGCATGATCACCACCTCCGTCACCATTTGCATTGGCATGATATTGGGCAAGACCACTGAGAATACTAAAGTCACTTTGTAACTCACGAAGTGGTTCAAGAGTTGGGGGTAGCTTATAGCCACTACCCTCTTCCTGTGGTGTCCAATTCGTCATATGGATGCCGTTGGGTGCATACACAAATGCCATCCGCAGTGGTTCTTTTTTTCGACCATACCCTGTTGCAGCCTGAACAGATACTGGAGCCATCGCCTCGAGAAGTGGTAGTGCAATACTGACCCCAGCGCCTCGCAAGACGGTTCTTCTTGAAAGCTGGTTTCTCATTGGCTCTCTCCTGATTCGCGCTGCCGAAACGCAGGGCTTTTTATGATTTCTTCAACAACAATGGCAAACCGGTCGTCATCAGATTGAAGTCGATTGACAATTCGTTCCACTGCACATGCATCGTAGTATTCTAACCCCCTGCCAAGGGCAAAAGTCAGCATTTTCTCTGAAAGACATCGACGGAAGTCATCCTGCCGCTGAAGTAAAAGACGCCGTAACTCGTGCGGCCCGTCGAATGTCTGTCCACTCGGCAACTCTCCGGTTGCATCAATTTCTACAGTTCCGTCACGATCTCGCCACGCTCCAATTGCATCGTAATTTTCCAGTCCGAAGCCAAGTGGGTCCATCATTTTATGACATGAAGCACAGGCCGGATCTGCACGATGCTTTTCCATTTGCTCTCGCAGTGATCCGGTGAGTTGCGTTGAATCTCCATCTGCCAGTTGAGGGACATCTGGTGGTGCCTCTGGGGGTGGGGCATCAAAAAGATTTTCAAGAATCCATTTTCCTCGTTTCACAGGGCTTGTCCGGGTCGGGTCCGATGTGACTGTCAGGATACTGGCCTGCCCAAGCAGACCACCTCGTCGACCACCTTCAAGAGAAACTCGTTTGAACTCGGGGCCAGATACTCCTGATATCCCATAGTGCTTGGCAAGGCGATCGTTCACATACGTGTAGTCCGCGTCAAGGAAATCAAGGATACTTCTGTTGTCTGACACAATCGTACGAAAGAAGAGTTCGGTCTCTCGAAGCATTGCTTCCCTGAGTTGATCATCAAACGTTGGAAATTTCTTGCGGCTGGGGCTTACTTCTTCTAGTCCACGAAGCTGAAGCCATTGCCCTGCAAAGTTTTCAACGAGTGCCTCTACTCGATCATCTTTCAGCATCCGCCGTGCCTGCTGAACAAGCTGTTCTTCGGTATGCAGTTCACCTCGCGCAGCAGCACCAAACAATTCATCGTCCGGCATACTACTCCATAAAAAGTACGAAAGTCGTGTCGCCAATTCAAAATCATTCAAATCACGCACGTCACCTGGATCTGGATCCATTTCCATCCGGAAAAGAAATGATGGGGAAACAAGTAAGGCTGCGACGGCCAATTGTGTTGACCGTTCAACGGTCTCACCGTTTCGGCGAGCTAATGAAAATATTCTCCCAAGACTCTCAACCTCTGTGACAGTTGCCCGCCGACGGAAAGCTCGCGATGCGAGTGGATTCAGCAGTTTCTTGATGGCCTCCGTCTGTTTCGTGACGGTTGCGGCGGGATCAATTGGGGGCTGAAAAAATCGTGTATGGAATTCAGGGAGTGATTCAGGTAACACGCCAAGCGGTCCGATCAACTCGATCGAATCAACGTTGAGATTTCGATCAAGTTTCTTCCCTTGTGGTCCTGACTTCAGATAGAAGTCATTGAGAAACGCAACACCAAGCTGGTGCTCACCCTTTTTCAGGTCAAGAGCTACTTCAAAGTCTGTTGGCTGATTCCGATCATTCCGCACAAGTTCTTTTCGTAATGGCTTTCCATCTAGTCCAACAAGCATGAAGCAGGCTTGATTTCCTGCCTGATCCCCCCACGCCCGCACCCGCAAGACATACTTGCCGGCATCTTCCAACGTAAAGTCTCGCGTAACCTGACCACGCGTGGGGAAACGCTTTCCTTCAAACTGTCGACGTGGCGCTGCCTCAACATCGGTACTCGCGATAATTGTTCTGACAATCTCATCAGCGGCATCGACATACCGCTCAAAGAGAACCGGAGAGACAGACAAGACATCCCCAATATTATCGAATCCATATCCAACATCATCACTTGGAAACGTCTGTGCAAGTTGGAGATCAACTCCGAAGAGATCACGAATCGTGTTGTCGTACTCGTGCCTGTTTAGTCGCCGAATCGTTACCCGACCGGGCCGCTCAGGACCAGCACAATCGACTTTTAAGGCATCATCAAGAATCCACTGCGCAATGAGCTCTCTTTCTTCATCAGTTGGCTGTTCTGCATCATCAGGAGGCATTGCCCTGCCCTGCACCTGACGAAGGATTCTTCTCCAGTTCTCTCGATCGATTGTACGAGCATGACTCGCTGTATACGTATCAATGGCAATGCCCGACTCAGCATCATCACCAGCGTGGCAGTCCACGCAGTAACGCCCGAGAAGGACTTGCACGTCTTCAAACGGAACTGCATGGGCGCAACGTATAAAAAGGCTCACCAGTAGTGTGGCCATTCCCAGTGTACGAGACAACAAATTTAATAACCGTGATAATTTCAAAAGAACGGGTGCCGTGTTTGCGCTCAACTTTTTAAGTACTTCGACCGAGTGGATAGAGCCAGATTCGGCCTTCTAGGCGAGCGAACAACTCGATATTGAATCAGTCGCCGTGAATCCAGTTAATCCATGAACAGTAGGGAGTGGTGAGCTCATTTACCTCTCACTCACCCAGTTCGATTTTAGTCACCCCGGTTTTCGGGGGAAACCGGGTGAATAACGTCGTTTTGAAGGCCAAACGTTCGATTTTCACAAATAAGCGGCTTTTTGAAGGCCTTCAAATAAAGGGCCTCTATATATAGACGCACAATATATAGACGCACAATGAGATGTCCACGATCGGTAAACGCAGACGGTATTGAGTAGTCGTTATTTGCAGTCAAAACTGAAGGAAGGGAATGTATTGATGAAGGTGCTAGTCATCCCTATGTGTACCCTGCTTGGACTTGCCAGCGTGAACGCTGTCCACAATCCATTGACTCCAATAGAAAAGTACCACGTACAGGAATACTTGTCGGAACTTGAAGAGTCCATCACACCGGAATTTGTAAAAGACATATTTGAATCCAAAGAAATGTGAACTGTCTTGATGAGTGGCCATGAAAGTAAAAAAGACCGTGTCGTGCATGCAGCTTTCGGATGTCGTACCGAACTACTTACCTACGCACGTTCACTTCTTGGAAACTTTGCAGCAGCAGAGGATGCGGTGCAGGAAGCAATGATTGTCGTCATGAATAAATATGATCAGTTCCAGGAGGGTACGTCTATCCTGGCCTGGTGTCGCTCGATTGTCCGACTTGAGGTGCTGCGTGCAAAACGTCGGTATCAGCAAGACATGTCACTTACACAACGACTCTTGGACGATGCAGTTGATGCAGCCTTTGATGAATTTCAGATACATAGAAAACATGATGAGTCAACGTCTCGGCGCGATGCCATACGGCATTGCCTCAAAAAAATTACTGATCGCGGCCGCGCTGTCTTGAAATCACGATTTACAGATGAACTTGGATATAAGCAAATTGGGGATCAGCTTGGCATGACCGTTGAAGCGGTACGAAAGGCACTCTTTCGGACGAAGAAGCAGCTTCATTCGTGTGTTGAAAGCAGACTGAGAGTTGCCTCATGAATACCAATCAGACCAGAGATGAATTATTTGGGCGTCACTTGCAGGGTGAATTAAGTGATGTTGAAAAAGAACACGTTGCCGAACTGCTTGATAGTGATGCTGCCGCGCGTCAGCAGTTCGTTGAACTTGCTCAATGGGACACCGAGCTTGGTGAAACGATACGCGAACATGCAGAGCCTGTAGACAATGAAGACCTTCTGCCGTCAGGCAAAAGAACTAGAGAACGCGGAGGTGAAAACACGTTTTTGCTTTCTCCGTTCGCTACGTTAGCTACCGTTACCGTTTTGTTCATCCTTTTCAGTAGCTTCCTGTACCTGCAGATACGAACAGATTTTGCTCCGGAAGAAAAAGTCGTTCTCTCACAAACAGCGAGCAGCCCAATCGCCACGATCACCGGGTTGAAGGGTTCACTACTCTGGACAGGCAATCAGGGTGAACTTGTGCTCGATATGCATGTTGGAAGAGAAATGACAGGAGGCACGATTGAAGGCCTAGCTCCGGACTCATGGTTTGAACTGCAGTTTCAAGACGGATCTATTGTGACCATCTCAGGCACGTCAATGCTCACCTTCGCAGATGTTGGGCAGAAGAAACTACGACTGAAGCAAGGGGCATTTACTGCAGACGTTGTCCCACAGCCCGTTGGCAGACCAATGATCATTCAAACGCCATCGACCGTGATTGAAGTTGTGGGAACACGATTTGAGGTAGAAGCATTGCAGGCGTTCACTACGGTGAATGTCCGGGAGGGAAATGTTCGCCTGAAGCATTTAGTCGATGGAAATGCAGTCGATATTCCTGCTGACTATCGTGTGATTGCAGAAGCTGGTGGTGATCTCTCGCCGATGCCGCTACCAGCCGCAGAAAATTATTGGAAGAGTCAGCTGGATGTACAGGCTGGAGGGTTTGGAAAGTGGCTTCCGGCAATAAAAAAGAGACCAGCTGCTCAAAAGGCTCTTCCATTCATTCCAGTTAACAATCCAAACGTGAACTTATCGCTCTTATCAATTCCTGTATCCGGGCGGAGCGGACCACCTGTTGTTCTCACTCCGCATGCTACGTTCCGTGTTCGTGGTCGACTGCATGATTCGGCACAAGTGCACTTTGGTATTGCTGTGTCATATGACAATGGTGAATTTGCAGGAATGTTTCGTGGAGACTTATTGAAAAAACAACCTGTCTCTGAAATCGCTGAAGAAAAAGAGTTTGAAGCCGTCTATCAACTCAGTGACTTTACCGTTGATCCGTGTGTTCGTGAAAAACAAGATTCCTTGGCACGCACGCCTGATGGGCTCTATCTCGATCGGCTGTGGATATTTACAGACACGGGGAGATCAAGTGGGCTCATGGTCCATGAAGTAGAATTAATTCCGGGGGAAATAAGATGAGCACCATCCAGAAATATCTTTATCAACAGATGCTTACTCATGAAAAAAGGCACATATCCGAAATGAGATCTACCAACAATGATTCACGCATGACGCATCATCGTGCATTCACTCTCATTGAGCTCCTTGTTGTTATTGCCATTATTGGAGTTCTTATAGGCCTTCTTCTACCAGCAGTACAGCAGGTACGTGAGTCTGCGCGAATGCTTTCATGCAAAAACAATTTAAAACAGATCGGTCTCGCGCTTCATAACTACCATGATGCAAATCGTTCATTCCCACCGTTTTTTACCAGCTCAGGAGGAAACGAAACACGAATCGCTGATCAAACTGGTAAGAGTGCAAATTGGTGCGTTCTTATTCTTCCCTACATGGAACAAAGCGTGATCTACGATCAGTGGGACTTTGATCTCCCCCCACATCAAAATCCTCAGCGATCGGAACAAATCACTGCCTTTCTTTGCCCGTCTGATTCGAGTTCGAGCGGTGAACTATGTGCCTATGCAGGTGGCAACTGGGCTCGTGGAAATTATGGAATGAATGTTTCACCGTGTCATCATGGCATACAAGACAACCAGTCTGACGGTGGGTTTGGTGCAGTTAATTCTTCGATCCGTATCCGAGATTTTCGTGATGGCACATCGAACACCGTGGCAATCAATGAATTGCGAGCAGGCCTGAACAAAAATGATCTTCGGGGATGCTGGGCGATGCCGGGATTAGGGAGCGGAACCGCAGCCATGTACAACGATGCAAGCCGACCAAACAGCCACCAGCCGTACTCAGATGATATGGAAAACTGTGCTGTATCTGGATCACTTGGCACGCCACCCATGGGCTGCTACGACAGCCAGTCAACGGGACAGATGACTGCGCGAAGCCAACACCCTGGTGGAACACAGTTTTTGATGGCCGATGCCTCCACCAGATATGTGACAGAAAGTATTGATTTCAAAGGCGCCCAAAATAATTGTGGACCCGCAGAGCAACGAGGAATCTGGCAGAAAATTCATACCCGAAATAGTGGTGAAGTCGTAGGAGAGTTTTAATGGCTCCCCTCCAAAGGTGTGCTCTTCAACGCACAAGTGGACTCGTTTCACTCTGTTTCACCGTTAGTTTGCTTGCAGGATGCTCTGAGCCCTCGCCAAGCCTCAGTTTTATTGCATCTTCATTAGCACCGGAGCAGCGTGAGACCGGTCAAGCATTTGAGAATTCAATTGGTCTCATTTTCGTTCCGATTCCATCTGGTGAGTTTCAGATGGGTACGTCTTCAGACACCAAAGTGAAGTGGTCCAACACGAAAGATGAATCACCACTGCATCGAGTTCAGATTTCAACACCATTTTTCATGAGTGTCTCTGAGGTAACTCAAGAGCACTACACCATGGTCATGGATGAAACGCCTTGGCTTGATGAACCTTTGACAAAAGAATCGGCAAACACTCCTGCTACGTATGTTTCTCACAAAAAAGCTACAGCGTTTTGTGAACGCTTGAGTGAAAAAGAAGACAAGGTCTACCGGCTGCCAACCGAAGCCGAATGGGAATATGCATGCCGCGGCGGCACGGTAACAGCATTTCACTTTGGCAACAAACCCTTCAAGCTTGATGACTATGGCTGGTATTTCAACAATGCCTATAAGGCCAAGGAACAGTATCCGCATCAATGGGGTTTAAAAAAACCGAATCACTGGATGCTTTATGACATGCACGGCAACGTATGCGAGTGGTGCAGTGACAAGTACGACCTCTATCCCACCACCCTGATAAAAAAAGTCACCACCGACCCAAAGGGGCCTGAGAAAGGACGCTTACACGTTTGGCGTGGTGGGGGATTTAGTAGCAACGCACAGGATGTTCGCTCGGCAACACGACACATTTCTGGAGGATCGCACTTTAGGCCCGAGTATCTTGCCGGCTTTCGAGTTGTTTGTGAAATGAAAGAACAAAACATCAAAAAGTAGTGAATGAAAAATAACATGAAATCCATCCTCACAATTTTATTTGCCCTTCTTTCGGTTAGTCCCGTTTTTGCCAATGAAAAACCACCGAATGTCATCACCCTCCTCGTTGACGACCTCGGCTACCGCGACATTGGCTGTTACGGGG
>ERZ802830.3959-NODE-3959-length-12129-cov-35.3024_pt1 | contig 12129 bp, 10 predicted proteins | sample MGYA00345654_ERZ802830 | MGnify/ENA primary metagenome ERZ802830 (study PRJEB30503, sample SAMEA104212375) | marine metagenome | biome: Westerlies Biome; feature: [SRF] surface water layer (ENVO:00010504) within the epipelagic zone...; material: water... | reverse complement strand
CCCAGCACTAGAAATCGTGTGGTGTTGGTGGAACTGTCCTGTATGGCGCTCGCCAAGGTGTCCAGCTGATGCAGGCCTGCTGCCAGCTCACCAGCAATCGCTGCAACGCCAGCCTCAACTCCTGCCCTGCGCGCTGCCTCGCCATTGCTGGCGACTGCCTCACGGGGGACGTTCGGCAGGTGACTGTCGAGCCATTGCCTGCACTGCCCCAGCGCCTGCTCATGGCCCAGGATCAACCGGATATCAGATTGCTCGGTGCCCTGACCTGCGAGGAGGTGGTGTACGACCGGCAGTTCTATCTCGCCCGTGATCTGGAGCGGCGACTCGAGAAAGCAATCCAGAGTCTGCCCCACCATGCCCTCGGTTGAATTTTCAACGGGCACCACACCGTAGTCACACAGGCGTTCTTCCACCTGCCGAAAGACTTTGTGGATACTGGCTTGACCTTGCGGCAGTGCCGATTGACCAAAATGCTTCAAAGCCGCGGCTTGTGAATAGGTGCCCTCGGGCCCCAAAAAGGCGACCGACAGCGGCTGCTCGAGCGCCAAGCAGCTGGACATGAGCTCCCGGAAGACCGAGGCAATATGCTCGGACGCCAGCGGCCCCGGGTTGCGCTCCTGAATGGCCCGCAACACCTGTGCCTCGCGCTCTGGCCGATAAAAGACGGGAGGCGCCTCGTCAGACTGCGACGCATCGAGCTTCACCTGCGCGACTGCTTGTGCGCACCGTGCTCGCTCGCTGATCAGCTCAAGCAACTGACTGTCGATGGCGTCAATGCGCTCGCGAATCTTGCTGAGTTGTTCATCAGGGTTCATGGGGTATCCCCTCGCCGGGTTTCCTAACCGTGGCGTTGTTCGAAATCCTGCATGAAGTCACACAGGGCGTCCACCGAAGCTTCTTCCACCGCATTGTATAGGCTCGCGCGCATCCCGCCGACCGAGCGATGCCCTTTAAGGTTCAGAAGCCTGGCCTCTTCGGCTTCTTGCAAGAAAATCGGGTCTAGGCGGTCATCCGCCAGCGTAAACGGCACATTCATCAACGAGCGACTCACGGTGTCTACCGGGTTGCCATAGAAGTCGCTCTCGTCGATGACACGATAGAGCTTGCCCGCTTTTCGACGATTGATAGTCGCCATTTCTTCCAGCCCGCCGAGATTCTCCAGCCACTCGAACACCAGACCTGTCAGATACAGCGCGAAGGTGGGCGGTGTGTTGTACATCGAGTCGTTATCAGCCGCCGTCTGCCAATTCAGCATGGCCGGTGTCTCGGCCCGGGCGCGCCCCAGCAACTCGCGATGAACAATGACCAGGCACAAGCCTGCAGGGCCGATATTTTTCTGGGCGCCTGCATAAATCACGCCATACTGCTGCACGTCGATCGGCCGCGAGAGGATGGTCGATGACATATCAGCAACCAGCGGCACCTCAACGCGGGGGACAAAATCGAATTCCAACCCCCCAATGGTCTCGTTGGGGCAATAGTGCAGGTACGCCGCATCGGCATCCAGCTGCCACGCATCCTGTGGCGGGACCGTTGTGAAGTTCGAGGCTTCAGAGGTTGCCGCAATGTTCACCGGCCCGAAACGCCGCCCTTCTTGCAGCGCCTTTTTTGACCACTGCCCAGTCACGATCTGGTCGACGGACTGGCCGGTCGTGCTCAGATTCAGTGGCACCGCGGCAAACTGCAGTGAGGCGCCGCCCTGTAAAAACAGCACAGCGTAGTCATCTGTCATGCCCAGCAGGCGGCGCAATGCAGCCTCCGCCTGACTCGCCGCGTCCACAAACGCGGGGCTGCGATGACTGACCTCCATGACAGAGGTACCGCCACCGGACCAATTCAGTAATTCGGCCTGCGCGTGCTCGAGAACGGATTGCGGGAGCGCGGCGGGACCCGCGCAGAAGTTATGGGCTCGAGTCACTCTCCGGTGTCCTCGTCCCCCTCTGCGGCCGAACCGTTGGCATCGCTTGGCGCTGCAGCTGGCGCAGCACTCTCAGCCACCCCGCTGGGGGAGGCCTGGATCTCGGTGGCATCCACGTCGTCTTCTGCAATCCGGCTGACACTCACCAAGGCTTCACTCTCTCGCGTGCGGATCACGCGCACGCCCTGCGTGTTGCGTCCCTGGACACTGACCTCTTCAACCCGGGTTCTCACAGCAGTACCCTGATTGGAGATGAGCATCATCTCGTCACCGTCCCAGACCTGTTCGGCACCCACCAGCGACCCGTTGCGCTCGGAGGTCGTCATGCCGATCACGCCTTTGGTGCCCCGGCCTTTGACCGGGAACTCGCTGGTTTCCGATCGCTTGCCGTAGCCGTTCTCGCTCACGGTGAGGATCCTGCTGCCTTCTTGGGGTACCACCAGTGAAATGAGGCGGTGCCCCTCACCCAGTTTGATGCCTCTTACGCCGCGTGCTGTCCGGCCCGTCGCCCGCACCCCCGACTCGGCGAACCGCACCACTTTGCCTTCGCTGGAAAACAGCATGATGTCCTGACTGCCATCTGTCACCGCGGTGCCGACCAGTACATCACCTTCCTCAAGCTCGATCGCGCGCAGGCCAACGCTGCGCTGGCGGGAGAACAAACTCATATCAGTCTTCTTTACAGTGCCGTTGGCAGTGGCCATGAAAATGTAATGGTCCGTCTCATAACCTTCGATGGGCAGGATTGAGGTAATGCGTTCGCCCTCATCCAGCGGTAAGAGATTGACCATCGGTCGCCCGCGGGCCGTCCGACTGGCCAGCGGAATATGGAACACTTTGAGCCAGTAAACCTTGCCAAGATTCGAAAAGCACAGGATCGTGGCATGGGTACTCGCAATCAGCAGGTGCTCGACAAAATCCTCGTCTTTGACAGCCGTCGCGCTTCTGCCCGTTCCGCCGCGTCGCTGGGCCTGATAGTCCGTGAGTGACTGCGTCTTGGCGTATCCACCATGCGAGATGGTGACCACGCGATCCTCCTCGGTAATCAGGTCCTCGACCGTCAGATCATGGGCTGAATCGGAAATTTGCGTTTTGCGCTCATCTCCGAACTCTTCGACGATTTCCTCAAGCTCTTCGCGTATCACCTGCTTGAGCCGATCCGGGTCACTCAGGATATCCAGGTAATCGGCGATTTCAGCAATCTTATCGGCGTATTCCTGAAGCAGCTTCTCGTGCTCTAAGCCGGTCAGGCGGTGCAGCCTCAGATCCAGAATCGCCTGCGCCTGCGCAGGTGACAGGTGATACTGACCGTCGTGCAGACCCAATGTCTCGGGGAGGTCGTCGGGTCGGCAGGCGTCAGCTCCGGCCCGCTCAAGCATCGCCAGCACGTCACCGGGCGCCCAGGATCGCGCCATTAAACCCTCGCGAGCATCGGCCGCGGTCGGCGAAGCTTTAATCAACTCGATGACGTCATCAATGTTGGCCAGCGCGATGGCCAGGCCCTCCAGCACATGCCCTCGCTCGCGCGCCTTGCGCAAGAGATACATCGTGCGGCGAGTCACAATTTCGCGTCTATGGCGGACAAACGCCTCAATCATCTGCTTCAGATTGAGCACTTTGGGCTCCCCATCGACCAGGGCCACCATGTTGATGCCCACCACCGACTGCAATTGGGTTTGCGCGAACAGATTATTCAGCACCACATCCCCGACTTCTCCGCGGCGCAGCTCAATCACGACACGAAGACCGTCCTTGTCAGATTCATCACGCAGCTCGGTGATGCCCTCGAGCTTTTTCTCTTTCACCAACTCGGCGATGCGTTCGATCAATCGTGACTTATTCAGCTGATAGGGGATCTCGTGAATGATGATCGTGTCTTTGCCCTTCGATTCATCGGTGATGACCTCGGCCTTGGCCCGCACGTAGATGCGCCCTCGCCCCGTCCGATAGGCTTGCACAATGCCTGCCCGACCGTTGATCTGGGCGCCGGTGGGAAAATCCGGTCCGGGGATGTACTGCATTAACTCGTCGACGCTGATATCAGGATCCTGAAGGGTCGCCAGGCAAGCCGCCACCACCTCACGGAGATTGTGAGGTGGAATGTTGGTGGCCATACCCACCGCGATGCCAGAAGAGCCGTTGACCAGAAGATTAGGGACCCGGGTAGGCATTACCGCGGGTATCTGCTCGGTACCATCATAGTTATCGACGAAATCGACCGTTTCCTTGTCGAGATCAGCGAGCAACGCATGGGCGATTTTCGACATGCGAATTTCGGTATAGCGCATGGCCGCGGCGGAATCGCCATCGATCGAGCCGAAGTTGCCCTGCCCGTCTACCAGTGTGTAGCGCAGGGAGAAATCTTGAGCCATTCGCACGATAGTGTCGTAAACCGCCGAGTCACCGTGAGGGTGGTACTTACCAATCACATCACCCACCACGCGGGCCGACTTTTTATAGGGCTTGTTCCAGTCGTTGTTCAGCTGATTCATCGCAAACAGCACTCTGCGATGCACGGGCTTCAAGCCGTCTCGGACATCCGGCAAGGCGCGACCCACGATCACGCTCATGGCGTAATCCATGTACGACTGTTTCAGCTCATCTTCGATGTTGACGGGGAGGATTTCCCGCGCCATTTCCTGCGGATTTTCTGCCATGCGGGCTACTTAACTCGGTCTCGTAATTGGGCCGTTAAGGGCCCGTATACGTAAAGTGAGAGTGTACCAAACAACCCCGTCTCAAGCGAGTTTTTAGCGCCTAAAACAGGCGGTTTTGAGGCCCCGGCCCCTGTATAATCCTTGGCCCGCATGAGGAGTCTCCATGTCCGATTTTGACACGGTCCTGCACCCCGATTTTCTGGTGCCGATGATGCCTCGCCGCCAGATCCTGACGGGTCACAGCGTGGCCGTTCGCGCAGGACTCATTACCGCGATTTTGCCCACCCCGGACGCGAAGGCTGCCGACGCCAGAGAGCACATTGAACTGCCCGGATGCGCTCTCATGCCGGGGCTCGTCAATCTCCATTGCCATGCCGCCATGTCTTTGCTGAGAGGCTACGCCGACGATCTGTCTCTGATGACCTGGTTACAGCGCTACATCTGGCCGACCGAAAGCCATTTCATCAGCCCGGAGTTTGTGCGCGACGGCTCGGAGCTGGCGATTGCCGATCTATTGATGGGCGGCACCACGACGCTGGCCGATCAGTATTTTTTCCCCGAGGTCACCGCCGAGGCGGTCGATCGCAGCGGTCTGCGCGCCCTGCTCACCTTTCCGGTGATCGATGTCGAAACCGCATGGGCGCGAGACGCTGAATCCTGCATCAATCGGGGCCTAGCGTTGCGCGATCAGTACCGCGATCACGATCGCATCGATGTCGGCTTCGGACCGCACTCTACTTATATGGTGAGTGAGGGAACCCTGAGCAGAGTGGCGATGCTGGCCGAAGAGCTCGACGCCCCCATACAGATCCACCTGCACGAGACCCGCGAAGAGGTGCTGGCCTCAGTGGAACGCTCAGGTGTTCGCCCGATCGATTTCCTCGAACAGGTCGGGCTGCTCGGCCCGCGCACCCAATGCGTGCACATGACGGCGCTGGGTGAGCAAGATATTGAGACGGTGGCCACTCACGGCGCGCACGTGGTGCACTGTCCGCGCTCAAACCTCAAGTTAGGCTCCGGGATTTGCCCGGTCCAGAAGCTCCTCGATCGCGGCATCAATGTGGCCTTGGGTACCGATGGCGCTGCCAGCAATAACCGCTTAAACATGCTGAGCGAACTCCAGACCGCGTCGCTGATTGGCAAGAGCCAGCACGGCGACCCGAAGGCGGTCGACGCCTGGACCGCTCTGGAGATGGCGACGTTACACGGCGCGGCGGCATTGGGACTGCTGGACCAACTGGGCAGTGTTGAAGTGGGCAAAGCCGCTGACCTGATCGCACTGGACCTGTCCGGCCTGCAATACCTGCCGCGGCACGATCTCGCCTCTAGCCTGGTATACGCCACCAGCGGCAACGAGGTGCAGTGGAGCTGGGTGGCAGGAAAACCCCTGGTTCGCGCGGGCGTACTGCAAACACTCGACTACACTGACCTCGCCGCAAGAGCGGGTCGTTGGTCCGAGCAGCTCGGCGCTTTCCGCCAAACACTGGAGTCGTAACACGATGCACCTAGATGACAACGTCGATCGAGATGAAATCGCCAAATTCGAAAAGCTGGCGTCCCGTTGGTGGGACCCCAACAGCGAATTCAAACCGCTCCACGACATCAATCCGTTGCGCGCTGGCTGGATTGACCAGCACGCCGACGTCAAAGGCAAAAACGTGTTGGATGTGGGCTGCGGTGGCGGGCTGCTCTGCGAGGCAATGGCACACCGCGGGGCCACAGTCACTGGCATCGATATGGGTGAGGCACCGTTAGCCGTGGCGCGACTCCATCAACTGGAGAGCGGTGTTGAGGTCGACTATCGGCAGAGCACCGCCGAGGCAATGGCAGCTGAGCAGCAAGGCACCTTCGAGGTGGTCACCTGTCTCGAGATGCTGGAGCATGTGCCCGACCCCTCCACCGTGATTCAAGCCTGCGCCGACCTGTGCCAGCCGGGTGGCGATCTATTCTTCTCCACCATCAACCGCAACCCCAAGTCATTCCTTTTCGCCATTGTGGGCGCTGAGTACATTTTGAACCTGCTGCCCCGTGGCACCCACGAATACGACAAATTGATCAAGCCATCAGAGCTGGCGCGCTGGATCCGTGAAGCGGGGCTCGACATGCAGGAAATGATGGGCATGACCTACAACCCGCTTACCAAGCGTTACCGACTGACGCCAGGTGATGTGTCGGTCAACTATCTGATTCGGGCAAAAAAACCGTGACATCACCCGCAGTGAGCGCTGTGCTGTTTGACCTCGACGGCACCCTGATCGATACCGCTCCCGAGTTTATTCAGATTGGCCTGCAGCTCCGTGCTGAGGCGGGTCTGGCACCGATCGATCCCGAGACTATCTGGCATAGCGTGTCCAATGGCGCTATCGGCATGGTGCAGGCTGCACTTGAGATGTCTGCCGACGATCCGGCTTTCGAGCACTGGCGGCAGCGATTTCTGACCTTGTACGAGACCGGTCTGGGCAATCTCAGCCACCCTTACCCCGGGCTACCGGAACTGGTTGCCGATCTGCACAAAGCCGGGATCGCCTGGGGTGTTGTCACCAACAAACTGTCGCGATTTGCGCTCCCGCTGATGACCAAGATGTCGTTTGATCCCGCAGCGGGTGCCATCGTGACGCCGGATCACGTCGAGCTGCCCAAGCCTGACCCGGAATCGATTTTGCTCGCCTGCGAACAGTTAGCCTGCGAGCCCACCGACACCCTGTTTATTGGAGATCACCTGAGGGACATTGAAGCAGGTCGGGGCGCGGGATGCTTCACGATTGCGGCGGCCTACGGCTATCTGGCCCCCGGCGAGGCTGCCAGTAGCTGGCAAGCAGACGCGGTGGCCGAGAATAGTCGTGAACTGGCCGAGATGATCTCGGGGATGGTCTGATGAGTTTCGTACCCGATGGGTGGCAAGCCTCCAGCAACGAGCTGGGGGGTAAAACAATACTGATTACCGGGGCCAACCGTGGTATCGGTGAGGCCGTCGCGCTCAGCTGCGCCCAACATGGCGCCGAGGTATTGCTCCTGGGTCGCGACGAAGCGGCCCTGGCGCGAGTTTATGACCAGATTGTCGATCTGGGGTGCCCGACGCCGGGCATCATTCCACTGGATCTCACCACCCGCGACCCTTCTCTTTACGACGCGCTGGCAGATGAACTCTCCGGAGCCAACGTGGCGATCGACGGGCTAGTGCACAACGCCAGTGTGCTCGGTGAGCGTCGCGCGTTGGCACAAACCTCACCAGCAAGCTGGGACGAGGTCCTGCAGGTCAACATGACCTCTGTGTTTCTGCTCACGCGCGCACTGATGCCACTGCTCGAGGCAGCCTCGGCCGCCTCGGTTGTGCTCACAAGCTCTGGGGTGGGGCGAAGAGGCAAAGCCTATTGGGGTGCCTACGCGGTGTCGAAATTTGCCACCGAGGGCTATATGCAGGTGCTTGCCGATGAGTTGGGCGCGACCAGCTCCGTTCGCGTAAACAGCTTGAATCCGGGAGCGGTCAACACGGGTATGCGCAGAGCGGCCTATCCCGGAGAACCCCCGGATACCAACCCGATGCCCGACGCGTTGACTGACCGGTGGCTTTATCTGCTGAGCGATGCCAGTCGTGAGCTCAACGGACAGGCTTTAAGCGCGCAGAGCTAGAGCGCTCACTCGTCGCGTCGACTCCAACGTCCCGCCACCCGCTGTCCTTTCTTGGCAAACCGCTGTCGACGCTCCAGGTCCTTTTTGGATAATGACGCCACTTCTTTTGCGGGCAGGCCGGCCATCTGATAGATCACGTCCACGTCCCGCTGCGGCAACTCCAGCCACTGCCCCTTTTTGAGCTTCGATGGCAGGAACACATCACCATAGCGGACGCGCTTCAACCGCGACACGGTGGTTCCCTGTGATTCCCACAGGCGGCGGACCTCACGATTGCGCCCCTCCATCAGCACGACATAGAAGAAGCGATTGATGCCGTCACCGCCACCTTCCTGAATGTCAGAAAATCGTGCCGGGCCGTCATCGAGCTCTATGCCGTCTTTTAACCGCTCGAGCATGGGCTCATCGACCCGTCCCATGACGCGGACAAGGTACTCCCGCTCAATCGCATTGGAGGGGTGCATCAGTGCATTGGCCAGCCCCCCGTCTGTGGTAAACAGCAGCACACCGGAGGTATTGAAATCGAGGCGTCCTACTGAAATCCATCGGCCACTCTTCAGTTTGGGCAGACGCTCGAACACCGTTTTACGGCCCTGGGGATCGTCCCGGGAGCATACCTCTCTGACTGGCTTGTGATAGAGAAGCACACGTGTCTGCTCCGAAGCTTCCACCTCTAGCGGTTTGCCATCCAAGCGCAAGGACTGCCCAGCACGAATGCGATCGCCCAAGGTAGCCACGCTGCCATCTACGGTGACGCGGCCCTCTTCAATCCAGCGCTCCATCTTGCGCCGCGAACCCAGACCCAGATTCGCCAACACCTTCTGCAGTTTCTGGCCTTTGTCTTCGGCGATCAACTCTGGGGAATCAGTCTGTGCGGCTGTCTTGCTGGGCATCGTCTGCGTCTTCTAATTCCGGCTGCTCGCCATCAGGCGTTGCGGCGTCTTCCATTGCTGTTTCGGACTGAGAGGCTTCGCCTCCCTCATCAGGCTCAGCATCAGCGTCGGAGGTCTGCTCGGGTAATTCGAGCCCCAGTTCGCCAGAGAGGTTATCGAGTTCCTTGATCTCTGCCAGCGGTGGCAACTGGTCCAGTGATTTCAGGTTGAAGTAGTCGAGAAACTGTCGGGTCGTTGCGTACATCGCGGGTCGGCCCGGGACGTCACGGTGCCCCACCACCCGCACCCATTCGCGTTCCAGTAGGGTTTTGATGATGTTGGTGCTCACGGCAACGCCGCGAATTTCCTCAATTTCGCCTCGCGTTATCGGCTGACGGTATGCAATGAGAGACAGCGTCTCCATGAGTGCTCGCGAATAGCGGGCGGGACGCTCCTGCCAGAGCCGCCCTACCCAGGTCGCCAGGTCCTGTCGCACCTGGAATCGATATCCTGAGGCCACCTGCACCAACTCGTAGCCCCGGTCTTCGCAACGCTCTTCAACCGACTGGATCGCCGCGCGAATCTCTTCCTTGGAAGGACGATCGTTCTCCTCGAACAAGAGCGCCATACGCTGCACGGATAAAGGCTCACCTGCCGCCAGCAGCGCACCTTCCAAAATCTGCACCAAGCCCGCTTCCATGTTCACTCCGATTTCGCTTTGATGTGGATAGAGCCAAAGCCCTCTGTCTGAACCAGCTCGATCAGGGACTCTTTCATGAGTTCCATCAGCGCGAGGAAGGTCACGACGACACCCAGGCGACCCTCCTCAGGCTTAAACAGGGAGACAAAGGGCACAAACCCACCCTGCGCGAGGGTTTCCAACACTTGAGACATCCGCTCCCGGGTGGATAGCGACTCCATCTGTATCTGATGACTGGCATACATCTCCGCCCGTCGCAGTACCTCTCCAAGTGCCAGCAGCACCTCCCGCATATCTACCTCGGGCAGCGGTCGCTCGAGATGCAGATCTGGTGGCGCGGCAGAGGCCTGCCACAGCTCTCGCTCCAGACGTGGCATCGACTCAAGATCCTCCGCCGCCTTTTTAAAGCGTTCGTACTCCTGCAGACGGCGCACGAGGTTGGCCCGGGGGTCCTCTTCATCGTCTTCGACCTCGCCAGAGCGCGGCAACAACATACGCGACTTGATCTCAGCCAACATCGCCGCCATCAGCAGGTACTCGGCTGCCAATTCAAACTGCATCGCATCCATCAACTCGACATAGCGCATGTATTGCTCGGTGATCTGCGCAACATCGATATCAAGAATGTCGAGGTTCTGGCGACGAATCAGATATAGCAGCAGATCAAGTGGCCCCTCGAAGGCGTCGAGGAACACCTCAAGCGCCTGCGGAGGGATGTACAGATCTTTGGGGAGTTCTGTGACCGCTTCCCCCCGAACCATCGCAAAAGGCATCTCGCCTTGCTCTGGCCGGAGTGCGGGCATACCAGTATCTGCCGCGGGGTTTTCGGGCTCGCTTGCGGCGCCCTCCTCCGGGGCGTTTTCAGCAGGATTCGTCACAGGGAAATTATACCCTCAGGCGGCCTCAAAGTCGCTGACGTCACCGACGCCGCGACGCAAAATGAGCGGCGCGGGGCCGGTCAAATCAACCACACTTGTCGCCTCTAGCCCGCAGAAACCGCCATCGATAACCAGGTCCACTTCATGCTCGAGCTGATCACGGATGTCATACGGGTCGGTCATGGGGTATTCATCCCCCGGGAGCGCCAGCGTCGCGCTCATCAGCGGCTCATCAAGCGCATGCAGGAGCGCCTGAGGAATCGGATGATCGGGCACCCTGAGACCAATCGTCTTGCGCTTCGGTTGCACAAGCCTTTTGGGCACATCCCGGGTCGCCTCCAGTATGAACGTGTAGGGACCGGGGGTGGCATAACGCAGCAATCGATAGGCGGTATTGTCTACCCGGGCATAAGTGCCCAACTCAGACAAGTCGCGGCACACCAGCGTGAAATTATGGTCATCTCGCAAAGCACGGATCCGCCGGATGCGCTCCATGGCCTTCTTGTCTCCCAACTGACAGCCCAGCGCATAAGCAGAATCCGTGGGATACACCACGACACCGCCACGCTGAATGATGTCAACCGCCTGCTGTATCAGACGAGCCTGTGGTGTCTCGGGGTGGATGGCAAAAAATTGGCTCACAGTTGTTCCCAGACCCCCATGCCCTCAGGAATCTGAGCGATCTCGACGCCCAGCCCTGCACCGTAGGGTGAATCTCGGTGGAAGTCTGATCCAACAGACACGCGCAAGTCGCGCTCTCGGACCAATCGCCACAGGGTATCCGTGTCACCCGGTCGTGGCCGACCATTAATGACCTCCAGGGCCACTCCGCCAGCGTCACGAAACGTATCCGTAAGAGCGCGGAGCCGGGTCGCCGTCATTTTATAATCTAGGGGGTGAGCCAATACCGCGAGGCCTCCAGCAGCGGTAATCGCCGCCACGGTGTCATCCAGCGCCGGCCACAGCATAGAGATATCTCCCGGCTTGCCGCGACCCAGAAACCGCTTGAACGCCATTTCCTCGCTCTCAACGTGTCCCGCCAGCACCATCCAGCGGGCGAAATGTGGCCGACCTATCTGTGCGCCCTCTGCGACCGCCATCGCACCCGCCAACGCTCCGGGCATGCCGCTGCGATCCAGCTTGTGTGCGATTTTTTCGGCGCGCTGGCGGCGGGCTTTGTCCAAGCTCTCGAGGTGGCAAGTCATGGCAGGGGCAGCCGGATCAAAACCCAGTCCGACAATGTGGATGCCTACCCGACCCCATTGGCATGAGAGCTCGACGCCACTGATCAATTCGATCGTCGATGGTACCGACTGGCAGACGCTCAGATACCCGGCGATGGTGTCGTGATCAGTGATCGCCATACGACGGACACCCTCGCGGGCGGCGCGATCAACCAAATCATGCGGGCTCAGGGCGCCATCAGAAGCGGCACTATGTGTGTGGAAGTCGATCACGGCAATCTCTACACTGC
>ERZ802830.3957-NODE-3957-length-12135-cov-5.99917_pt1 | contig 12135 bp, 6 predicted proteins | sample MGYA00345654_ERZ802830 | MGnify/ENA primary metagenome ERZ802830 (study PRJEB30503, sample SAMEA104212375) | marine metagenome | biome: Westerlies Biome; feature: [SRF] surface water layer (ENVO:00010504) within the epipelagic zone...; material: water... | reverse complement strand
GCTCTTCCGCTCGGATCCAGGGCATTGGCAATCTGGCCCTCAGGTGTGGGCTTGGGCCAACGTCGTTGCAATCCATCTTGAGTCCGGGTTTGGACATAGAACTCGACGACCGTCGCATCAGGCATCGCAGAAATATCTGCTTTAAAAACCCCTTCCCCTGTATCGCGCATGGGGCGCATTGAGAATTCGAGATCACCATCCATCCTAAAATATAATTCGACACTTGCCTGCTCACCCCCCATGGATTCGACTCTGGCCGTTATACTGACGTCATCAGTGGATTTGGGCACTACAGGCGCATGCATGACGTCGAAGACAAAGGGTGCGACTGAGTCTGCATACACCGAATTCTGACGTCCGGCAGTTCCCAATACTGTATCAGAAGCTGACCAGTTCTGCCCTGCATTACTCCATCCACCCAATACAATGCGTTCCAGCGAATGACCACCTCCATCGTGCGCATTGGACCACATCCAACCACGATAACCGTTCACCAATGGACCACGAACGCGCTGACTCCATTCTCCTTCATCCGCAAATTGGACTTTATCCACCGTGTTATCTCGAACATCCTTGAGTCGTATCAATTCACCCGAATTCCCGAGTTTACCTTTCCAAGGGCCCAGGGGAATGGAAGCATTCGGGTAGGCTTGCAAGAAAGCATCCGGATCGGCTGATATCACCACATACTCACCAGGCTGTAAGATGTGGGAGGGAAACTCAAACTGCACTCCCCTGTCCAATCTCCAACCTGCCAACTGAATCGGATGATCATCAATGTTTGCCAACTCGATAAATTCTTCGTTGGATCGCTGCGTCGGGGGGTGATACATGATTTCACTGAGGCGAACATTTCCTGTCTGACCCACTACTTTTGATTTGATGGGTTGTGAACTGATCAGAATATCATCCATTCGCAACGCAGGCCTCCCATCCTCCCGACCTGTTTCCAGTGCATAATATTTCCAACGCAGTTCAATGTAGGGCTGCCCAACTAAACGGGCAGGCAATTCAACCGGCCCCATAATAAGAGCCCGCGAGACAATGGAAGAATCGCTAACAAACTCCAGAGGCTGCCCATGCTGATTCAGAACACTTGAGAAGGAGCCTGATTCGCCAATACGATATTGCATCCTGATCGCATAAGTCTGATCAAAACCCGTAAGTTGCCCACTTGTCCACTGAGCAAATAACCTCTGAGCGCCCTGAGTATTCAGGGCAAGTACGGCGCCTGCAGCGTAGCCACCCTTTCCCCCTGCATGCGGTTCGCCGGTATTATGAAAAGCAACCCCTCCCTCACCCAAGCCCATGATCCGACTGCGCTTGAGAGAGTTGTAATTTCCACCCCAAGGAGATAGCGATTCGATTGTCAATTCAGGATCTTTACTTGAGCTGGCAAGAAAAGCCATCGAGACGGGACGCTTACCCGGGGTCATACTGGATGGCCAGGCATCGAATTTGTAATCACTTGATGCAATGGCAAAGGGCTCCAGGTTGAGTGGCAATGCGTTTTCAATTTGTTCAAATACAGGAGTAAGAGACCTGGTTGAGCTGGGTTGAACAACGATGGACTCTGAGGCGTCGTTCAATTCAGCCCATCCCCTGAATTGAAACCCAGGTTCAGCAACCGCGGTTATTTCCAAATCTAGTTCCCTGAAAAATTTGGCCATCCAACGACGGCCAACCGGGTGATTCACCTTAAAACCGTTGATAAGCAAATGCCCCTTTTCTTCCGGAGGCAGATTGATCGCGAGACTCAAAGGTGGTTGAAGAGCATAGGTCTCAGCAAGATGCTGCCAAACATAAGTAGGCCTCTGAAATGCAAACAAACGCATATGGTCCACGTTCGATGCCCATTCGTCCAGATTGACAGGCGTGACATGATCCCCTAGTTGAATCCCTCCCCAGCGTTCCGTTTGACGGATCATTTCCTGTCTGACTTCATCTGCCAATGCGTTGAGATGCTCAAGTATGTTTTCGGCCGTGAAAGTAGTATTCAAATGGTGCTGGAAACGTTTGATAAACCTCTCTTTTAAAATTGAATTATTGTTGATGGCGGCGAGAACTCGACTTGTAAGTTTGGTATCCTGACCGAGCAACCTTCCCAATGTGTTGTTGCTTACCGTCACTTTCAATGGATCAAATGTCGCGTCTAAATCATAGGGTAGCCATCGCCATTTGCCTTCAGGAGCTCGTTCCTTCCACAATCGAACGTTGTTGTGCGGCCAATCCTGATTATCAAGACAGATTTGCGAAATCACATAATCCATGAAATTGTCCAGTTCGATATACCCTTCAAGATCCTCCACGAAACCATCACTCTCCGTTTCAGCATCCAAAAGCCATCTTGAAAAAAAATAGAGATTCAGGTGATCTCCAGCCAGACTTTCGAAAGTATTATCGACCAAATCAATATTGTCGGAAGGTATCCCCGAATTATCGCGGATAAAATGTTCATTGGCACGTTCCCGCAAATGAAATAACCCCAGATAATCCCCGTTAAGCAGCACCTGCACTGGTCGGTAAGCCTGCGTATTGAGGTCGAGGCCATCCATCAATGATTGCGAAACTACATCGCGCAACATCGCGCTTGTCCAATCATTCCCCGTATTACGGAGCAAGAGTTGTTTGAATTCGGTATTCTCTCGATCTTCGAAGAATTGACCACGGAATCGATTATCTCCGTATCGTGAGCGGGCAATCAGTGCAATTGATTTTTGCGGCGCTGCTCGTGACCAACCTCCGTGAATTTTTGCTCCGACACTTTGCACAAAACGACGTTGTCCCTCAGGATCAATCCATTCCACATCCACACTTCGTTCCCATTCGCGCCAGAAATTAGCCCCAATATGCGGGAGATTGACTCCGCCTTGAGAGCCCCTCACGTAGATACCGCGTTCATCACTGTACCAGTCGTCCTGTGCCCCGCTCAATGATATGACCGGTATGGTTGACTTGAAGTTGATCAGATACGTATGTGAGCAAGTGCCACTTGCCAAATATCCCTCAAGAAAGGCTCTGGCTTTTAAGACCGATGTCTCATCAAGTGTGACAGGTGCATGATAAATGGGAGCATTTGAATCGGGAATGCTGCCGTCCAATGTGTAACGGATTTCAACTCGCTGATCTGAGTGTATCAAAGATACAGTGATGGGTTTCGGATAATGTCCCGCATCAATGGAAACCTCAACCTCATCCAGTCTCCCCTTGTGAAAAGGCCCTCTATTTTTAATTCCAGGGGAAGAAGCTTCACTGAAGCCAAATAACCCACTGATTTCATCTCGAGCCAGGGAAACATCCCGAGGGGCCTCGGTAATTAAAAATACATCCAGCCGATTTCCTGCCGGGTCCGACAGAAAAAGGGTTCCCGCTTGATTGGGTATTTTAAAAGGAGCGTGTAAATATCGGTTGGGCAAACCCCATCGTTGGATAAGATATTTTTCCAATTGCTGACGCTCTGATTGAGTCAGGATATGGTCATACAAGAGAACTTCCGAAAACCAACCATGCCAGTTTTGATCGGGGATTTGACGGTCTGATCCAATAAAATTAATGGACCGTGGTTGATCGGTTTGAAACCGCAGCAGTGACAAGGACACTGGCGCTGGCTGGATGGCCGCATCGATAATGCGGCCGTTCTGCAATGATCCGAATCTAAGTAAATGTGCGCTGTGGATCGGATGAAGTAAAAAATGATTGGCGCCCCTGATCATGGGGATGAAAAAAGTGTGCCCAAACATGACACGCGAATGATCAGTTGCAAAAGGATGCTCTGAACCTACCCAAAGAATGGTTCGTGCATTTCGTATCTCTTCCAATTCAAGAAAATCATCATCCCCATCAAAAAAGACAGCTGGCACTTGGTCGGGAGCGATTGGAAGAAAGACTGGAGCTTTTACTGGATTCAATTGTGAAGCATGATGAGTGGCAGCACTTTGATCAAGCCAGGTTTGAACATGCCCGTTATCGTGAAGGATGAAGGATTCCGGATTGGCTGCATCCAAATGAAGTAGTTCCCCCTCAACAACGGGTTTCACTAGGTCCAGATTCCTAATTTCCGTGACACGCCTTGATTGCCGTCCAGAACAAAAAATGATGACTCGCTTCCCTGCTTCAAGGGTAAAATGAGGAAAGCGATACAAAAATGCCTGATCAGGATCATTCGAAAGCCCATGATCTCGCAGATTAATGGGGGAATCACTGAAATTGGTAATTTCCACCCAATCCGGGGTTTCACCCCACTCATCAAACAGAGCAGCCCCATTGCGAGGCATGACCTCCGTGATATGCAAACCACTCAATTGGGCACGCGACTCCACACATGAAACTGTAAGCATTGCCGCCAGGAGAACCGTAAAATACGGTATCAACTTGGATCGTTGGTTCAGTGTGGCGCCAAATTCCATATGATTCAAACAAGCTAAAAGGACGAAGTGGTTCAGGACAATCTGCAAAACAGAGAAGCTGAAAGCAAACGCATTCTTTTGGGCAATGCTAACCACAAACGCACTTCAGCCACGAGTCAGAATAGTGATTTAGCATCAGGTAAAGATCCCTGAACTAAAGGACGTGATATCCCCTGCCTTCACCCCATAGAGAATGGTTTCGGATGGCCCACAAGGAAGGAGTCGAGCTACCCTTTTGGGATTGCAATTTGGGAGAATGCCCCTTATTATTTAACCACCAATCACAGGCAATGAAGGTAGCAAAAGCTACCAGCTTTGTCACATTTGCCTTCCGAGTCTGGCTCGTTTTCAAGACAGGGATCGTATCAATTAACATGTTGAAACAATTAACCAATCCATGGTGGCTGCTGGCGATTTGCGTCAGCTTGATGGGCGTCTCCCACAAAAACAATGCACAGGTTGTAACATTCCAAGCCGGAAAAGACACCTTCTTTACGCGATCAGTTGAACAGGATCGAACGTATCGTGCACGGTTTTCAACTGACCTTTCCGATTGGAGTGAACCAGGAGACTTGTTTCTGCCGTCTGAAAATATCCCCCTTGAATTGCCTGAGGGAGACCAGGGCTTTGTCGATTTGATCCCGGACATGTCCATGGATGAATTTGAGCCAAGGGTCGTTCTTCTGGGAGATTCCACCATGGCTGATTTATCGTTTCTTTCGATTCAATACCACGGTTGGGGACAACATTTTAAAAATTTATTCGACGACCGAGCAACGATTGTAAATTTGGCTGAGCCAGGTATGGGGACAGTTCAATATTTTGCCCGTAATAAAACCGACTCTCTCAATCTAATCAAACCAGACATCGTCATCCTTCAATTTGGTCACATCGAGCAAAAGGAAGGCACTTCAACCGAGGTTTTTGAGTCTAATTTGGCCAAAATCGTGGATGAAATCCGTGGCATCAACGCTATTCCTATCCTCGTAACGCCAGTCGCCATTCGAATTTTCGATCCATCTGATAATCATATCAACGATCTTTCGGACAAGCGAGACAGCCTGCTCAAGGTCGCCAGAATGAAAAATACTCAGGTTGTGGATCTGAACGAAGACAGTGCGGCGCTCTATGATCGACTGGGAGACGGGGCAAGCACCTTCATGAGCGTGTGCGGCAATGAATGTGACGACCGCTCACATTTTTCACTGACAGGCAGCTATGTCATAGCAGCTTTGGTAGCAGAGAAACTTCCTGCCATCTTGCAGACATTCCGAACTCCCCTGAATCAGTTAATCCCAACCATAGAAGCCGCATTTGAAAACGATCGCAGATTCAGCAGCTTGAGCACTCCTTTTGTGGAGCTCACAGGTTTTCAGGACAATCAAATTTGGGAATGGCTGTTCCCTGAAGGGACCTTTCCCCTTCCCTGATCGAGTTTGTAAGGTCCTCGGTCAAGTAATATGCTGGGGGATAGTCGACAAACAAACTTCATGGACTGCGTGATAGACATTGACTGATTATGGATAGATCAAATTGGAAGCGTTCAATATATCCTCTGGGTCTGGGATTGGCGCTGATTTCCTCGGCCTGGACCACTCGAGCCCAGGATCCACTCCTCGATTCTCTTTCTTTAGAACCTGATGCCTGGGCTCCAAGCAAAATAAGCAACACATCCGTTCAATTTCAGCTGCGCTATTACATGGACGCAGCTGGCTGGAACGGCAGGCCAATTGGGTTATGGTCAGACGGTAATACCATGTACGTGACAGACTGGCTTTTCAGCAAATTATTTGCTTACAACCTCGCGGGACCGAGGGATTACGCCAATGACATCAACACATTAGCCCCAGCAGGCAACCGCACCACAAGGGGGGTCTGGTCGGACGGAACCATCATCTGGGTATGCGATGATTTTGAGGACCGCATCTTCGCCTACAACCTGCAGTCAGGCGAACGTCAGGAAGACCGCGAGTTCGATACATTGGCAGGGGCAGGCAATGATACCCCAGCAGGTCTGTGGTCTGATGGAAGCACAATGTGGGTAACGGACGACAAGGATGAGAAGATTTACGCTTACGACCTGATGACCACCCTCCGCCAACCGCAGCTCGATTTCGATTCCCTTTCGGCTGCTGGAAACCATAACCCGCGCGATCTGTGGTCCAATGGGACTACTTTATGGGTGGCAGACACAGGTGACTGGTCTTCATGGGGAGACTGGGTTCATGGCAAGGTTTTCGCCTATGATATGGCTACGAGGCAACGCGATGCCGCCAAAGATTTTGACTTTCAGTCCCTTCGTGACGCGGGTGCAACCAGCCCAGCGGGACTTTGGTCGAATGGGTCAACCCTGTATGTTTCGGATTGGAGAAATCACAGGATGTTTTCCACCCCCATTGGGAAAGCAAGTCCACTGGAACCTGCACCAGTGGACTTTTCACGTAATCCTGAAGGCGATTTTTCAAAAATGGCAGAACAAGGCAACATGCATCCTTCAGGTATTTGGTCGAATGGAACGACGCAGTGGATTGCTGATATTGCGGATGACATGATCTATGCTTACGACATTGCCACGGGGCTTCGAGCGGAAAACCTTGATTTCGATACGCAGACCCTGCAAGGAGCAGGGAATGGCAGTCCAACAGGTATCTGGTCCAATGGCTTCACGCTTTATGTCACCGATGATGTCGATGATAAAATTTACGCCTACGACTTGAATGTTCAGATCAACGTCAAATCAAGAGAAATCAATACCCTTGGCGAAGCAGGCAACCAATGGCCACGGGGGTTGTGGTCCAACGGAACGACCATGTGGGTCGCTGACTGGGAAGACGACAAACTTTATGCTTACGACTTGAAAAGCGGATCCCATACCCCGGCCAAAGACATCGAAACGCTCAAAGCAGCTGGAAACGAAGATCCATCTTCGATTGGTTCGGACGGCACCATCATCTGGGTTGCGGATTGGGAGGATGATAAGGTCTATGCCTACGATTTGAACTCAAAGGAGCGAGTGCCCGAAAGAGATTTTGAAAGCTTACGTCAGACAGGCAATCTAAGCCCTTCCGGAATGTGGTCTGACGGTCATAACCTGTGGATCACCGATTTTGCAGATGCACAAGTATATGCCTATCGGCTTTCGAAGCAGCTTCCCTCTGGAATACACTCCATCAGGAGGAATGATGCAGAAGAAATCGTGATCGACTTCATCGGAACCCTCAAATCTTCCATGACATTGGATGGTGATTTTCTACCTGTTGAAAATGCTGTTTCACCCTTTATCGTCACCCCCAGCAGACAAGCATCCTTCTTCGTCGCTGAATGATGACGCATGCCTGGGGCGTGACATTCTCGTGACGAAAAATATTCTTCTGGCTGACAAACTGGAAATAAAAGATGTTTGATTACTTTCCAAATTTAAGAAAAAGGAACTGATGAAAGTTTAGAGCTCAAAGAGCCGTTTCCGCTGCATCCATTAGAGAATCTGCTTCTTAAGACTCACATCTCCAATTCAAAAACCCAATGATTTGGGCTGTGCTTTCAGTACTTCTTCAATATTGGATTTGGTGACAAGAAGAGGAGCTCCCGTTGTTTTATCATCCACCAGAGCAGCCAGAATTTTTCCGTTTTCAAATTGTTCCCTTACCTGAGATCGCCCACCAAGGATACGGAAATCTGGCCTCAGGAAAGCAAATTTGGCGGGATGGGCTTTCTTCCATACTTTGAGCCGATTATGTCCAGCAGGCAAACCTATCAGGCTCACTAAAATAGGGTGATCCGGGTTCGCTTCAGCAAGTGAATCGAATGAAGCCGCTTCAACAAGGAAACTGAGCGGTGTCGAACTATTGGGCGGGATATAAACCGCACTGGGATTTTGCTCATAAGCAGCGCTGATTTCAGGATACACTTTTTCAATTTGAGTTCCTTCCGGAAAACCCGATTGCAACCCCGCAAAACCCGCTGCATCGTGATCCTTGATTCGGTCTGAGGCATCGGAACGCAAGACAAAAGGATTGGAAATCACCAGAACATGCTCGCCGGGCTGTTCCTTTGAAATGAATTCGGCCAACATACGCAGACCATTCTGCTTGGAATCAAGATGCTGCGCGTATTGACTTGGTGTACGAAAAATAAAATACAAGACAACGATCACCATCAGGCCAAAGATAGCAGCGATGGCTTGCGTTTTCTTCAGCTTCATGGGAAGTAAGGCTCTCGCACATCTTCACCATACTCGGCATCAAAGCCAAGTTCTTCGAGTCTGCCTTGTCGCATGCCCTCGGTGTGTCCGTCAAAGAACCAGCCATTGGCGGCATTATTGTGACGTGCATGAATTTCTTTCTCAACACTGAGGCGAAAAGTATGGAACTGTTCAGCACCTACCCCCATGCGACCCTGACTTGTGGTATCTGCCATGTGAACGTAGTCGGAAGGTTGACGAATGTTGTCCACTTTCAGAATATTGTTAAATTCACCTGTGGTGAATTCTACAGGTGGATCAATCCTGATACCGTAAATCCGAAACCAGTTGGTGAAAAATTTAGGATCATAGGATGGGCATAAAAAGAGCTCTTCCGTGCCGAGGCTTTGATTCGTGAAGAGCACACCACCCCATGCGTAGGAAGGATCCAGAGGATCGTGCAGCTGAAACTTACCGTCGAAATCCTCTGCATACATGATGGTGGACAAGCCCAACTGGCGTAAGTTATTGATACACTTGATGGACTTGGCCTTCTCTTTGGCTTTTGACAAAGCGGGAAGAAGCATTCCTGCCAGAATAGCGATGATCGCGATAACCACCAGCAGTTCAATCAAGGTGAAACCCGGCTTTCGCGTGGCCAACCGAGAGTTGCGAGTGCTGTTTAAGGCGGATAATTCAAACATCATTGGGTAAGGAAACATGAATTGTCAAAATTTGGCTGTCAATATTGTTTTTGGCATTCCAAGACGATAAGCAAGCTGCAGAACTGGGGCCGACACCTATTGAAATTGGCACAAATCCGTCCAAATAATTTACATCTGAAAAATCACTTACTTGACGAATCCCATCAAACTGAGATATCTGCTTGTGCTTAATGCTGTTTAATTCCGACACATTTTTATGGTTTCTGCTGGCGTTCGCACTTCTTTATTTTGTGACGAGACAAAACCTTTCACGCAGAAACTGGCTAATTCTGGTGGCTAGCTATTATTTTTACGGCTGCTGGGATTGGCGCTTCCTGTTTCTCCTGCTCGGCTCCAGCCTGATTGATTTCTACGTGGGGCTGGCTATACGGAAGAACGCCGAAGCAAAAATTCAAAAACGACTGGTCACCCTCAGTCTGGGAGCCAATCTGGGTGCGCTGGGTATTTTCAAGTATTTTGATTTCTTTTCAGAATCGCTGCAGACCATCTTGACCACGCTTGGAATGGAAGTCAGCACGCCCACGCTGGAAGTCATCCTTCCAGTGGGTATTTCATTTTACACATTTCAAAGCCTCAGCTACACCCTCGATATTTATCGCAAAAAACTAGAACCTACAAATAATCTGACCGCATTCCTGGCTTACATCGCATTTTTCCCACAGCTCGTGGCAGGTCCAATTGAGAGAGCAAGCAACCTGCTCCCCCAATTCTTGACAACACGCAAGGTGACTCAACAAAGCATGGAAATGGGCATTTGGCTGATAATCTGGGGCCTGTTCAAAAAAGTCGTACTTGCAGACAATTTTGGAGCACTGTCAGATATGGTATACGAGGATCAAGGTGCAGAGGGTGCGATTGTCTACTTTGGCACCATCGCATTTGGCTTTCAGATCTATTGTGATTTCTCAGGCTATTCAGACGTCGCACGTGGTTTGGCCTACATGATGGGATTCAATCTCATGGTCAACTTCAACCTTCCCTACTTTGCAACGTCTCCGAGTGATTTTTGGAGACGCTGGCATATCAGCCTGTCGACCTGGTTTCGCGATTATCTCTATATTCCACTGGGAGGCAATCGCGGCGGGAGCTCGGCCATGATGCGAAACCTTTTAATTACCATGCTGCTCGCAGGCCTGTGGCACGGCGCTGGCTGGAATTTCGTTCTGTGGGGGCTCTGGCATGGCATGATGCTTTGCCTTTTCCCAAGCATCCCTCTTCCTCGACGCATGCAACCCTTGCTGGGGTGGTTCCTGACGATGATTATCATTTTCTATGGATGGTTGCTTTTCCGCGCACAATCGATGGATCACATCATGGCATTGACAACTTCTCTCTTTACTTGGTCATTCCCTCTATGGATTGGTAGTTATATTTTGAATCTGGCCGTTTTCATGACCCCGCTTTTGGCCATGCAAATCTGGCAACACCGAACAAATACTATTTTCCCGATGCTGCCGCACAACCGTATGATCAAGTCAGCCTTGATGGCGATCTGCGTGATCATGACAACAGTGTTTTGGAACACCAAAGGAACTCCTTTTATTTACTTTCAATTTTGACCTGAATCATGGCCAGAAACAGTCATACTTACGATTTCGATTTCAAGTGGTTTGCGAGCCACTTGGGGCTGCTTTTGCTCCTCATTGCGATGATTGCGGGCATGCTGCATATGTGCGCCCCTTTTCTCCCAGCTCCACGAGCCACTTGGGACATGGATCGAACCATCATGGCAACAAAAGCTGATTTGGCCCTGAAAGATGAGGGTGCAGACATAGTGCTCATTGGAGATTCCTCCTGCCTGATGAATATCGACGCCTCTCAGCTTGGAGAGCTGACAGGTAAAAAAGTAGTCAATCTGGGGACAGTCAGTTTCCTGGACATGAAGATCTTTTCAGAAATCCTGGATCGATATCTGAGAACACAGACAAAGATGCCTTCAGAAATCGTGTTAATGGTTCACCCTGATTTTCTCAGACGATCATCACCATCCAGATCACATGTCAATTGGATCCATGACTACATGGCAGGAAAAGATCACGCTACCAACGGTAAATCATGGACTTCGGCAGAATATCTTTTCGGAGTTCATGTCATAAAAGGCCGACTCCTTGCTTGGTTGCCACGTCCATTATCAGGCGCTTTTGGCTCCTATTTTGGTTTTACCAGCAATTTGGAAACATACATGCGGGAACACCAGGGTTCAGCAGTTGACCCTCGAAGCATCAAGGCCTCCGACCTTAGAGGCAGCAAGGAATACCGGGTCTCTGCAGCCAACCTGCGAAATGCAGAAGCATTCACGAATGTCATGCCAGAAGATGTGCAGCTCACGGTCGCCTTGTCCCCCACTCCGGCCAGTTTCGCAGATGCAGATCTTACCACCAAATTCGCATCCATACTTCAGGAATGGAAAACTGCCCTCAGTGCAGATGACATACTGGATTCGCTACCCCTCGCATTGGAAGATGCTCAATTCGCAAATAAAACACACCTTACTCCTGAAGCATCTCAAGCCTATACCCTTGAGCTGAGCAGCCTGTTGAAGCGCTGACGATCGTCTCCAGCTATTGCATTCACAGCATGAGAGGCTCATTTCATCCAAAAACCATTGTAAAAGGAATCCAGCCAATATCCTGACAGGCGATGATAGATTAAAACCTGATCCCGAGCGAAAACAGGTCGCAATTTCAAACCCTCTATCATCACCTCAAGTGGCGCCAAAACTGCTTGAAAATGTCTTGAGGATCCAAATCTGATGGCGCTCGCTCCAGCATTACTAGAAAAGCGCCCACTTTGACCACTCGGCCTGGAGGAAATCGCTCCATGT
>ERZ802830.3953-NODE-3953-length-12139-cov-7.05412_pt1 | contig 12139 bp, 10 predicted proteins | sample MGYA00345654_ERZ802830 | MGnify/ENA primary metagenome ERZ802830 (study PRJEB30503, sample SAMEA104212375) | marine metagenome | biome: Westerlies Biome; feature: [SRF] surface water layer (ENVO:00010504) within the epipelagic zone...; material: water... | reverse complement strand
CATCTGTTCGTATAATAGTAGATGTTAGTTCATTTGCTAATTTGATTTGTTTTGTCGTGGTGCTGTAATTAGCCGCAATCTCAGAAAGTGTCTCTCCATATTTGACAGAATGCCGTTTCCAGGAGACCATTTGCGTCTCAGGTAGAGCTTTAAGTGCATCTTTAAAATCATTTGCTTTATTCTTTGGTATTAGTAGACGGTTTGGACCATCAGGAGAAGTAGCCCATCGATTAAATCCTGCATTAAGCGTATATAATTCATTTAAATCTATTTCTGCTAATTCAGCAGCTATTGATAAATCGATTTGTGATTTAATATCAATTACTTCGAAATACTGATCATTTGAAATATAAGGTAAATTTACATCATACTTATCGTTATTTTTAATAATCTCAACTAATGCAAGTAATCTCGGAACATATGCGCTAGTTTGAGATGAAAGCTCAAGATTCCAAAAATCCGAAGATTTTGATTCACTCTTATTCTTTTTAATCGCTCTTGAAACAGTACCTTCACCAGCATTATATGCGGCAAGCGCGAGCAGCCAATCATCGCCAATATATTTATATAAATACTCGAGGTAATCGAGAGCTGCTTGGGTTGAATATATAACATCTCTTCTGCCATCAAACCACCAATTCTGATCTAATCCAAAACGATCAGCTGTTATAGGAATTATTTGCCATAAACCCGCTGCTTGACCATAAGAATAGGCAAAGGGATCATAAGCGCTTTCAACAATAGGAAGCAGTGCAAGCTCAATAGGCATGTTTCTTCTGTTGAGTTCATTAACAATATAAGGCAGAAAAAAGGCAGACCGAGTGAGGACCTTATCCATATAATCCTTATTTCTTGTTATGAATTTTATTTCAGATGTAATTCGGTCATTAAGCTCAATCTCGAGAAAGAATTTTTTTCGAATTTTTTCGATTAAGTTTCTTGATGGTTTTGACCATTCATCATTATTTGTAATTCTGTAAGGAGATTTTTCAATAGATTTATGAAATGAAGGCGCTTCTTGTTTTGTTGTTTTTTCAAAAGAATTTAAATTGAAATAAATTTGGTCTTTTACAGCTTTATCATTGATTGAATTGGCATTAGAAATATTAAACAAAAATAATATTAATGATAATTTGTATAATTTCATAAATTTATAATCTCTTTAAACAATTATGTGTTATTTTTGATCAGTAGATTTAAAATCAACCTAATTATGCCTAAACAATAAAAATTTTCTAATAACACCAATTATAAATGAAAAAAATTGATATCTATACTGATGGAGCTTGTCGAGGAAATCCGGGTCCTGGCGGTTGGGGTGCATTATTGATTTATAAAGATACCGATAAAGCAATTTATGGTGGCGAAAAAAATACAACCAATAATAGAATGGAAATGACTGCAATTATTGAAGCATTTAAAATTGTTAAAATGGATTGTGATATAACGCTTTATACTGACTCAAAATATGTTATGGACGGAATAACCAAATGGCTGCCTAACTGGAAACAAAAGGGATGGATGACATCAAATAAGAAACCGGTAAAAAATAAAGATTTATGGCAAGTTCTCGAGGAAAGTATCAGTAAGCATAATATTGAATGGCGATGGGTAAAGGGGCATGCAGGGATACCGGGAAATGAAAAAGCTGATGAACTTGCAAACCAAGGAATTGATGAATTAACTCTTTAGATAGAAGGGGCATGTATGAGACAAATTGCATTGGACACAGAGACCACAGGTATAAATAAGAGTGATGGACATAGGATTATTGAGATCGGTTGCATCGAGATGGAGAATAGACGTATTACTGGAAAAGAGTTTCATTGTTATATTAATCCCGAAAGAGAAATAGATGAGGGCGCAACTCGTGTTCATGGGCTCACTTATGAAAAATTGAAAAATGAACCACTGTTCAAAGATATTAAAAGTGATTTTATGAATTTCATATCGGGCTCAGAATTAATCATTCATAACGCTGATTTCGATATTGGTTTTTTGAATTATGAACTTTCTTTAGTTAAGAGTAGTAACGTTATTGAAGATAAAGCATTGGTTCTAGATACCTTAAAAATGGCAAGAAATATGCACCCAGGAAAGAAAAACAGTCTTGACGCACTGTGCAATCGCTATGAAATTGATCGATCAATGAGGCAAGTTCACGGAGCCTTGATAGATGCGGATCTTCTCGCGAAAGTTTATCTCGCAATGACAGGAGGGCAAGAGACATTCGAGTTAAATGAGGCTAAAGGTCATGATAAAGAGGAAAAAATAAAGATCCAAAGAGAGGATTCATTTTCCTTGAAAGTCATCAAAGCGAATTCATCTGAACTAGATGCCCATGAAAATTTTTTGTCTGAGTTAAGAGATAAAGGTGAGTGCATCTGGAATCATGAGGCAGATTAAATCCTAAAATATTGTAATAATTGTGGTTTTTTTATTATAATCAGACCCTTCAAAAAATTAACAATTTCTCAAAATCGGAGTACCAAATGGAAAGTATGCATTTAATAGAAATGGATCAAGGTATGTTGATTTCTGGAATCATCCTCGCATTAAGTTTTATTGGGATTTTTACAGAAACGATACATGGGTTTCACAGAGTAAAAGTTGCAATGCTGGGTGCAGCAGTAATGCTTGTGGTAGGTCAGTCTTATGGTTTTTATTCTCCAGAAGCAGCATTTGAAGCGGTTGACTGGAACGTTGTTTTTCTACTTGGAGCTATGATGGCAGTAGTTGCAATCATGATTAATTCTGGCGGTTTTGAGGTACTTGCGGCCAATATAGGGAAAATTGCGAAAGGACGACAATATATGCTCCTAGCGTTGCTGGGAACCGCTGTGACAGTCATTTCCTTGTTATTGGATAACGTAACGACAGTAGTTATTTTCGGTCCGTTAATTGTTCTTATTTGTCAAAAAATGAGAGTAACGGCAATCCCGTATCTAATGGCGGCGGCATTACTTTCTGATACAGGTGGAGTGGCTACATTGGTAGGTGATCCTCCAAACTTGATGATTGGTTCTGCTTTTGACATCGCATTTATGCCTTTCGCATACAAGATGTTCCCAATTGTTTTTGTGGCGTGGATAGCAACATTAGTCTTTATGAAATATCTTTTTAAAGATGAATTAGCAATTGTTCCTGAAGGGAAATTTGAAGATTCAATTCCATACAAAGATAAGGGTCTTTGGTACAAAGCTCTATCGGTTTTAGGGTTAATGGTAATATTGTTTGTGATACATAATGTTATTCATTGGGAGCCATGGATGGTCGCTGGTACTGGTTTAATATTATTAACTATCCTGGCAAAAGAAATTGAATTTGAGGATGTCATGACGAATATGACTCACGAAATACCTCTTTTGATGTTCTTTGTAGCATTATTCATGATGGTCGGTGGCGTAGAGGGAAGTAAGTTTCTTGAGTACCTCGGTCAATACTTAATTCCATTTTTGATTGACCCTGTCACAGGCGATGTGATCCAAGAAAATTTCATGATTACTTGCATTGTATTGATGTGGGTTGCAGCTATTATGTCTGCGGCTATTGATAACATTCCATTTACAGCTGCGATGATTCCTATCATCGCCTCACTTGAGGCTGTTGGTGTAAATATAGCAGCATTATGCTGGTGTCTTGCATTAGGTGTTGGTATGGGTGGTAATGGAACGCATATTGGTTCAACTGCAAACGTTTATATTGTTACTGTCTCTGAAAAACTTGCTAAAACAACAGGCAATCCAGATATGGCAATTACGCCTCTTAAATGGGCGAAAAAAGGCCTACCAGTAATGTTGTTAACATTGGTGATCTGTACAATCATTATGTACGTTTTCTTTGATTACTACGCAATACCGCTTCACGGTTAATAAGTAATTAAATTTATCCACCATCTCTTTGAGACGAAATTTCTCAAGGTTTTGGTGGAAAAATTTATATTTTTCGGGTTAAGTGTTAATCATGCCTTCGAAAAAATTAAGTTTAAGTTTTCCTACCAACCTAGAAGCTTGGAAGTCTCTCAATAAACATTATCGTAGCGAACTCAAAGACTCCACTCTCACTGAATTATTCAAAAAAGATCCCAAGAGGGTTCAAAAATTCTCTCTTGAGTCAGGCGATTTATTTTTGGATTATTCAAAAAACCACATTAACTCAAAAACCTTCAAGATATTAAGTCAATTAATAAAACAGACGAACGTACCTGATGCTATAGAAAGCATGTTTTCTGGAGAAAACATTAATATCACAGAAAATCGGCCAGTTTTGCACGTGGGATTGAGATCAAAAATTTCTGATCAAGTGGCTTTAGAAAAGGAGGGTGTTAAAGACATTTGGCCGACTTTGGAAAAAATGGAGAAATTTGTCTCAGAACTTCATGAAGGAAGCATTAGGGGAGTAACAAATAAAAGAATTAAAAATATCGTAAATATTGGCATCGGTGGTTCAGAATTAGGTTCATCAATGGCGGTAAATGCATTAAGAGGTTTTTGGCAATGTGATTATAGTTATTTTTCTGTTTCCAATGGAGATTGCTTTGAGATAATCGATTTATTGGATGAAATTGATATTGAAGAAACAATATTTATTGTTTGCTCCAAAAGTTTTACCACAATTGAGACTAAACATAATGCAGATATAGCTAAGAAAGCAATTGAGGATAAATTTGGCATAAGAGCTATCAAAAAACATTTTGCGGGTGTTTCTAGTGACCATGAGTTAATGACAGATTTTGGTATACAAAAAGATTTTCAATTTTTTATCTCTGATTGGGTCGGAGGAAGATTTTCGATAACGTCTGCAGTGGGGTTACCACTTGCATGCATGATTGGTATGCATAATTTCTATAAATTTCTTGAAGGCGCAAGAATAATGGATTTGCATTTTAGACAGAAAAAATTTGAGAAAAATATGCCAATGATCTTAGCTGCATTATCAATACTCTATTCCAATTTCTTTGACTCGCAATCACAAGCAATAATTAATTATCATTCGAGATTAAAATATTTTTCTGACTATGCTAGACAACTCCACATGGAATCATTAGGCAAAAGTCATAGATCAGACGATGCAGCATCTAAAATCAAAACAGGAGGAGCTATATGGGGTGGAGCTGGATCGGACGGCCAGCATTCCTATTTTCAATTTCTTCATCAAGGTAAATACTGTATCCCAATTGACTTTTTGTTACCTGTTGAAATGCTTGATAACGAATTCAATGCATACAACGCAGCCAATTGTTTAGCACAAAGTGAGTCACTTATGGATGGCAGGGCCTCAGAGGACAATCATCGTTCTTTTAAAGGTAATAACCCAAGTAACACTATTTTAATAAAAAATTTAACGCCACAATCTTTAGGTCAATTGGTTGCGCTTTATGAGCACAAAGTATTTGCTCAAAGTATAATTCTAGGAATTAATGCATTTGATCAATTTGGTGTGGAATTAGGCAAAGCCAATGCTAAATTACTGACAAATACTTTATTGACGTCATCAAACTCCAGCAGCAAGAATAGATCAACAAAAAATCTACTTTCTGAAATCAAAAAGATAAATAAAGAGAAATAAGACAAAGGACTCAAAAATATTATGTCTATCAACGAAATGAATAAAGAATATTTTAGACCTTGGGGTAGCTATATTTGTTTTGATTGCGGATCTAATTTCCAGGTAAAACGATTAAATGTAAAATCAGGAGGTGTTTTATCTTTGCAAAGACATTTCAAAAGAGCAGAGCACTGGACTGTGGTAAAGGGGGTAGCTCGAATAACCCTAAATGAAGACGAGTTTGATTTGAATGTTAATGAATCTATTTTTATACCTCTAAAAGCAATACATCGTATTGCCAATCATCAAAACGAGGAACTTCAAATCATTGAAGTCCAATGTGGGGATTATCTTGGTGAGGATGACATTGAACGCTTTGAAGATAATTACGGAAGATTAGAGGAGTAAGGCAATTAAAATTTCATCATTTAAAGCTTACGATGTAAGAGGTCAAATTCCACATGAGATTAATACCGATATTGCGTATCGCGTTGCTAACGCTACTGCTCAATTTTTATCAGCTAAGACAATAGTTATTGGGCGAGATATACGTGAAAGCAGTTCTGAATTATCTGAATCAGTAGCATTGGGTTTGCTTGATGCGGGCGTTGATGTAATAGATATAGGTCTTTGCGGCACTGAAAATGTGTATTTTTCCACTGGAAATATGAATTCATGCGGTGGAATAATGATTACCGCTAGCCACAATCCATCCGATTATAATGGTTTTAAGATAATTAGAGAAAATGCCAAACCAATCAGCTCAGAAACCGGCCTCAAAGAGATACAAAGATACGCTGAATCAGACAAGAGGTATTTGGCTGAAAAAAAAGGCCAATATAAGAAACTGGGCTCAAATAAAGAATACGTAGCTAAAATATTAAGTTTCATTGATTCCAGCATATTAAAAAATTTAAAAATTGTCGTAAATCCAGGGAATGGGGGTGCGGGTGAAATAGTTGATCGGATAACAGAAAATCTTCCATTTGAATTAATTAAAGTGAATTACAAGGCTGATTCGTCGTTTCCAAATGGTGTTCCAAACCCAATGATTGAAGAAAACAGAATATCCACCTCGAATGCTGTGATGAAAAACAAAGCGGATATGGGGATAGCCTGGGACGGTGATTTTGATAGATGCTTTTTCTTTGATGAGAATGGCGAATTTGTTGAAGGGTATTATCTGGTAGGCCTATTAGCAAAAAGCTTTTTAACCAAACAAAAAAACGAAAGTATAATATTTGATCCTCGGCTCACATGGAACACAATCGATGAAATAGAAAGGCATCAAGGCAAAGCAATTCAATGCCAATCTGGCCATTCATTCATAAAGCAATCGATGCGAGACAATAATGCTGTTTATGGGGGAGAGATGAGTGCACATCATTATTTCAGGGATTTTTATTATTGTGATAGTGGAATGATCCCTTGGCTTTTGGTGGCAGAATTAATGTCAAGAGAGAATACTTCATTGTCCTCGATGATTGAGAGCTATCAAGATAGATACCCCGTCAGCGGAGAAATTAACAGTAAAGTTAAAGATACTAATTTCACCATAAATACGATAAAAGATCACTACTCCCATGAGGCAAAGATTATTGATGATATGGATGGAATTGGAATGGAATTTGATAATTGGCGCTTTAATTTAAGGGCATCAAATACGGAACCTCTGATAAGATTGAATGTTGAAAGCAAGAATGATGCATCACTGATGCAGAAGAAAACTAAAGAGCTGCTAGATAGAATTAACCGTTCCAGTTAATTTATTGTTAAAATTAAGCAAATTACTCTCTCGAAGAAAAATATGATAAGAACTCGATTTGCTCCCAGCCCAACCGGCGTACTTCATATAGGAAGTGTGCGCACAGCTTTATTTTGTTGGCTCTATGCAAAACATAATGATGGCCAATTCATCCTCCGAATTGAGGATACAGACAGAGAACGCTCAACCGAAGAAAATGTTCAGGCTATCCTAGAAAGCATGGAGTGGCTTGGACTTAATGCAGATGAGGGCCCAATATTCCAATCTGATCGTTTTGACCGTTACCATGAAGTTGCTAATCAATTATATGAGACAGGGAAAGCTTATCGCTGTTATTGCACAAAAGAAGAATTAGATGCTTTAAGGAAGTCGCAGAAAGAAAAAGGTGAGAAAATGCGATATGACGGTCGTTATCGTGATCTTCCTCCCAAAAAAAATAATGATAATTATGTTTTGCGTTTTAAAAATCCATTAAATGGAAGTGTTGTTGTCAATGATATAGTTAAGGGTGAAGTAGAATTTAATAATGATGAACTTGATGATTTGATCATCATAAGAAGTGATGGCTCACCAACGTATAATTTTACTGTTGTCGTGGACGATATGGATATGAATATATCGCATGTTATAAGAGGTGACGATCATTTAAATAACACTCCTCGTCAAATCAATATATACGAAGCATTAGGTGCGTCTCCTCCTGAATTTGCGCATATACCTATGACACTTGGAGAAGATGGCTCAAAATTGTCAAAAAGACACGGTGCCATGGATATTAGAGAATATCGTGAACAAGGATATACTCCTGCGGCTCTGTTAAATTTCATGGCCAGATTGGGTTGGTCGCATGGTGATCAGGAAGAATTTACCATTAATGAAATGATTTCATTATTTGATGTTAAAGATATCAGCAAATCCGCATCAACGTTTAGCGCTGAAAAACTAACTTGGCTAAATCATCAACACATAACAAAATCGAATGAAGAAGAATTGATTGCATTGCTTTTATACCAAATGAAATCATTGGGTATTAATCCGGATTCTGGGCCAGATTTAAGAGAAATCATCACCGCTTATAAAGAGCGTTCAGAAACACTCTTAGAAATGGCGAGATCATCATCGTATTGTTTTGAAGATTTTGATGAAATAGATGAAAAAGCAGCAAAAAAACACTTAAGACCAGTTATTTTAGATCCATTAACAGATGCATATAATCGATTTGAGAATATAAAAGATTGGACACTTAAGAATATTGATACTGCGATTAATGAAACTGTTGATAAATTCAAGATAAATATGGGTAAGTTAGGTCAACCAATCAGAGTAGCGATTACTGGGTCATCTATGTCACCATCGATTAATATAACTATAAAATTAATCGGTAAAGACAGGGTTTTAAAAAGATTAGAAAAGGCTATCAGCTTAGTAAAAAAAAGAGCTGAGTCCAATAATTAAAAAAAAATCATAAATAGGGTAGCCCAATTCTTAACTCTGCTTTAGAATACGTACTGTTTTAGATTTATGGCACAGGTTTTATATTTTTGCATATAGTCATTTGGGGCTATAGCTCAGCTGGGAGAGCGCTTGCATGGCATGCAAGAGGTCGGCGGTTCGATCCCGCCTAGCTCCACCAGAAAAAAGTTAGAAAATGTGTGTCCCCATCGTCTAGAGGCCTAGGACACTGCCCTTTCACGGCGGCAACAGGGGTTCGAATCCCCTTGGGGACGCCAGTTTCTAAACTGGCTTAATCCTATGGACATGGGTTCCCGCCGTTAATTTCAAGTATTTCTCTTAATCCTCGACTTGAATATGATAAAGCAAATTTTGTTACCTCTTTATACTGACACATGTTATAGATAGCCTGCATTGAAGTTATTTTTGCTTGCCACACATCTTCATCCATCAATCCCAGTTTATGTTGAAGATAATCATTTTCATATATCATCCATACTCTATACATATAGGTCTCCGTTGTAGCGCGGTTATTCTCATTTTCTAAGTCTAGAGATTGATCTAAAAAATCCAAAAAACTTATGGCTGGTCTTGCCTCCGAAAACGAACCTATGACTTCTGTAATCAATGCTGCTCTCTGTTGCTGCTGAGCAGCAAGCGCAATTCTATGAGATTGCCTTAACTCCAGACCCACGAATATCAAAGAACCGATAATTCCGCAAACACCAAGAAAGTTAACCATTCTGGTAAATGAAATTGATATAGGTATTATTTTCATTTCATTCCTCCTAGATTGAATTTATTAAATCATAGCACGTACTTTGATAGTTTCATCAGGGGGGGTTAAAATTACGATTTAAATTATTCTGGTTTAATAATTATGACAACTATAATAGTAACGGGAGCAAATCGTGGTATTGGGTTAGAGCTGGTAAAACAATACTGCAATCGAAATTATCAAGTAATCGGTACTTATCGCGATGAAACTATCTCTGGCGAATTAATCAGCATGTCGCGGAATCTAGATAATTTAAAAGTACATTCACTTGATGTGAGTTCAGAACAATCACTGAAAGATTTTTCCAGTAAGCTCGGAGAAACTCCGGTTGATATTTTTATCAATAACGCTGGCGTCTATGGACCTCGTGATTCTTCATTTAATAATGTGGATGAAAAGAATTGGATTCCTGTATTTCAAACAAATGCAATCGCGCCACTTTTACTTACACAGCTGATAATAGATAATTTGAGAAATGGTTCACAAAAAAAACTTATTTATATTACGTCAAAGATGGGTTCGATTGATGATAATAAGAGCGGAGGTGCATACATTTATAGAAGTTCAAAAACCGCATTAAATTCAGTTGTAAAGAGTATTTCGGTTGATTTAGCCAAAGATGACATGAAAGTAGCTCTATTGCATCCAGGTTGGGTAAGAACAGACATGGGTGGACCAAATGGACTGATAGATACATCTACAAGTGTCTCTGGAATGATTGAAGTAATCGATAGTTTGAGTCAGCCTGACTCCGGTTGTTTTTTTAATTATTATGGGTCCAAATCAAATATTCCGTGGTAATACCACGGAATCATGAAAACAAGTAATAGCAAGTTAAAAAATCAAGAACAAAGAACTCTATTCGTTAAAGCTCTCTATTATTGATTGAGGCCAAGCCATGGGAACCTGTTGTTGAGGATTGAATACTCTTTTGTATCCTTGAGCAGGATATGCCTCAGCAGCAGCAGCGATTTCTTTTTCACTGATAAACTCGCTTGGAGTTAGCTTGAACACGTCTAAACCTCGAACGATTTCTGTTGCGTAAATATAACCTTCGTAATAATAAACAGACCAATAACCACCTGTAACTAGCTGCTCCTCATCAATCGGACCTCTATCAAAGTAAGCAATTTCTTTGGGATTTTCTGAATCAGTAAAATCTATTACAGAAATTCCCCCTTGATACCATGCTTGCACAAAAATATCTCGGCCAGGAATTGGGATGATAGATCCATTATGCGCCACACAGTTCTCTGTCTCTAGTTGAGGAGCAGGCATTTTATAATGACTTTTGTATTCGAGTTTATTTTCAACTATGTCATATATTGCGTCAGCACCCCATGTCATCGGGTCCCATGCTCTGCAACGAGGTCTTCCGCCACCTCCCCATTCATCAGTGAAGACCACTTTAGTTCCGTCATTATTAAATGTTGCTGAATGCCAATAAGCGAAGCCTTCATCAGATACAACATCCAATCTTTGAGGATCATAAGGATCAGTTATATCAAAAAGTATACCGTTTCCAGAACATGCACCAGCAGCAAGATTGGCTGATGGGAAAACAGTAATATCATGACATTCCTCAGTTACGCGAGTTGTTTGTGTGTCTTCTCCATGGTCACCACCTCTCCATAGTCCTGCTAAAGCCCCAGTTTCTTCATCCGCAAATACGGTTGGGCTGCTTACTATCTTTGACTTTGAGGGATCGTTTACAGGTATTTCAATGATGTCAATTCTAAATAAAGCAGTTCTGTTATCACCTGGAATATCTCCATAGCATGATGCAAGTTCCTCATTATCTCTAACACTTGAGGTTCCTGAGTTGTAAACTATTATTTTGCCGTCTGCACCTGGACCTGAAACCACTGAATGTGTGTGCGAACCTCGACATGTTTGAACAATTCCAACTTGCTTTGGTCTTCTTAAGTCAGAAATATCAAATATTCTAATTCCACGAAATCTCTCTGGAGTAGGTTCGCTTCCAGCACCTTGTCGGCCGCAATCAACTCTTCCTCTTGTTTGTTCAACGGACATTATAAGCAAATCACCTACTACTGATACATCACCCTGTCCCCCTGGACAAATTACAGATGAAACCAGCGATGGAATTCCACCCTCAAACATTCTGTAAATATTAAAACCATGGTAACTTCCAGCAATTAATACGTCATCTCGAAATGCAATATCCGTATTTGAGAAACTTAACATTGGGCTTCTTGTGTCCTTATATGCGTCTTCTGTTGATTTTGCTTTTTTCTTATCTTCATCCTCGTTAGCTTCTTCTTCATTTTTTTCTTTTTCATTGTAACGCCCAGAAGGATTCTTAGGGTCGTAGAAGCCGGCAGGTTTTGGTAATGATGTAATTAATTCTAGATTTAATATTGCTTCTTCAGCGTCATAGGGTCATAGAAGCCTGCAGGTTTCGGTAACGATGTAATTAACTCTAGATTTAGTATTGCTTCTTCAGCATCATACAACCCTCCATCTAGAACCGCTCTGGGGTCGTCCGACAGTCCAACAAGCAATATATTCATTCTTTCAATTTCAACTCTCTGATCATTTACAACATCTGATGCAAATTCATTGAGAATAGGATC
>ERZ802830.3948-NODE-3948-length-12151-cov-6.12781_pt1 | contig 12151 bp, 12 predicted proteins | sample MGYA00345654_ERZ802830 | MGnify/ENA primary metagenome ERZ802830 (study PRJEB30503, sample SAMEA104212375) | marine metagenome | biome: Westerlies Biome; feature: [SRF] surface water layer (ENVO:00010504) within the epipelagic zone...; material: water... | reverse complement strand
TGTGATTGCGGCCAAGGCCGTGGCGTTCAAAGAAGCCATGACGCCAGAATTCAATGACTATCAGGCGCAGACACTGGCCAACGCGCGCGCTATGGCCAAGGGTCTGATGGACCGCGGCTACTCCATCGTCTCCGGTGGTACCGACAACCATCTGTTTCTGCTGGATCTGGTGGACAAGGACATTACCGGTAAGGCCGCCGATGCAGCCTTGGGGGCGGCGAATATCACCGTGAATAAAAATGCCGTGCCCAACGACCCGCGCTCGCCGTTCGTGACCAGTGGTATCCGTATCGGATCCCCTGCAGTAACGCGTCGCGGCTTTAAAGAAGCCGAGTGTCTTGAGCTGGCGGGCTGGATCGCAGACATTTTGGACGACATCGAAAACGAAGAAACCAACAAGGCGATCCAAGCAAAGGTCATTGAACTCTGCGCACGCTTCCCGGTGTATCCTAAGAGCGCCTGAATGGATTGAAGGCGTGAGCTATGGGCTCGCCTTCGAGGAGCTCGACAGATGCATTGCCCTTTTTGTAGTGACCTTGATACCAAGGTAATCGATTCGCGCCTCGTGGCCGAAGGCGACGCGGTGCGCCGCCGCCGGGAATGTCTGAGCTGCGGCGAACGGTTTACGACCTTTGAAACCGCCGAATTGGTCATGCCTCATTTGATCAAGCGGGACGGTCGCCGCGAGCCATTTGACGAAGACAAGCTTCGGTACGGGTTATCCAAAGCCTTGGAGAAGCGCCCGGTCAGCGTCGATGAGATCGAAACATCCGTTAACCACATCAAGCACAAGTTACGTTCGACCGGCGAGCGGGAATTGCCCGCGTTGCAGGTTGGCGAGGCCGTGATGGCCGAACTGCGGGCATTGGACCCAGTCGCCTACGTGCGTTTCGCGTCGGTCTATCGTGACTTTCAAGACATCAGCGAATTTGCTGAAGAAATTAACAAACTGGCGAGTACTCGCAAGCCGGTGAACTCGTGAGCACAGGTGCCATGACGCGCCAATCCGATACCCTTTTTGTCAAAGCCACCTTGGAGCTTGCGGCCTTAGGGCGTAACAGTTGTGCCCCCAATCCGCCGGTGGGCTGCATGATTGTGCGAGACGGCCAAGTGATTGGTCGCGGCTATCACCAGACTGCCGGGCAGGGTCATGCGGAAGTGAATGCAATTGCGGATGCCGGTGGTGACATTGCAGGCGCTACGGTATTTGTCAGTCTCGAACCCTGTGCCTTTGTCGGGCGAACCCCCGCCTGTGCGCAAACCCTGATCGATGCGGGCGCGCAGCGCGTGGTGATTGGCGTTGAAGATCCGCATCCGCTGGTTGCAGGCGCGGGCTGCCAGATGCTGCGAGATGCCGGTATTGAGGTACGCGTTCTCGGCCTGCCGGAAGCGCAGCAGATGATTGCCGGATTCGTCTCCCGCATTCTCAAGAAACGGCCCCGGGTCGTGCTGAAGTCCGCCAGTAGTTTGGATGGAGCTGTAGCGCTGGCATCGGGTGAAAGCCAATGGATTACCGGTCAGCCAGCCCGACAGGTTGTTCAAGAACTGCGTGCCCAGAGTGATGCGGTAATTACCGGTGCGGGTACCGTGATGGCTGATGACCCGCAGCTCAACGTGCGAGATCCCGAGCTGTTGCAAGGACACTTAGTCCAACCGCTGCGCGTCGTTCTGGACAGCACATTAAGGGCCTCGCCGGACAGCCAGATTTTTTCTGATGGCACCTTGGTGGTTCACGGGCTGGATGCTGGTGCTCACTACGCGTCGCCAACGCGTGGTGAGGTGGAGTACATGGCGTTGGCCAACGGCCCGCGAGACCTGGCCGGCCTGCTCGAGGCCTTAGCCGAGCGCGGATGCAATGACGTGTTGATTGAGGCCGGCCCGAAAATTTTGGGCAGCTTTTTGCAATCCGGCAGCAAAGACCCTCTGTGGGATGAATGGGTGTGTTTTATCGCGCCAAAGGTCTTGGGTCGTGACAGTATGTCAGTCGCAGACGTTACCATAGCGGACTTGGCTCGGTCCCATGCCGCCAAAGTATTGGATTACACCTTGATTGGTGATGATCTGCAGTTGCGTTTAGTACCCGCTGCTGGTGCTAGCGCTCGGTAATTCGTTTCAGGAAGAACATGTCAGAACAAACACCCGCGCCGAGAAATAAAACCAACATGTGGGCCCGCCGTAAGGCTCGGCGTGCGCTGACTCAGGCGGCCTATCAATGGCAGGTCAATGAAACCGCGGTACTGCAGTTGCGTCGTGAGTTCGGAGAGAAAGCCTTGGATAAGGCCGATGCGGAGTTCTTTGCCGATGTTCTGACGCTTATGGTCAACCACATCGCGGAACTGGACGACCAATTGGCACCGCTGTTGGACCGTACCGGTGAACAGCTGGACGTGGTCGAACGGGGCATTCTGCGGCTGGCTGCGACGGAGCTGAACCATCGTATCGATGTGCCTTATTCTGTGGTCATCAATGAGTACGTGGAGTTGACCAAAACCTTTGGGGCCCAGGATGCACACAAGTACGTGAACGGTGTTTTGGATCGTCTGGCTCAAGACGTGCGGACCATTGAAGTGGCTGCCAATCGGGGGCGGTGAGCTCGATGCTTGGCGAATTCGCATTAATTGATGCCATCGTTGCCGGTCTCGGTGATCGGGCTGCAGGCGATTGGATTACCCTCGGTCCCGGGGACGATGCGGCAGTGATCGCGGCGACGGCAGGGCTGTCTCAAGTTGCTTCCATCGACACCCTGCTACCCGACGTACATTTTCCTGCCGCAGCGCCACCACAGCTCATTGGTTACCGCTCGCTGATGGTGTCTTTCTCGGATTTGGCGGCCATGGGAGCGGTACCGCGTTATTGCTTGGTCTCACTCTCCATGGACGAGTCCCAAGCGGCCCTAGGAAGCGCTTGGGTTGAAGCACTCGCCCAAGGCATGGCCACGGCGGCCAGAGAGCTGGGCGTCTACGTTTGTGGCGGGAACCTGACCCGTGGTCCGCTGAACATTGCCGTCAGTGTCCACGGCGAGGTAGAACCTCAGCGACTGCTGCTGCGCTCGGGTGGCAGCCCGGGCCTCAGTTTGTTCGTGACCGGTCCGCTTGGTGCCGCCGCCGCCTGTGTGCGCACCGGGCAAATGATGCCTGTCGAGCCTGACGCACTAACGCCGCTGCAAGCAGCTTACTATCGGCCTCGGGCGCGCTTTGATGTGTCATCGCTGCTGATATCGGCTGCCGGTGGACTGGATATTTCCGACGGGCTCGCCCAAGACCTTGAGCATCTGTGTCGCGCCAGCGGTTGTGGTGCTGCGCTGGATTCAGCTGCGATACCTGTGGCCTTGGGCGCGCAACTTGATGATGCTCTCTTTGGCGGCGACGACTATGAGTTGTTGTTGGCCAGCGATTTGCCGCTGGCCGGTGCGCATCGTATTGGCTACCTCACCCCAGAATTAGGATTGCGTCTGGATGGCGAACCGTTGAACGGTCGGGGTTTCGACCACTTCGGTGCCGGCGAAAGCACCAGCTAGCGTCGGTGATGGTGTGCACGAGGGACGCGTTCCTTAACGTCCGCATCTGGACTATTCTGTCCGCCGGACAGGAGGATTTATGATCAAATCGCTAAGCTATGTAGGCATTTCATCGCCGGCAGCTGAAATATGGCACGACTTTGCGACGGAAATTCTGGGTTTGCAGGATGTTTCCGATCCAGCCGAAGACGTGGTTCGGCTACGCATGGATGATGCGGTCTGGCGTATTGCTGTCCATGCCGGCGCAACCAATGCGCTGGAGTACATCGGCTGGGATGTTGGCGATCAACCAGGCTTCGATGCTGTGGGCTCGGCCCTGGGCGATAACGGCGTTGATCTTCACACCGCAGAGGCACAGGTTGCGGACGAACGTGGTGTCAGCGCCTTGGGGTGGTTTCGTGATCCAGCGGGTTTTCGGCACGAGATATCGTTTTCAAGACGTGAGGCGGATACACCGTTTGAGTCAGCCCACGAGGTCAACTTTGTCACCGGTGATAATGGTCTGGGTCATCTGGTTCTGATGGTGCCGGATATGCAGGCCGCCAGTGATTTTTTCCTCAACGTATTGGGCTTTCGACATTCCGACGATGTGGAAGCCGGCGCCCGCATACGGTTTATGCACTGCAACCCGCGTCACCATACCCTCGCCCTGACTCAGGTCCCCGGGCACCGCGGCATGCACCACATGATGCTGGAAGCGGACTCGGTAGACAGCGTGGGTCTTGCCTATGATCGCGCGCTGGCGGCGAAAGAGCCCATGGCCATGACCTTGGGCCGACACCCGAACGACATGATGACCTCGTTCTACGTCCGCACACCCTCAGGTTTTGAAATCGAATTTGGTTCGGGTGGGCGTCTCATGGATATGCAGGCTGCTGAGCCGGCCGGACATTTCAGCCAAACCAGTATTTGGGGACACCGGCCGCCGGAAGAGCCGCTGTTTCCCGGCATGCTCGAGCGTATCTCGTCCACCCAGTGAGGATCGTGCCTCCATGAATTCTAAGTCATCCATGCTAACGCCTCAGATGTTGTTTCAGCCCACGGTGTTTTGGCTGACCGCTGCAGGCTTGGGACTTTTGCGCCCGGCCCCGGGCACCTGGGGGTCAGCCGGGGCCGTGGTGTTCTGGTGGTTTTTTCTCAGCGGTCTCGCATGGCCGATTCAACTGGCCATTGTTCTCCTCTATTTTTTGCTCAGTTGGTGGCTGTGTAATCGACTTATCGAGGAACTGGGTATCGAAGATGAGCCGCAAATCGTGGCGGATGAGGTAGCAGGTATGTGGTTGGCACTGATCTGGGTGCCGCAGTCTCTCGGCTGGTGTTTGGCGGCCTTCCTACTGTTCCGACTCGCGGACATTTTCAAGCCTGGGCCCATTGGTGCCTTGGACCGCAATCTTCACAGTGGTCTGGGCATTATGGCCGACGACATGCTGGCAGGCGGGCTAACGGCGCTAGTACTGGCATTAGCCGCGCTGGCTCTACCGTGATGCGTGATTAATAGCTGCGCTTGACCGCGCGCTGTGCCAACTCGGTGAGCATGACCGTGGCCAAGCCTGCTGTCTCCAGCAAACCCAGAGACTCTTCCAGTAACTCATTGGCCCGCATCTGGGCGGCTTCGAGCCCCATGAGTTTCGGGAAGGTATTCTTAGCGAGTGCTTCGTCAGACCCGGCGGGCTTACCTAGGGTCTCGGAAGTTTCAGTCACGTCGAGTATGTCGTCTACCACCTGAAAGGCCAGTCCAATACGGGCACCAAACTGCTTCAGCAGTTCCAGCCTTGGATCGTCGGGGTCGACTTCGGCACTGTAGCCACCCACGACCAAGGCGGATTGGATCAGTGCACCGGTTTTGGCCGCATGCAATTGTTCCAGCTCCGCCAACGTGAGTTCCTTTCCTTCGGCTTCAATATCCAAACATTGGCCTCCTGCCATACCTGGCCAGCCGGCGGCCTGTGACAACAGTGCAATGCTGCGCAGCTTTGCACCAGCGCTGAGTCCCGGGGCTTCGGCCAGCGCCTGAAACGCGAGCGAGTGCAGGCTGTCGCCAGCCAAAATGGCATTGGCTTCGCCGAATGCGATATGCGTTGCCGCTTGGCCATGACGCAGTTCGTCGTCGTCCATGGCGGGTAGGTCGTCGTGAATCAGCGAGTAGGCGTGGATGAACTCGAAGCCGCAGGCTGCGGGCAGCGCGACGCGGTAGTCGCCGCTGAATGCTTCGCAGGCTGCGCATGTCATCAGCGGACGCATGCGTTTACCCCCGCCCAAAACCGCGTGGCGCATGGCGTCCACCATGGGCTGAGCGATGGGGGAGTGGATGGGTAGCAAGCGGTCGAGGGTGAGCGCGATGGGGGCGTTGGTGGGGTCAGCGGGGGCGGTCGGGAATCCTCGTGGGTCAGATCTTCTAGCGTATTGGCGTCGGTAAGGGCCTGCACCCGCAGTTCCGCCTGACTTAGGGCTTGCTGGCATTGACGGGTCAGCATCACCCCACGTTCAAAGGCCTTGAGCGAATCGTCCAAGCTTAGATCGCCTTCTTCCATTTGCGCGACCAGCGCTTCCAGCTCGGCCATGGCAGCTTCGAAGTTGATATCCTCAGTGCCAGTATTTTCTTTGTTTTTACTCATCCCACCAGTTTACAGGCCACCGAAATAGTTGGAAGCGCGAAGCGCAGCCTACTGCGAGTTTTTGCTGCTCTGCTTGTTCATGAACCGGTCCAGCAAATCGACTTTTTCACGCAGTGCCCCAGGGATTTGTAGGCCTTCTACGTTCAGCGTCAGTGTGTTGTGTGTTTCCGGCGAATAGGGATCCCATTCAGGCTGACCGGCAATATTCGGATTACCTGTTCGGGCAAACTGGGTCCAGTAGTCGGTAATGCGTTCGGCCATTAAAGTGTCATCTTGATTCCAAAAATCGCCGACCTTGCCCACGTTATTGAAAACATAGGCCAGCTCTCCGGAGTGATAGGCACCGGCGCTGCGCGGACCGGCTGGTAGAGTCAGTGCGGGCTGATCGGCTCGGTACATCTGATAGGCCGGCGGCACATAGTCCATATAGTACAAATAGCTTGGGGCTCCAATGTTCGCTTGGTGTCCAGCCCAGCGTCGCATGGGCAGTGCCATAAACAGGTCGGTGTTGATGCTGCGGAGAGCAAGGGCCGGGCTCTGGGATAGCTCGGTTTGATAAGCCCGCTGAATGGGTTGGGCCAGATCTCCGAATGTCTTGTTCAAATAGGTATCGAAATCCGCTTCGGTGAGGTCGGCGTTCATGGGTAGCAGCTCCACCCCTTCATTGGCCAAAGATCCCAGTAATACCGGCACAGGGGCTTGAGTGCCTGAGGCGAATGTCTTTGCCGGAGCGTCGGGCAGCACCCAGCCGTCCACGGCAATCAATCCCCCGCCTTGATCCCACCCGCTTGCTGTCGCGGCGTTGAGGAGCGCGTCATTATCAATCCCGCGTAAGTCCTCTGCGCTGATCTCTGCTTTGTCTGGCAGCAAAAATGCCGCCAGCTTGCTGCCTCGTTCTTCGCCGCTGGGATCGCGGCCGTAACGATTGAAGCAGGCGGCGGACTGACCAATGGCCTTATGGAACAGGCCATCACTCAGTGGCGAGGCCATCAGCGCGCAAACGCTCATGGAGCCCGCAGACTGACCAAAGATCGTCACATTGGATGCATCGCCGCCAAAGGCCTTGATGTTATTTTGCACCCATTGCAACGAGGCTAACTTGTCCAGCAGACCGTAGTTACCGCTGCTGTCGTGTTCGGATTCCGAACGCAATGCTGGATGGGCCAAAAAGCCCCAGGGCCCCAACCGATAGTTCACGGTGACCACCAGTACCCCTTTGCGGGCCAATTCAGTGCCATCGAACAACGGCACGTGAGCGAAGCCACCGGTATGGGCCCCTCCGTGGAACCACACCATGACTGGCAAGGGCTCTGTTTGGTCAACCGGCACCCAAACGTTCAGGTAGAGGCAGTCCTCGCTGCGGTCGAATTCGCCGCGACTCCAGACGAAGGCGTCTTCGCTAAATTCCTGATAGCAAGCGTCTGCAAAGGTCTGAGCACTCTTGATACCCGTCCATGAGGTCAGTGGTGCCGGTGGTCGCCAGCGCAGTTCTCCCACCGGCGGCTGCGCAAAGGGTATGCCGCGAAACACCTGAACGTCGCGTGAGGGATCGGCCCAGGCACCACGCAAACTGCCGTGCTGGGTTTCTTTGACAAGGCTATGGATCATGGTTTGAGGCTCCCCCTCGCCGCAGGACACCAGCAGTGTGCAGACGGCTAACAACACGCAGCGGATCATCAGGCTAGCCCTAGGCGCTGGCAGGCTTCTTCGCGCAGATCACGTTTGAGGATTTTTCCCGACGCGGTCCTGGGCAGCGGCTGTTGCTGCTGAGAGATGTGGCGAGGAATCTTGAATTTGGCGAGTCGCGTTTGCAAAAAGTCTGACAGCTCGTCTTCTTCTATGGCGGCGGATACATACAGTGTGGTCCCGACTTCTTCGCCAAGGCGCTCGTCGGGAAGGGCGTAAACCGACGCCTCTTGAATCAACGGATGTTCCAGCAGGGCGGCTTCGACTTCGCCGCAGCCGATGTTCTCACCGCCACGAATGACCAAGTCTTTGATTCGATCAACGATGTACAAATAGCCTTCGTCGTCAAGATAGGCGACGTCGCCGGTGCGCATCCACCCTCCGGGCAAAAACGTTTCTGCGTTTGCATCAGGCCGATTCCAGTAGCCGCGAAACACCCCGGCGCCGCGAATCAGCAGTTCGCCGCGCGCGTTGGCGGGCAGCTCGTTGCCTTGCTCGTCGATGACTTTCAGCTCCATTACCGCACTGCAGCGGCCCGAACTCTCGGGGTGCTCAAGATAGTCGGCGCCGCCAATACCGGTACCAATGGCGTTGGTTTCGGTCATACCCCAGCCGGTGCCGGGCAGGGCGTTCTCAAAAGATTTTTCGATACTGCGTACCTGCTCTGGTGCCCGTGGTGCGCCGCCGCCTCCCACCGATGCCAAGGTGCTGAGATCTCGCTGGGTGCGGGTGGCTTCTTGAACCAAGTCGCCGGTCATGGCTGCCGGCGCAATAAAGGAGCTGATTTTTTCCGCCTCGATAAGCTGTGCTGCGATGGCCGCATCCCATTTGTACATGGCGACCAACTTGCGCTGGTGGCGGTAGCTGGCCAGATAGACGGCGTGGGAACCGGTGGCATGAAACAGCGGAACCGCGAGAAGAGTCGCCGCTTGCTGCGCCGGTGGTGGCGGTGGTTCCGGCAGCATGGCGGCGCCGCAGGTTTGATCCAATTCCCAGCTCAACAGTGCCGCCAAAATATTCCTATGACATGACACCACACCCTTGGGGTGACCGGTGGATCCTGAAGTATACAAAATGGTCGCGTCGTCCTCAGGTTCCGGTCGTTGCTCAGGCATGGCCAACACGCCGTGGGCTTCTGCCTGGGACGCCAGTAGCGCGCTGAGTTCTGGACTGTCGGTGTGGGCATTGGTGCGAACAGCAATGGTGCGAATGTCCAGTGGTTCTGCGATTTGTGCGAATCGCACCAGCCGTTCATCGTCGGCGATCAACACCTTGGCACCACTGTCGATCAAGCCGTAGGCCATTTCATCCGGCCGCCACAGTGAGTTCATGGCAACGGCGATGCCACCAATGGAGGTGATGGCCATAAACGTCAGCACCCATTCAGGATAATTGCGCATGGAAATGGCCACGCGATCGCCTGGTGCGATGCCATAGTCGCGTATCAGCAACTGGGCGATTTGAGCGGATTCGTTCAGAGTCTCAGCGAAGGTGAGGCGCTCGTCTTCGTATACCAAGAACTCTGCGTCACTGGCGCTGTCGGCGAACAGCTCGCGCAAAGTGGCCGGTGCGTTTTTGAAAAACCGGCAGTCCCTGCCGAGCACAGTGGTTTCGATCAGCTCGTAGGGCTGTCCTGCTGCAGTCAGTGTGCGCAGAACGTCTGCGCGGTTTGGTTGATGATCTGACACGGTAAAATTCTCCCTTCCTCTACCCCGTTTGCTGGGTCAATAATGACGCCTATGCTTGGCTTAGAGAGTAGCGAAAGCACAGACATAACCCAACTTGACACGGTTGGCATCACGGCACAGCGAGATAACGATATGAACGCAGAATTAGACGAAGCGCTGATCAAGACATTGCAAACGGTGGACACCCCAACGGTGTGTAATGCACTGGAACTGCTGCTGCCCAAACGGCGCGGCTACGGTTTCACCACATCTCAGCTGGTGTGTACCCGCCCGGAGCTGCCACCCATGGTGGGCTATGCGCGCACCGCGACGATCCGCGCGGCACACCCGTCCGATCTGTCCGGCAAAGAAGCCCGGGCGCTGTCTGATGGCTACTACGAGTACATCGACCGAGGTCCGAAGCCGAGCATTGCCGTGATTCAGGATCTGGACGGCAATAACGGTTATGGCTGTCTTTGGGGTGAAGTGAACTCCAGCATTCACAAAGGTTTTGGCTGCCAAGGTGTCATCACCGATGGCGGTGTCCGCGATGTACCGGATATCGCACCGGGCTTTCAAATGCTGGCGGCCAGCGTTTTGCCCTCCCACGCCTTTGTGCATGTGGTGGATTACGCCAGACCCGTGGACGTAGCAGGTATGCGGGTGACCGACGGCGACATTATTCACGCGGATCAGCACGGTGCGGTGGTCATTCCTGCGGATCTGATGGGTCAAATCAAGGCAGCGGCGGAGCAACTCGCACGGCGCGAGGCGGTCATTATCTCCGCAGCTCAACGGCCAGACTTCGATATCGAAAAACTGCGCCAAGCCCAGGGCGAGGCGGCAGAGATTCATTAGTCGGCGATGAGGTTATCTGTTGCCGCTGAATCTCGTTTTCTGAATGCCGGAGGCGTGGTGCCTAAATCATCCCGTATGCCAGTCTTTAGTGGCTGTCCGGTCTCGGCAACCACGTAGCGAGCAATGTATTGGCCGTGCTCGCTGAGGGTATCGTAGATCTCTCTCGGCATACTGGTGCGCATGGGCTCGCGATACCACGGCGCATGAAACTCCGCATTGGGCATGGCCCTCACCTGATCGGACAGGTTGGGTGTGCCGCCGTGCCACGCTCGGGTGTCGCGTATCAGCACGCTGCCCGCCGGCGCTGGGCAGACGGTACTGAGCTTCATCCACTCAGGCTCTTCCCTCAGCTTTGGAATTTTTTGCTGGCTGTGCTGTGTGCCCGGAATTTGCCGGGTGGGGCCATTAATCGCGGTGAAGTCGCAGGCCAAAAAGTTGCAGCAAACATAGGGGCAGGGCAGGTCTCGGTAATTGAGTCTTCCGCTGGGGTCATGAAAGGAGCCAAAGGTTTGACCCGCAAATTCTACGCGGTCGTTCATGTCCGAATGCAGGGGTTGATAGGTGTCGGCACCGGGCAAACAAAAGTCACCGCCAGCGCCCCGCAGGATGTAATCGCGGCTGCCAAACAGCGCGGTGATGATGGGGGTCAAGGTGGGCAGGTCTACCAGCATGGCCCAGGCGGGTTCGTGCAGCAGCTGACCAGTGATGCTGGCGGAGCCAAAAGAGTATCGGTGGTTGCCGCGATTGCCTTGGCGATTCTTGTCCTTGGCTAATATGTCGCGAATCACCCGCTCAGACGCCTCGTTAAGGCCTCTCAGCTGTTTCTCATCCAGCACGTTTTCTACCACCACGAAGCCATCCCGATAGAAGATGCGCACGGCGTCTTCAATATCGGTTGGCTGCAGTCGTTCCAGTCCGCGAATACCGTTGTTCGCTGCGAGGTAGTCCCGTGTCTCGTTCAGCCCAGCCGGGTCACCATGGGCCCAGCCTAGTTCGTCCAGGGATTTTCCGCGGGTTTCCGGATCGGCGATTAGCGCCGGTTCGCTTGGAAATTCGGTCTCTTTGGGCGTTGCACTTTTTGCCACGGTCATTCCCTATCGTGAGTCATGTCGTGAGAGCAGAAGGGCTTGGAGTAGTTTGAGGAATGGGGAAGATGACCAGAGAAAAATCCGATGCGCACTATCCACTGCATGGCCTGAAAGTTCTGGATTTTTCCAGAGTGCTGGCGGGCCCGTTTGCCGGTCGCATGCTGAGTGATCTAGGCGCTGACGTGGTGAAGGTCGAGCCACCAGACGGCGATGTTACCCGCTTGTGGGGTCGCAAGATTGCCGGTCTGCCCGGTTACTACCATCAGCAGAATGCCGGCAAGCGCAACATTTCCATGGATCTGCGGGCTCCGGGAGCCGTAGATTTGGTGAAGTCCCTAGTGGCAGAAGCAGACATTCTCATCGAAAACTATCGGCCGGATGTGATGCCCCGTTTGGGTTTGGGTTACGAGACGCTGCAGGCGGTTAATCCAGGTTTGATCATGCTGTCGATCTCGGGCTTTGGCCAAGGCGGACCGGAGTCTCATCGACCCGCCTATGCCCCCATCATTCACGCGGAAGCGGGTTTGATGCAGCGGCAGGCGAATCGGGGGGGTATCGCGTTAACGGATCTACCGCTCTCCGTAGCGGATACCAATGCCAGTTTGCACGGTTTGGTGGGTCTGCTTTCCGCGGTGATCATGCGTCAGCGCACGGGTAAGGGCCAGCACATCGATATCGCCATGATCGACGCCACGCCCGCCACCGACGACCAGGCGCACT
>ERZ802830.3946-NODE-3946-length-12154-cov-47.5457_pt1 | contig 12154 bp, 13 predicted proteins | sample MGYA00345654_ERZ802830 | MGnify/ENA primary metagenome ERZ802830 (study PRJEB30503, sample SAMEA104212375) | marine metagenome | biome: Westerlies Biome; feature: [SRF] surface water layer (ENVO:00010504) within the epipelagic zone...; material: water... | reverse complement strand
TGATGTCGAATTTAGGTTTAGAGCAGTTTTTGCAAGGCCATAAAATTGATCTTTTGCGCACCAATGTCGGGGATCGTTACGTTGTTGAAAAAATGCGCCAAGGCGGGTTTAACCTGGGCGGGGAGCAATCTGGACATATCATTATGACAGAACACGCGACCACCGGCGACGGTTTGATGGCCGCGCTGCAATTTTTGGGCGAAATGAAGCGCAGCGATACCTCTGCAAGCGATTTGGCAAATGTGTTCGAGCCTGTGCCGCAACTTTTGAAAAATATTCGCTTTGCTGCGGGGAACAGGCCACTTGAGGCTGAAGCTGTGCAAAAAACCATTGCTGCTATGGAAACAAAGCTTACCGGTCAGGGGCGGTTGTTGATCCGCAAATCGGGTACTGAGCCGCTGATCCGAGTGATGGCTGAATGCACGGAACCTGCTTTGCTTGAACAGGTTGTGGATGAGGTTGTTGGGGCTGTTGAAGCCGTTTGCCAAGCGTGAGCAACGTGCATTTTTTGCCCTGTTTTTGTTTGACTATCGGGTTGAACGTTTAAAACATGCATGCGACTTAACGCGCGCATGCCTATTTTAACCTTTAGGACTTGGCCCCAAAGAAAAGCCTGTTAAGTGCTTTATACTGGCTGAGATAAACGCCAATGATGATCAATAGCAACGCCACCAGCAAGCGGATTTGAAACGGCTCATTCAACAAAAGAATTCCAAAAATAACAGACCAAAGCGGCACTTGATAATTGGTTAAACTCATGAAAACAGGGCCGGCGGTTCTGATCACCAGCACCCGCAAAAGATTTGCCAGCGCGGTCGGAAAAAGGCCTAAAAAAATCAATAACCCCCATCCGGTGCTGCTTATTGCAGGGGGCGGGCCCTCGACTACAAAGGCTGTAACAATCACAAAGCCACTGCCGATCAGCAAGCTCACAGCCGCCAAGCCAATGGGATCCATGGGCGCCAGGCGGCGCATCACAACCGAACTGATCGCATAGCAACTGGCCGCACCAAAGCAAGCGATGCGGCCGGGCCATTCAAGATCCGCGCCTGTCATGTCTAACGCTTTTGAGCCAATTAGAACCAACACGCCCACAAATCCGATGCCAAAGCCGATCGAGCGGCGCAATGTCATTTTTTCACCTGGTATCAATAAATGAGAAAGCGGAAGCACCAAAAGGGCAACCGCTGCCATGGTAACGCCTGAGAAGCTTGATGTTACATATTGCTGCGCCCAGCTGATCAATTGAAACGGGATTGCTGTGCTGAGCAATCCCACGCAAATCAACCCGCCCCAGCTGCGCGTTTTATCCAGATGCAAGCGGCGGCCGCGCAATTGCCAAAGCGCTCCGGTGATAACGGTTGCAAACACGATGCGCCCAGCGGTCAGCCAAAACGGCGTAACATGCTCAAGGGCCAGTTCGATGACCATAAAGGTGCTGCCCCAGATCACGCCCAGAGCGGCAACCATAAGCCAGCTGGCTTTCGTAATATACGGGGTGTCATTCATATTTTGGGGCAGTCCTGTTCAGGAAAGGCAATTGGGCGCCCATGCCCCAATGTGATCAGGGGCGCCCAAATCTTGTTTAGTTACGGTCTTTATCAACCATTTTACCGGCAGAGATCCATGGCATCATGCCGCGCAAGGTTTCGCCCACGGCTTCGATTTGATGCGCATCATTAATCCGGCGGGTGCCCTTAAAGAAAGGCTGGCCAACCGCGTTTTCTTGCATGAAGTCGCGCACAAACTTGCCCGTTTGAATATCGCTGAGGATAGATTTCATCCGCGCTTTGGTTTCATCATAGGGCAAAACGCGTGGTCCGCTGACATACTCACCATATTCGGCCGTGTTTGAAATTGAGTAGTTCATGTTGGCGATGCCGCCTTCATAAATCAGATCGACGATCAATTTTACCTCATGCAGGCATTCAAAATAGGCCATTTCAGGCGCGTATCCGGCTTCTACCAGTGTTTCAAAGCCCATGCGGATCAGTTCAACCAAGCCGCCGCATAAAACCGCCTGTTCGCCGAATAAATCGGTTTCACATTCTTCGCGGAAATTCGTTTCAATGATGCCAGAGCGCCCGCCACCGATTGCCGAGCAATAGCTCAGACCGATTTCCAAAGCCTTGCCTGATGCGTCATTATCAACGGCCACAAGGCACGGCACGCCGCCGCCTTTGGTGTATTCGCCGCGCACGGTATGGCCAGGGCCTTTTGGGGCCATCATGATCACATCAACGCCGGGTTTGGGATCGATCAATCCAAAATGTACGTTCAAACCATGCGCGAACGCAATCGCCGCGCCTTCACGGATATTGTCATGCACATATTTCTTATAGGTCTCGGCTTGCAGCTCATCGGGCATGGTAAACATGATCAGATCACACCAGGCCGCCGCTTCCGCTATGCCCATGACGGTTAAGCCTTCTCCTTCGGCCTTTTTCGCCGAGGCCGAGCCTTCGCGCAGCGCAACAACTAAGTTTTTGGCGCCGCTATCGCGCAAATTTAGCGCATGTGCATGGCCTTGTGATCCATAGCCCAAAATTGCTACTTTTTTGTCTTTGATCAGATTAATATCGCAATCGCGGTCATAATAAACGCGCATAAGAAACCCTCCATTTGCATTTCACTCTGTAGCGTTATAACGATATTTTAAGAATACAGGTTTCTTATTTGGTATAAATCTGCTAAATATAGTATATATAATTCTTTATTTAATAAAAAAAAGAAAACATCATGCTTGATTCCACTGATCGGCGCATATTGCGGGTTTTCCAAAGTAACCCGTCGCTTTCAATGTCGGATCTGGCCGCATTGGCTGGAACAACGCCTGCGGTTTTATCGCGCCGGCTGGCTCGGCTGCGTGACACAGATGTTTTATTGGGCCAGGAGGCGCTTATCGATTGGTCAGCGCTGGGCTACAGTGTCGAAGTGTCTTTAAGGGTGGCGTTGGATAAAACCCAAGCCACCGCCTTTGAGGTATTTTGCGCGGCGGCGCGCTTGGTGCCAGAAGTCATCGAAATCCAAAGTTTTCTTGGCCGGGTGGATATTCGCTTATCGGTGATTGCCCGCGACATGGCGCATTATCAATCGATTTACCGCAATCATATTCTCGCCCTGCCGCATATTGCCGATATCGAAGCTTTGATGCATGTGGCGCGGATTAAATCGGATGAAGTGTTGCCCGTATGATCGAGATTGATGCCATCGACAGAGCGCTTTTGCGCGCCCTGGTCGAGGATGCGGGGCAAAGCGCTGGTGCGCTGGCCCGCGTTCTGGGGATGTCGCAGCCTGTAATATGGCGGCGCATAAAGCGTTTACGCGATACAGGGGTGATCAAGGGCACACGGCTGCGGCTTGATAAAGCGGCTTTAGGATTCGGAGTGACGGTGTTTTTGGGCATAAAGCTCGCCACTAAAGGCCGTGTCAGTTTGGACGATTTTGAACGGGCAGTGACGGGTATTCCTGAGGTGCAAAACGTTGAGCATGTTTTGGGGCTGTATGATTATCGCTTGCGGGTTGTGGCGCGCGATATATCTGATTTCGAACGTATTTTACGGCGCCGTATCATGACCTTGCCGGGGGTTGGTGATGTGGAGGCAAATGTTTTACTTAGCGAAGAGCGCCGCCCGGGCCCGCTTGAGGCCTTGGAAATCTAATCGGGTGTGGCTAAGCCGTTTCGCGTTATTTGGCGTCAGAGACTGTGACAGAAGGCCCCGCTTAGCAACTAGACTTTGCCTTTACAGGAGCGCTGCCCTATTTATTTATAAAAGATGGAGGATATCGCGATGCCGGCTTTGCTAAACACTATTGATCCCGAGGGACTAGAAGAATTTTCTGTCGTGTTTACGGATAGATCCTTAAACCATATGTCGACGGTTTTTCAATCCGTGATGACCGATATTTCTGCTATGCTGAAACAGGTATATAATGCGGATGCGGTGGCCTTGATCCCCGGCGGCGGCACTTTCGGGATGGAGGCCGTAGCCCGCCAGTTTGGCCGCGATGCGGATGTCTTGGTGGTGCGCAACGGCTGGTTTTCCTATCGATGGTCGCAAATTTTTGAAGCCACATCTGGCGCCGCGGCTGTTGAGGTGATGAAAGCCCGACAAGCCGGAAATGGTGCACAAGAGCCGTTTCGGCCCGCTGCGATTGAAGATGTGGTCGCAAAAATCCACGACATGCGGCCAGATATTGTATTTGCACCGCATGTTGAAACCTCGGCGGGGGTGATCTTGCCGCCCGACTATCTGGCGGCTTTGTCTTCAGCGGCCCATGAGGTTGGGGCTTTGATGGTGTTGGATTGTATTGCGTCGGGCTGCGCTTGGGTAGATATGCAGGCCAGCGGCGTGGATGTGCTTATTTCAGCGCCGCAAAAAGGCTGGTCCGCATCTCCCTCAGCGGGGTTGGTAATGCTGTCTCAGCGGGCGGTCGTGCGCATGGAACATACGGCCTCTGACAGTTTTGCGATTGATTTGAAAAAATGGCATGGCATCATGCAAATTTACGAAAATGGCGGCCATGCTTATCATGCCACTATGCCAACTGACGCATTGCGCGCGTTTCGTGATACGATGCTGGAAACCCGCGAATTCGGGTTTGATAAATTGGAAGCGGCGCAGTGGGAATTGGGAAATCAAGTGCGTGCGATGCTGAAAGCGAAAGGGATTGTGTCGGTGGCAGCCGACGGGTTCGGCGCGCCAGGTGTTGTGGTAAGCTATACCAGCGATCCAAAAATACAAAACGGATCAAAGTTTTCGGCGCTTGGGATGCAGATTGCAGCCGGTGTTCCATTGGCTTGCGATGAGCCAGAAAATTTCATGACCTTCCGGCTTGGGCTTTTTGGCTTGGATAAATTATACGATGTCGACGCAACGGTCGCGCGGCTTCGGCGGGTGATCGATCAAGTGCTGTAAACAGCCCTTGTTTGCAATCCAAGACGCATCATCGCTTTGCGCAGTGGCGCGGGGCTATGCAGCGCATTTAGGCCAAGCGCCCTTGCGTCGCGCAGCGCCTGTGCCTGTGCCTGCGAGGCTGAATTGAGCAGGGAAACACCGGCAACGCGCAGGCGTAAATCACCAATACGCTGGCGGTGGTAGCGATCCAGCATTTCAGCATCCCCCAAACGCGCAGGATCCGCTTTGGCCAGCGCGAGCAGGGCATCTATATCCCCCAAACTCATATTCAAACCTTGCGCGCCAATAGGGGGAACAACATGCGCCGCTTCGGCGATCAATGCTACGCGCTGTCCGCTTAATCGGTTTGCCAATTGGCTGATGATCGGCCAAAGGCTGCGCCGTGTCACCAAGCGCAAAGGTCCCAGATGGCTGCAAGACCGCGCGCTCATTTCTGCTTCAAAAGCCTCGGTGGGCATGTTTGATAAGGCCAGCGCATTCGGCCCGGTTTCCATCCAAACCACCGCAGAAGAGGGCTGCCCCTGATAATCTGGAAGCGGCACCAGCGTGAACGGGCCACCGCTGCGATGGATTTCCGTTGACACGTTTTGATGGGGAATAGGATGGGTGACCGCAAACGCCAATGCTTTTTGTCCAAACCGCGTGGTGCTTACAGAAATTCCAGCCTGGTTTCGGATTTCAGAGCTGCGTCCATCTGCTCCGAGAACCAAACGGGCCTTGATCTGCCTGCCATTGCTTAAGGTGATTTTGGCCTCTTGATCGCGGGTGAACAGCTTTGTGCTGGCCACGCCGGGCAGAAATTGAACCCGCGGTTCCGCCTCTAAAGCAAGGGAAATTTCGCGCCGCGACAGCCAGTTTGGAACGTTCCACCCAAAGGGTTGGTCTGAAATGTCAGAGGCTTTAAAATCTTTGATTTGGCGCGGCTCGGGAGTCGTTTCAGGCCCGCCCGCATCAATAATGCGCATTACCTCAAGCGGCATGGCGTGATGTTCAAGCACAGACCAAAGGCCAATATCGTCTAAAAACGTCTTTGAGGGCTGCAGGAAAGCGGTTGTGCGTAGGTCAGAATTACCTTCGTTTCGGGATAGAACGGGTGGGATCGGATCTGCGCATATGACCGAAAAGCCAGCCCTGCCGAAGGCGAGCGCTGCAATCAATCCGGCCAGACCACCACCAGAGATGAATATATCCGCTTTTTCCATCACACGCGTGCCTTTCTTACGTTCCCAACACTTAACCTGATATCGGGATAAGTCCAACGGAAGCGAGGGGCTTAGACGATCTGCCGCAGAAACTGTACGAGATTATCCGTTTGATAATCAATATGGGGTGTATCCCCGGTTTGAGAGGTATTCACCAAGATCGTTTTCAAGCCCAGCTGATGTGGCACGTCTAAATTGCGAGGATCATCTTCAAACATGGCGGCTTGTGTCGGCTGCAAGTCTTCGCCGTCGAAAATAATGGCATAGGCCTGTGAGGCGGGCTTGGGATGATACGCCGCGTGCTCAACCCCATAAAACGCATCAAATTGTCCCGCCAAGCCCAAAGCATTCACCACGTGCCGGGCGTAAGGCGCGGTTCCGTTCGTATAAATAATTTTGCGCCCCGGTAACGCCTCAATGGCTTTCGCCAACGCGTCGCTTTTGGGAAGGTTTGAAAAATCGATATCATGTACCTGCTCTAGGAATGGATCGGGGTCTATGTCATGCTCCTGCATCAAACCGGCCAAAGTTGTGCCATAGCGCCGCCAATAGGCATCGCGCAGCGTATCTGCCGCTTGCGGGGTCAGCTGAAGGTTTGACACGATGTAATCGCGCATTTTCACTTCGATTTGATCAAACAGCCGGATAGAGGGGTGATAGAGCGTATTGTCCAGATCAAAGACCCAATGGCGGATATGGCGCAGCTTCTGGGGCATGATGGTTAATCCTTCTTGCAAAAGCTGCCTGGTTGGGGTTGCTTTCCAAAACCCTAAATCGCTAAATTAAGGACTTATCACCGGAGTGCAATATGGCCCTTAACCGATTACATCAAAAAGACGCCTATACGCTGATTTTAGAGGCGATTGATATGGGAGTTTTTAAACCGGGTGATCGGTTGGTTGAAAGCGATTTGGCAGAGCGCTTCGGCGTTTCGCGTACGCCCATTCGCGAGGCGCTGCAGCGTTTGGAAACGCAATCGCTTCTGAACCGGGATGGCCGCAGCCTTTTTGTCTCGTCTCTTGATCACAATCAAATCGCAGATCTGTATGTTGTGCGCGCTGAATTAGAGGGGCTGGCGGCAAAATTGGCGGCGCGCACCGCGACCAATGAAGAACAGCGGGTGCTGGTCGAGATGGTCGAGCAAGATTTTGAACTGGTCGATGATCCTTCAGCTTTGGCGCGGGCCAATCGGCGGTTTCACAAGCAAATCCATCTTTCAACGCATAACCGGTATTTGGTACAGCAGCTCGATCTTGTTCACCGCTCAATGGCGCTGATGGCGACCACGTCGCTTGCCGCGCATGGCCGCGGCTTAGAGGCGATGAAGGAACATCAAGCGATTGTCGCTGCGATTGTCAATCGCGATGAAGAAGCGGCGTATCAGGCGTTGAAACATCATTTATCATCGGCTTTTGTCACCCGTTTGAAACAAAAATCTGAGTCGACATAGAGGTTGGGTAAGCCAGCCCAGCTTTGGCTAAATTGATCACCATACGCGGTTTTCGCCCAATGAAAGCGGTTAACGATTAGGCTATAAAACGCTTTATATGCCGAGAGCGTGGCCATTGCGAAATATATAAGTTGCAGCGGCAGCCAGCGTTTAAGACCTTTATGCCCTGATTTTTCCGCCGCCATCACTCCAATCGCACCATCGACCAGCAAGGCCAATGCGAATAGCACACCGATTGCATTGCTATAGCCATGGGAAAGTGCCAGATCTTGCCGCACCACCAGCCCTGCCGCCACGCACCAAAAAATCCAAAAAAGTGGCGCAAAAAGGAAGGTGGCAATCGCGGGAAAGAATAATGCATGCACCCCAATCCAGCGCCAAATACCCAGATCGGCCAGCAACTGTTTTGGAGATCTATTATGGCACCAATAGGTCATAAAATAGCCCTTTTGCCATCGCGAGCGTTGTTTGATCCACGTTAAGGGCGTTTTGGTGGCCTCTTCAAAGGTTTTGCTATCAAGTAACGCGCAGCGTAAGCCCGCTAGTGACAAACGCAGGCCCAGATCGGCATCTTCGGCATCCAAAACGCCGACAATGTCACCGCGGCTGAAGCCAAGGGCAAAGTTTAGCGCGCGTGGTTTGGTTTTTACGCGCCCTTTTGGCACCGTTATGACGCAGCACCAACTTGGCAGCTTGGCCGCCAATAATGCGGTTTGGGTTTCCACATCTCCGTCTTCCAAAATTAGCATGACCTCAAGATGCGTGCGCGGATAGTCAAGCCTTTGCAAATAATAGAAAAGGTGATGCAAGATCCTTGGTTCTTCGAGCCAGGGGATCAAAACTGTGACACGGGGCAGAACTTGGGGCCGCTCGGAGGGCGTTGCAGAGGCTAGCTTTTGACCAAGGGCGCCAATAAAAATTGTGATTTTCAAAATGGTTGACAGGCTTAAGCTTGCCAAGGCCACGCTCAAGAAGATGTGGAATAGGCTCAATATCACAGTGAGCTCGCTGCCCAGCATCACACCCGTCACAACGCAACACAGGGCGATGAGATATGAGAGTTTCAGGTTGAGGGACCGGCAGCTTTGATGGCTGGGCAAACCTGTTTCTGCCTGTTCAAGCAATTGCGATGAAAAAAGCTGCAGCGTTTGGCTTCGAATTTGCGTAGGGCTGGCAAGAACCAGACTAAAATCACCTCATATCTGGCGCAAGTCTCTAAAATTTTTGTAAAAATCCTGAACATTCGCATATGCAATCTGCCAATGGCCGTTTTTAAACCGCCAAGGAACCAACCCTGTCTTTAACCAGAAACCTGCTTCCGATTTGGGAAAAGCTGAAGGCTTATCGGGGGTTTTCGCGTGGTTTATGCCCTGCTGCTGCGCCAAGGCTTTCGCAATATTGTAATGGGATACCATTTTTTTGACACCAAAAGCTCGCCTAAAGGGCAGGGGTGTAGGGTTTGTTGTTGCAAGGCAAGTCTGAGCTTCGGCGCAGAAATTTGGCCTTGTTCAAGAAGTATCTGCCCCAGTTTTTTACCAAATTCAGGCATCTAAACAGAGGTTAAGGTTAAGGTCGCGGGTGCGGGCCTTTGCAAGCTGAATTCACGTGCCATACGGCACAGAACGCCAAAATAATTAAGATTAACCTAAAGGTTTACGCGTCGACCTTGGCCTTCATCGAGGCAGCGAAACGTTCAAACAGATAAAAACTATCTTGCGGCCCCGGGCTTGCTTCGGGATGATGTTGAACCGAAAACACCGGACGGTTCTGCATTTTTAACCCGCAATTTGATCCATCAAACAACGAGATATGCGTTTCAACCACGCCCTCAGGCAGCGATTGCCCATCGACAGCAAACCCATGGTTCATCGAGGTGATTTCAACTTTACCACTTTCTTGATCGCGCACAGGATGATTGGCACCGTGATGGCCATGGTTCATCTTTATGGTTTTTCCGCCAAGCGCTAAGGCCAGCATTTGGTGGCCAAGACAAATACCAAATATTGGCAAATTGGTGCTCTCAAGGATTTCTTGTATCATTGGCACTGCATAGCGGCCGGTCGCAGCAGGATCGCCTGGGCCATTCGATAAAAACACCCCGTCCGGTTTTAGCGCCAAAACTTCTTGCGCACTCGTTGTTGCAGGCATCACTGTCACATCGCAGCCTGCAGACGCCAAACAGCGCAAAATATTACGCTTGGCACCATAATCAATCGCCACGACTTTATGTTGCGCGTGCTGTTGAGGCTTGTGGCCATCTTTCCAGGTCCAACGTTGCTCATTCCAGTGATAGGTTTGGCGGCACGTGACCTCTTTGGCCAAATCCATGCCTTCCAACCCGTTGAAGCCGCGGGCTTTTGCGATCAACGCCTCGCGGTCTATTTTACCGTCGGGATGATAGGCTATGGCGACATGCGGGGCCCCTTGTTGGCGGATCACGCGCGTCAAGCGGCGGGTATCGATACCACCAATCGCAATGCGGCCGCGGGCGCGCAGCCAGTCTGATAATTCTGTTTGTGCGCGCCAATTTGAAGCATGCGTTGGATCCCATTTCACCACCATTCCCGCAGCAACCGGATCCACCGCTTCATCATCTGAAATATTCACCCCAACATTGCCGATATGTGGAAAGGTAAAGGTGATGATTTGGCCGCAATAAGATGGATCAGTCATAATTTCCTGATACCCCGTCATCGCCGTATTAAAGCACAATTCGGCCACAGCTTCCCCCGAGGCACCAAAGCCATTGCCATAAAATACGGTGCCATCGGCCAATGCAAGGCAGGCGGTCGGCTCAGATCTGAGAGAGGGGGCCATTTTTTTACTTTCTTGAGAAGTTGCGGCAACCTAGTGAGTTGTGCCCTAAGCGTCAAGCGGCTCTGCCTCGGCAATTCCTTGCTGATTTTTAATCTGTGCTTGCTCTTGGCGGTGGTTTTCTCTACTGCTTGCCGCCGTCACGATGATAGAGGTGTTTTATGGACCTTCGCGCCCGAATAATGGCTTCTATGAAGCAAGCGATGAAAGAAAAAGATGCCGAGCGTCTTTCGACCGTGCGCTTGATCAGCGCGGCGATCAAAGACCGAGATATCGCTGCGCGCGCTGAGGGCAATGATGACGGCGTCGACGAAACCGAAGTCATGGCGATTCTTGGCAAAATGTCCCGCCAACGCCAGGAAAGTGCCCGCACATATGAAGAAGCTGGCCGTTTGGATTTGGCCGAGCGTGAAATGGCTGAAATCAAGGTGATTGAAGAGTTTTTGCCCAAACAGTTGAGCGCGGATGAGATTTCTCTTGCGGTTGAGACAGCGATTGCAGACATGAACGCCAGTTCTATCCGGGATATGGGGCGCGTCATGGGCGTTTTGAAAAGCCAATATATCGGTCAGATGGATTTTGGCCAAGTTGGCCCCTTGGTGAAAGAGAAGCTGACAGCTTAGAGAAAGCCCGAGTGGATTTTATCAAGCTGCGAGGCGCCCCTTATCTGGAACCGCTTCACAAAACGTTCTTTGAATTTGCCTTGGTTAAGGCGGTGATCAAAGTTTTCACCATGATTGAATTCATACATAATTAAATTTTCCAATACTGGCCGTAATGGCCGGTTTGCCAAGTTTGCAAGATAAGGAAACATGCGATGTTCATGTTGGGTCAGACGTTTTAAGAACGGGATGATATGCGGTGCCTCTTGCGGACGGCAGCGAAAGGCCACGCAGCTGCCGCAAAGCTTCCAAAACGGTTTGCGCAATGGGAATTCTAAGCTTCGGTGTCCTGCCTGCCCGAATCGATTGCGCGCAATGTCGTGGATCACCCCATGGTCCATAACATACCCATGCGGCGCTTGTTGTTCTAGATAATATGATACCAAGTTTCGATGTGCCAAATCGTCCGCATCAAACGTCATGATATAACTATCACGATGTGTTTGCTCTAAAAAATGATCGAGTAATACCGATAATTTTCCCCATTTATCGTGGCCCTGAATCGGTTTTTCGAAATGTATAAATTGTATTCTTTCATCGGGTTTGAAATTTGGGGCATCCTGACCACAAATGACCGCATGCCAATTTGGATTTGTCTGCGCGCGGAAGCTGTTCAGTGTGCAATTCAGATTATGTGTGACTTTTGCCCAGTCCGATACATGGCTGCGGCGGACGAAAGGTAACAAGAAAACCACTTTTTCTGCAGTTGTTTTAGTTTTTTCTAAAGGGCGTGAGCGAAGTTCAAGTGCGGCCCGTTCGGCGGTAATTATGGTTTTTGATTGCAATAAATGCGATAGGCCAAGCTGTGCCCTCAAGAGTGTGGCGAGCCTATGGGTTTTAGAGGGGTCTTTCGCCTGCTGCATAGAGTCTATTTTTCCCGCTATATTTTTCACATAAGCTTTTTATACTTGGTTAAAGCACTTTGTAATTCCTTAAAAAGCGATTTGCGTTCGTCTTCGCTTAAAAAAGCGCCAATTTCAACCTCTCTCCCATTGCCGCTCAGGGTCACGTAATTGGGAAGCGGCCCTTCGGTGCGGTATAAATGCGCGCGCGCCCAATATCCGTTACACTCCCATGATTTAATCTCGCCTTTTGGCTCTTGGCGCA
>ERZ802830.3942-NODE-3942-length-12162-cov-5.68588_pt1 | contig 12162 bp, 11 predicted proteins | sample MGYA00345654_ERZ802830 | MGnify/ENA primary metagenome ERZ802830 (study PRJEB30503, sample SAMEA104212375) | marine metagenome | biome: Westerlies Biome; feature: [SRF] surface water layer (ENVO:00010504) within the epipelagic zone...; material: water... | reverse complement strand
GGCAGATTGACAGCAAAGAGGTGAATTTTGTCGTAACGAGCCAGGAGCATTCCATCGCGGTCCACCAGCTCCGAACGATTCAGGGTGCGGGAACCATCTCCCACAGGAACAGGGAAGCCGCCGCCAAGAAGAGCCACCTGGTAGCGGCGCGCCATGGTCACCAGAAAACGGCTGCTCTTCTCAGCCAAGCTCGATGCCAGCTCAAGCCGACGGCTGTCATCCCCCATGAAGGCGAAGTTTTCGGGAAGACCAATCAGTTCCGCTCCACGACGAGCCGCCAGATCGATCTGCTCTTCCGCCGCATTGAAGTTCAGCTCGGGGTCCTGACCACTGGTGAGCTGCACTGCGGCCGCCAGGAAATCGCTCACAAAAGCCGTCCAGATGACTGGACTTTACGGATGTTCAGGCAGCCTTGAGCACACCTGGCTCAGCCTGTGTCGGAACGACACTCAGCACATCCAAACCAGCGCAACAGCGGAAGTCGGCATCGTGATTCCCCAGACCGATTAAACGCTGCCCGTGGCTGGCCTCGCGCAGGCAAGCCTCGGGCGCATCGCTCCACTGGCGCCAAAGGGCGAGGGCTGCTGTGAGTTCGTCATTCGCGACACGGCAGTGCTCGGGAGCCAGTTCCAACAAACGATGCCCGAGGGCACCAGCCGCCAGAGAATCCTCGAGGGAATAGGTCCCTTCCCAGCCGCTCCCGATGATGGCGATGTGATCGGGATTTTTCTCCAGCAGCCGCTGAGCAACCGCTCCACGATTGGGCAGCGCTGCCGTTAAAAGAAGAGGCACCTGACGCACCCGATCGAGCGCACGGGTGCCGTTGGTGGTGCTCATGAACAAACGCTTGCCGGCGACGAGCTCCGACGTCACAGCGACCGGAGAATTGCCCAGATCAAAACCTGTCAACGGCTGACCGCCGCGTTCTCCCAGCAACAAGCGTGAAGACTCAGGCCAGGAGGCTGCAGCCGCGCGCAGGTCATCGAGATCAGCGAAGGCCTGCACGGCTTCTGCGCCGTTATGCAGGGCCCAGGCGATGGTCGTTGTGGCCCTGAGAACGTCAATCACCACAGCTGCGTCCGGGGAGACGTCCTGGGGCATCTCGGCCGGTACGTGGAAATAGGAGATCTTCATGGCCACGCTGAACACCGGTGTGCGACACAGTACCGAGACCGCCCGAGCTGCACCTGTCATCCCCATGGCCCTGTTTCAGTCCGGCCCGGCCACCCGTGACCTGCGGGGATTCCTCCAATTGCTGGAGGAGCGCGGTCAATTGCGTCGCATCACCGCGCCAGTCGACCCTGACCTCGAACTCGCCGCCATTGCTGATCGCGTGTTGAGCCAGGGCGGACCAGCCCTGCTGTTCGAAAACGTGATCGGTTCATCCATGCCGGTGGCTGTGAACACCCTCGGCACCGTGGAACGGGTGGTGTGGAGCATGGGTCTTGAGAAGGCTGAGCAGCTCGAAGACCTGGGATCACGCCTCGCCCTGCTTCAACAACCGAGGCCACCGAAAGGGCTGCAAGAGGGCAAGCAGTTCGCCCGGGTGTTCTGGGATCTGGTCAAAGCCAAACCAGACCGCGATCTCAACCCACCCTGCCGTCAGCAGGTGTTTCGTGGTGATCAAGTCAACCTCGATCACATCCCCCTGATTCGGCCCTGGCCAGGGGACGCCGGTGGCGTGGTCACCCTCGGACTGGTGATCACCAAAGACCCCGAAACCGGTGTTCCCAACGTCGGCGTCTACCGGCTGCAGAAGCAGTCAGTGAACACCATGACAGTGCACTGGCTGAGTGTGCGCGGCGGCGCCCGCCACCTGCGCAAAGCGGCAGCCCTGGGCAAGAAACTGGAGGTGGCCGTGGCCATTGGCGTTCATCCACTCCTGGTGATGGCGGCCGCGACACCCATACCGGTGCAGCTGAGTGAATGGCTCTTCGCCGGCATCTACGCCGGTGAAGGGGTGCGTCTGGCTCCCTGCAAAACCATCGATCTGCAGGTTCCAAGCCACAGCGAAGTGGTTCTGGAAGGAACAATCACCCCTGGAGAGGTGATGCCGGATGGTCCATTCGGCGATCACATGGGCTTTTACGGCGGCGTGGAGGACTCTCCGCTGGTGCGCTTCCACTGCATGACGCAGCGGCGGAATCCTGTGTTTCTCACCACCTTCAGCGGACGTCCACCCAAAGAAGAAGCGATGCTGGCCATCGCCTTGAACCGGATCTACACGCCGATCCTTCGCCAGCAGATTCCGGAAATCACCGATTTCTTCCTACCGATGGAAGCGCTCAGCTACAAGCTGGCGGTGATCTCGATCGACAAGGCCTATCCCGGCCAAGCCAAGCGGGCGGCGATGGCCTTCTGGAGTGCCTTGCCCCAGTTCACTTACACCAAGTTCGTGGTGGTGGTCGATCGCCACATCAACGTTCGCGATCCCCGCCAGGTGGTGTGGGCGATCGCTGCCCAGGTGGATCCGCAGCGCGACCTGTTCACCTTGGAGAACACCCCCTTCGACAGCCTCGACTTCGCCAGTGAACAGCTCGGGCTGGGCGGCAGGCTCGCCATCGATGCCACCACCAAGATTGGGCCGGAGAAAAACCACGAATGGGGAGAGCCCCTGAGCCGACCAGCCGAACTCGAGGCTCACGTTTCCAAGCGCTGGGACGAACTGGGGCTCTCGGACCTCGGCGACCAAGAACCTGACCCGAGCTTGTTCGGCTACGCCCTCGATCGGCTGATCCAAGGGTTGAAGATCGGCCAATAGGATCGCTTCCAACGACTGATCAGCCTTGAGCGCGAACGGCCCATCGAACCCGCCCCGCGATCTCAGGGCTGGAGGAACACTGAAGGGCCGGGTGAAGGTGCCGGGCGACAAGTCGATCTCCCACCGCTCCCTGCTGTTCGGTGCCATTGCCGAAGGCACCACCACAATCGAAGGGCTTCTTCCCGCTGAGGATCCCCTCAGCACAGCAGCCTGCCTGCGGGCGATGGGGGTCACCATCAGCCCGATCGAAGCCGGCGGCATCGTCACCGTGAATGGTGTGGGACTGGACGGGCTCCAGGAACCGGCAGAAGTGCTCGACTGCGGCAATTCCGGCACCACGATGCGGTTGATGCTGGGCTTGTTGGCGGGCCGCGATGGCCGGCATTTCGTGTTGGATGGCGATGCCTCCCTGCGCCGGCGACCGATGCGCCGCGTGGGCCAGCCGCTGGCCTCGATGGGTGCGGATGTACGCGGCAGAGACGGCGGCAACCTGGCACCGCTTGCGGTGCAGGGCCAAAGCCTGAAGGGCACGGTGATCGGCACCCCCGTCGCCAGCGCTCAGGTGAAGTCGGCACTGCTGCTCGCGGCTCTCACGGCGAGAAGTGCAACAACCGTGATCGAACCTGCGCAATCCCGTGATCACAGCGAGCGGATGCTCAAGGCCTTCGGAGCCGATCTCACTGTGGGTGGCGAGATGGGACGCCACATCAGCGTGAAACCCGGTGCCACCCTCCACGGTCAGACCGTTGTGGTTCCAGGAGACATCAGCTCAGCGGCCTTCTGGCTGGTGGCCGGTGCACTGGTGCCGGGGGCCGATCTGACGATCGAGAACGTGGGTCTCAACCCAACGCGAACCGGCATCCTCGATGTGCTGGAGCAGATGGGTGCTCAGATTGAGGTGCTGAACCCGCGGGAGGTTGCCGGTGAACCGGTGGGCGATTTACGCGTCACCCATGGCCCTCTGAAGCCATTCCAATTCGGAGAGGAGATCATGCCCCGCCTGGTGGATGAAGTGCCGATCCTCAGCGTGGCAGCTTGCTTCTGCGAGGGTGAAAGCCGCATCAGCGGAGCCTCCGAGCTGCGCGTGAAGGAAACCGATCGCCTGGCGGTGATGGCACGCCAACTCAAGGCGATGGGAGCTCAGATCGAAGAACATGACGACGGCATGACCATCCGCGGTGGCCGGCCGCTCAAGGGCACCAACCTGGACAGCGAAACCGATCACCGCGTTGCCATGAGCCTGGCCGTGGCCGCCATGCTGGCCAGCGGCGACTCGAGCCTGGAGCGCAGTGAAGCGGCAGCCGTGTCTTATCCCACCTTCTGGGACGAACTTGACCGGCTCCGCTGCTGAACTGGGCGTCCTCAGCGCCTACCCAACGGCCGACGGCAGTTTCAGCCTGCACAGCGACCACTTCGGAGAGGCGTTTCACAATTCGGCTGGGGCCCTCAACGAGGCACAAGCCAAGTTTGTTGAACCTGCCGAGCTGGAACGCTTTTCCAGCGGCCAGCCTCTGCGGATCCTGGATGTCTGCCTGGGGCTCGGCTACAACAGCGCCGCGATCCTCAACGCACTACCAGCCGCTCCACCAGCATTGGTTTGGTGGGGGTTAGAGCTGGACCAGCGCCCCCTTCAACTGGCCCTCGACCAGCAAGGTTTCCGTGAGCTGTGGACGCAACCAGTGCTCCAGCGACTAATCAACATCCGAGACGGCTCAGGCTGGCAGGAGCCAAACAGCCAAGGCACGCAGCTATGGGGCGACGCCCGTCAAAGAATCCAAGACATTCCAGGTGACCAAACATTTGATCTGATCCTCCAGGACGCTTTTTCCCCCCAACGCTGCCCCGAACTCTGGAGTAAGGAATTCCTCGGAACCCTGGCCAATCGCCTGGCACCCAGGGGACGGCTGCTGACCTACAGCCGCTCCGCAGCTGTACGGGCAAGCCTCAAGCGGGCTGGGTTGACGCTCTTCTCACTGCGTCCGGCACCCGGTGAACGGGTGGGCTGGAGCAGCGGCACCATGGCCACTCCCCAGGGCAGTGGCTGTCCAGACCAAGGCCCGGGATGGCGTCCATTCAGCCCCATGGAATGGGAGCACCTCAACACCCGCGCCGCAGTGCCCTTCCGAGACCCAAACAGCACTGCAACAAGCGAAGAGATTCTCAAACAACGCAGGGAGGAGCAGGGCCAGTGCACCCTGGAGCCCACCAATGCCTGGCAGCGGAGGTGGCAAAGGGACACATCCGGCTGATCTCGGTAGATTCCGCCGGTCCCGCCATTGCTCCGCATGCTCGCCGTCGCCGTTCTGGCCGCAGGGAAAGGCACTCGCATGAAGAGCGCTCTTCCCAAAGTGCTCCAACCCCTCGCCGGCGCCACTTTGGTGGAACGGGTGTTGAGCAGTGCCCGCAATCTCCAGCCCGAGCGACGACTGCTGATCGTCGGCCATCAGGCCGAACGCGTGGAAGACCAGCTGAAGCCCCTGGGGGGGCTGGAATTTGTGCTGCAACAGCCCCAGAACGGCACCGGTCATGCCGTTCAGCAACTGCTTCCGGTGCTGGAAGGTTTCGAAGGGGAGCTGTTGGTGCTCAATGGTGACGTTCCTCTTCTGCGAGCGGACACGATCGATGCCCTTGTGAATGGGCACCGCAGCAGCGGCGCCGATGTGACCCTGCTGACAGCTCGGCTGGAGGATCCAACCGGTTACGGCCGTGTGTTCGCCGATGAGAAGGGCATGGTGAGTGCCATCGTTGAGCACCGCGATTGCAGCGACGAGCAGCGGAGCAACAACCTCACCAACGCCGGCATCTATTGCTTCAACTGGAAGGCCCTGGCAGCAGTGCTGCCAACGCTGAGCACCGACAACGATCAGGGGGAGCTTTATCTCACCGACACGGTGGCGATGCTGCCGAAGGCCATGCACCTGGAGGTGGCCGATCCCGATGAAGTGAATGGCATCAACAACCGCCGACAACTGGCCCAGTGCGAGGAGCTGCTGCAACAGCGGTTGCGCCACCACTGGATGGACGAAGGTGTGACCTTCATCGATCCGCAGAGTTGCACCCTGAGCGAAGCCTGCAGCTTCGGACGGGATGTGGTGATCGAGCCGCAAACCCACATTCGCGGACGCAGTGAGATCGGCGACAACTGCCGCATCGGCCCCGGAAGCCTGCTGGAGAACGCCACCCTGGGTGAAGGCGTCAGCGTTGTGCATTCCGTGGTGCGCGACGCGACTGTCGGCAACAACGTTGCCATCGGTCCGTTTGCGCACTTGCGTCCGGCCGCTGAAGTTGGCGATGACTGCCGAATCGGCAACTTCGTTGAGGTGAAGAAGAGTCAGCTGGGAGCTGGCACCAAGGTGAATCACCTCAGCTACATCGGTGATGCCAGCCTTGGCGAGAACGTGAACGTTGGTGCCGGCACGATCACGGCCAACTACGACGGGGTGCGGAAACACCGCACCGTGATCGGCGACAACAGCAAGACCGGAGCCAATTCTGTTCTGGTGGCTCCGATCACCATCGGCAATCAGGTGACCATCGGAGCTGGCTCCACCATCACCAAGGATGTTGGCGATGGAGCTCTCGCGATCGGGCGGGCGAAACAGATGACCAAGGAAGGCTGGGCCCAGCGGCCGGTTTAGAGCTGGGGCAACAAGGGGATCAACCGCTCAAGAGCGACACCACGGCTCGCCTTGAGCAGCAGCACATCCCCTTGGGTCAGCCACGAGGCCAGAGGAGCAGCACCGGCCTCTGGGGTGTCGACACGGGCAAAGCGAGCCAGTGATGCCGCCACCTCAGCCATCGCCTCTCCTTCAGCACCGGCATCGACAACCACCAAACCATCCAACCCATGCTGAACGGCACGAGCCGCAACCTCACGATGCAGCGCGAGGCTTTGATCCCCGAGTTCCAGCATCGTTCCCAAAACCGCAAAGCGCCGCCCGGGTTGTTCTGCCAACAGATCCAGCGCCGCCAACACCGCTTCCGGGGAGGCGTTGTAAGTCTCATCCAGGAGGGTCAGGCCAGCCTGCTGAATCCTGCGGTTGCGCCCCCCGGGCACCAAAACCTGCATCTGCTGCAGGGCCTGGCGGGACACTGAGAGCTGATCGGCCACGGCCACAGCCAGCAGCAAATTACGCGCGTTGTGACGTCCCTCAAGCTGCAGCGGTAGGCGATCCCCATTGATCACCAACTGATTGCCCTCAATGGCACCAATCAGATCGGCGTCAGCTTCGGGATCATCGTCGAGACGAACCCGCACGACACGGCCAGACCAAACCGCCGCCAAAGCCGTCTCCAAGAGGTGATCACCGGCAGGAATCACCACAGTTCCCGTTGGAAGAAGCCCAGCTGTGATTTCACACTTGGCATGGGCGATCGCCTCCCGGCTGCCGAGACGACCGATGTGGGCCGTGCCGATGTTGGTGATCACGGCGACATCGGGCTCTGTGCAGCGGGAAAGCCGCTCGATCTCTCCAGGGCCGCGCATGCCCATCTCAATCACAAGGGCACTGTGATCAGCATCGGCCTTCAACACCGTGAGCGGCACACCAACATCGTTGTTGTTGTTGCCTTCACTGGCTTGCACCGGCCCCAGTGATGCCAGCGCAGCCCTGATCAACTCCCGCGTGGTGGTCTTGCCAGCGGATCCGGTCACTGCCACGAGCGGTGTGGCAAGCGAACGGCGGTGCAGCAAGGCCAACTGCTGATAGGCGAGCAAGGTGTCATCCACACGCCAGTGGGTGAGAGCTGGCGGCAGCGCCTGATCCCAGGCTTTCCCCACAACAGCAGCCTGACCACCCAGCTGGGGTAGCTGCTCCAGGAAGTGATGACCATCGAAGCGCTCACCCACCAGGGGAACAAAAAAATCTCCGGGCTGAAGCTGGCGGCTGTCGGTGCAGACCGGACCCAGGGAAAGCTCAGGATCTAAGGCTGGTCCCTCAGGAACACCCCAACAATCCATCAGCTGTCGCACGGTCAGGGTCATCCCAGCGAATCGAGATCGAACAGGATCATGCCGCCCCCAGCCCTTGCCGAGCGAGCCAAGATCTGGTCTTTGTCATCGACCAACTGCAGGGTGCCGTAGTCGAGATCGTGGGCTCGTTGCAGCCAATCCGCCGCCAGAGCGTTCCGCTGATCGGCAGCAAGCTTGAACCACTGAGGGGTCAGAACCAGCACCAGACGGTCCTGCTCCGGCATGGGGTTGGCTGAAGCCAACAAGCCATCAGGAGCGGACCCATCCAAAAAAAGTTCCAGCAGAGGATCCAGGGTGAGTGCGGGCGCTGCACGTTCTGCTTCCGGCAGAACCGGCAAAGGATCAGGCTGCGGCGCAGCCGGTGCGGGAATCAAGCGTGGCTCGGGCAAACCCGCGGGGTCAGCCGGGCGGGAATCGACCAGATCCGGCACAGGATCCGGCACCACCACGGCGCCAGACCAGAAACGCCAGATCCCCAATGGCAACAGCAGAAGCAGCAGGAGAAGAAGAGGCCAGAACGCGGGGGTCAGATCCCGGGGCCAGAAGCCGGGAACGGAGAGATCACCATCCCGGTTGCGACGCCAGAGTTCTTGAAGCCGCAACCGGGCATCCGCAGCGATGGCCTGGAGATTGCGGCCGAATTCAAACCAGGGGTTGATGTAAGGGGCCGGCAGGTCGGTGGCCGGCTCCTGGGGGGTTGGATCAGCGGAGGCTGGCTCGCTCAAGCTCAATTCGATCGACGGCCGAACAGACGGTTGAGGGGATTGCGCCCGCTTGATGCCATAGCCGAAGGCATCTCAACCTCATCAATCTGCCCTTCCGGGCGAGATGGATCAGCGTCCTGACCCTGCGAGAACTGCTCCACCAGTGCTGCATCGGGTGTTGGCTCTTTCATGCCGCACACATCGCGGTACATGGCGTCGTACTCGGCAGCCGAACGATCCCAGCTGTAATCCTGCGTCATGCCGCGCTTCTGGAGATCCGCCCAGCTGCTGCGATGGCGGAAGGCTTCCCAGGCCCGCACCAGTGCTGTGTAGAAATCCACCGGCTCGAATCGATCGAAACAGAAGCCGGTGCCACGTTCTGCAGCTGGATCGTGGGGGGGCACCGTATCGACGAGACCACCCACCTTGCGAACAATCGGAACGGAGCCATAACGCATGGCGTAGAGCTGGCTGATCCCACAAGGCTCAAATCGGCTCGGCATCAGGAACGAATCGCTGCCGGCGTAGATCAAGCGCGAAAGATCATCGTCGTAGGTGAGGAACACCGCGCACTTGCCAGGATGGCGCGAAGCCAATTGCCAGAGCCCAGACTCCAGCCCCCGATCGCCGGTGCCCAGCACCACAATCTGTGTGTCGGTGTAGGCAAGCAATCGATCGGCAACCTGCAACACCGGATCGGCGCCCTTCCGATCAACAAGACGGCTCACCATGCCCAGCACAAACGCGTCGTCGCGCACTTCGAGGCCCATCCGCTCCTGCAGCACGCGCTTGCAGACCGCCTTTCCGGATAGATCCGACGCGCTGTAGGTCGCCGGCAGAGCCCGATCTGTGGCTGGGTTCCAGGCATCCAGATCGATGCCATTGAGGATGCCGCGCAGCTTTCCAGAAACAAAGTTGAGCAGCCCGTCGAGCTTTTCGCCGTATTCCGCCGTGCGGATCTCCTGGGCATACGTGGGCGAGACAGCATTCACCCTTTCGGCGTAAAGGAGAGCCGCCGCCATCGTGTGGTCGCCCTGCATGTACCAGGGGCACCAGGTCATCCGATCCAGCTTCCAGCGCCAGGGTCCCTGGTACTTGAGGTTATGGATGGTGAACACGGTGCTGATTTCCGGGTCCTGGTGCATCCACACGGGAATCATCCCGGTGTGCCAGTCATGGCAATGCAGCACCTGGGGTTTCCAGACATTCCACGAAAATTCCGCAGCTGCACTGGCAAAGAAGGTGAAACGCCAGTCTTCATCGTCCCCGCCGTAGACACGCTCGGGATCAAACACCGGGTGGCCGACGAGGTAGATCGTCATCCCATTGGTGGGGTGCTTCGTCTCGTAGACCGCGAATTCGGTGCCCATCGTCTGAGCCCGCCAGATCGGCTCCTCAGGGACATCCAGACGGCTCCAAAGCTTGGCGTAGCCAGGCATGATCAGGCGCACGTCATGCCCCAACTTGGCCAGTGCCGGTGGGAGGGATCCCACCACATCGCCCATGCCCCCAACCTTGATCATTGGAGCGCATTCCGCAGCGGCGAACAGGATGCGCATGACTCAGACCAGCATTGGCGCGGTGACTTTAAGGGGGAAATGCAATCTGACCGACTTCAAGGAAGCACTGTGACCGGCGTTCCGAGGGTCACCTGCCGGTAAAGGGAGTGCACGTTTTCGTTGTAGAGGCGTACACAGCCATGGGACACAGCCCGGCCCACGGTCCAGCGGTGCGGGGTTCCGTGGAATCCGGTGCTGGTACAGCCTTTGATCGTGATCCAAGCTTCGCCATCGTGGGCATCTCGCCCTTCGCAATCGCGATGGAACGCAATCCAGTGGCTACCGAGGGGATTGTCGGGGCCCTGCTCCTCCACCCGTTCTCCGGTCACCGGATGAACCCACACGGGATTGCTGATCTTCTGCAGAACTTTGAAGCTGCCTGTGGGCGTCTCCCAGCCGGGCATACCGATGGCAACGGGAAAGGCTTGTCGGAGACTGCCGTTCTCAAGCAACAGCAGGCGCCGCCTGCCGCGCAGCATCACGATGTGGCGTTCCTTACGGGCCATCAGATCGTTCGGGATCGACGCCAGCGCGACCATCACCGAATCCGTTGCCGCCGCTTGGATCAGAGGGGCAGGTTCTGGGGAAAGGAAGGGAAGCATGGCGTCACGGTAACCAGCCTGTCTCAGAAAAATCAGGGGAGCGTTTCTGCAGGAAGGCATCACGGCCTTCCATCGCTTCTTCGGTTCGATAGAAGAGATGGGTGGCCTGTCCGGCAAGCTCCTGCAACCCTGCAAGGCCATCGGTTTCAGCATTGAAGGCCGCCTTCAGGCAGCGGATCGCCGTGGGGCTGTGCTGCAACACCTCCCGGGCCCAGCGCACTCCTTCAGCCTCGAGTTGCTCCAAAGGCACAACCGCATTCACCAGGCCCATCTGCAGGGCTTCCGCCGCGCCATAGCGTCGGCAGAGAAACCAGATCTCACGAGCCTTGCGCTGGCCCACCACCCGGGCAAGAAAGCCGGCCCCGAAGCCACCATCGAAGCTGCCCACTTTGGGCCCGGTCTGCCCGAACACAGCATTTTCAGCCGCAAGGCTGAGATCACAGAGCAGATGAAGCACCTGGCCGCCGCCCATGGCGTAACCGGCCACCAGCGCGATCACCACCTTGGGAAGACTGCGAATGATCCGCTGCAAATCCAGCACGTTCAAGCGGGGCAGACCGTCCTCCCCCACGTAGCCACCGTCTCCACGAACGCTCTGATCGCCGCCAGCACAGAAGGCATGGGCGCCATCAGCGGCAGGCCCGACACCGGTGAACAGAACCACACCAACCTGGCGATCATCACGAATACGGGTGAAGGCATCGCAGAGTTCCGCCACCGTCTGGGGCCGGAACGCGTTGCGTTTGGCCGGGCGGTTGATGGCCACGCGGGCGATTCCCTCCCGGCAGCGGTCCACGAGGATGTCGTCGTAGTTGCCCCAGGGTTCCCACTCCGCCGTCAGAGAGCCAGGCAGCACCTTCCGTTGTTCACCCATCACACTCAGCTGATCGGTTGCTCATTCTGGGCAGCGGCCCGCAATGTGAGCCGCAACTCCGCATCGCGGGTGCGGTCGGTGCAGAGTCGCAGCAAGGCCGGCCTTGCCTGAGCCAACCCCCAGTCCAGAGCCTGCGGCAGATCCTCCAGACAGGCCACCTGGCGCCCCTGAACGCCATGGGCCGCCGCCAATGCCAGCGGATCCACCCGCTGAGGCATGGCGAACAACTGCTCGAACTGGACCGACGCAATCGGCAGCTGCTGAAAGATCCCACCGCCGCGGTTATCAATGAGAACCACAAGCAATGGCGGCCCCTCCGGTGTGGCGTGCAACCAGCCATTGCTGTCGTGGAGCAGCGCCAGATCACCTGTCACCAGCACCAGCGGCCCGGAGGCAAGTGCCAGCCCCATCGCCAACGACAAGGTGCCATCAATTCCTGAAGCCCCACGAAAACCAAAGCAGCGCCTGTGGCTGGCGGCCTGGCCACCCCAGGCCAGCCAATCCCGCACCGGGGAGCTGGAAGCCAGCATCACCGGGAGTTGCGCTGGAAGCAGCTGCGGCAGCCAATACGCCAAGGCGGGCTCGCTGACGGCGCCTTGCAGCGGAAGTGCAGAAGCCAACATGGTCGCCGGATCTCCTGCAGGAGCACACCATCCGCGATCGAGCGGTGGAGATGGAAGAGCCTGGGCC
>ERZ802830.3940-NODE-3940-length-12162-cov-14.946_pt1 | contig 12162 bp, 13 predicted proteins | sample MGYA00345654_ERZ802830 | MGnify/ENA primary metagenome ERZ802830 (study PRJEB30503, sample SAMEA104212375) | marine metagenome | biome: Westerlies Biome; feature: [SRF] surface water layer (ENVO:00010504) within the epipelagic zone...; material: water... | reverse complement strand
AAAATGGTGCAAAAATAGACAAGAAAAAATTAGCCAATCACTCAAAAGAACTTGGCGAAAAGATAGATGATCTTTCATCTCAAGCTTATAAGATTGCTGGAGAAGAATTTAATCTTGATTCTCCAAAACAATTGCTTGAAATCTTGTATGAAAAACAAGGTCTGCCTGTTCTTAAAAAAACACCAAAGGGTCAGCCCTCAACGAATGAAGATACTCTTAAAAGACTTTCAGAAGAATATGAGCTTCCAAAGATTATTTTGCAATACAGAACATTAGCTAAATTAAAATCAACTTATACCGATAGCTTGATAAATATAGAAAACCCAAAAACAGAAAGAATACATACTTCCTATCAACAAGCTGTTACTTCAACAGGAAGGCTATCATCAACAGAGCCTAATCTTCAGAATATTCCAATCAAAACTGCAGAAGGAAGGAGAATAAGGGAGGCTTTTGTTCCAGAAGAGGGCAAAACTATGATATCTGCAGATTATTCTCAGATTGAACTCAGAATAATGGCTCATCTATCTAAAGATAAAAATCTTACTCATGCCTTCAATAACAATATCGATGTTCATTCATCGACTGCTGCAGAGGTATTTGATGTTTCAATAAATGATGTAAGTCAAGATCAAAGAAGAAGTGCCAAAGCAATTAATTTTGGATTAATGTATGGCATGTCTGCTTTTGGCCTTACCAGACAGTTAGGCATTCCAAGAGCAGAAGCACAAGTATATTTAGATACCTACTTTAATAGATATACAGGAGTACGAGATTATATGGACAACATAAAAGCTCAGGCCAAAGAAGATAAATATGTTGAAACTATTATGGGAAGACGTCTATATTTAAATGAGATTAATGCTGCAAATGGCTTGAGGCGGCAAGCAGCTGAAAGAGCCGCAATTAATGCTCCTCTTCAAGGATCTGCAGCAGATATTATTAAAAAAGCTATGTTGGATATTGATGATCTTATTTTGAAAGAAATGCCAGAAGTGCAAATGATAATGCAGGTTCACGACGAATTAGTATTTGAGTGTCCAATAGATCATGCAGATAAAGTAATGGAAAAAATGAAAGAGACTATGGAGCAAACTGTGGAGCTAAATATTCCTCTTATAGCTGAGGCGGCAATTGGATCCAATTGGAATGAGGCTCACTAAATTATTTTAATTACTGTCTATAATATCAATGAATTCCTGAGCTACCTTTCTTTCTATACCAGAAGAGAAAAAATGACCACCAGAATACTTTTTAACTATTGGATTATTGTAGTTTTTAATAGCTTCTTCAACTAGTTGCGAATCTATTTCTATATCATCTTCTGCATAGACAAAATAGCTTGGAATAGAATTACTTCCAATAATATTATGATCGTTAAGCCTATTACCCATAGCATTTCCTAAAAAGAACTTTTTATAAAAATCTTCAGTTCCTTTGACCTGAAATTGTCCAACGTAATGGTCTAATAATCTTTTACTCATTAAATTCTCATATTCTTGTATTCTTTTTAAAACACCAGGAACCAAAAAACCTCTAGTTAATAAGTCGCCGTATAAAGGAATTTTTACTACTGACAATAGAGGAACATTTGCAGAGTTAATAAGCGGAACTTGGTAGCCTATAAAACTAATTTTTTCTGGATTATTTGCAGCATATTTAGCTACAACTGCAGCACCAAAAGACACACCATATAATATTACGTCCTCAACTTCACAATGCTCAATTAGCTCTTTAAGTTGTTTTTCCATAAGTTCAATACTTACGTTACTATGAACTCTATCGGAAAAACCCCTGCCATATTGGTCATAGGTTATTACTCTATAGTTATTTTCAAGAAAGACATTTACATATTCTTCATATGCAAGTGACCCAAAAGTAGCGCCATGAACTAGAACAATAACTTTGTTGTTTTTATCTCCAATATCTTTATAAGAAGTAATGCCTTCACTTAATTTAACTTCTTGATAACCAGAATTTAATCTAAATTCATTAATATCGATACTCTCTCTATCAAGAGCAAAATATAAGAAAGCTGGAATAGCTATAAATACAAAGAGAAGGAAGATAGCCTTTTTCATTTACTAATCATATTAGCAACACTTACATCCACCTTATCTTTCTATTGGCGTGTATTGCAATTCCTCTGGAAGAAGGATTTTAATACCATGCTCCTCTCTTAAATCTGATATTTTCAGAGAGAGATATTCCTCAGGCATTTTAAATGGCCATTTCTTTTTCATCTTAAAAGCTCTAAACATAGTTTTTCTTTTGATTCCTCCAAGCTTCCAAAATATTTTTAGAAATCCTAAAACACCAAACTCTTTATATAGGTCCTTATAAAGCTGTTTTATCTGAGGAAGACTCTGATAACCCCATATATACTTCAATTTCCATTTACTTCCCCAAACAACCCAAGTATCAAGAATTGATTCTTGTTCAATTGATGTATTAAGCCCAAATATGACATGAGTGCAATCATGATCCCTTAAGAGAGTTCCAGAGTCTTTATTATCTTCAAATATCTCAGTAGTTTCAGGGAAGGCTTTATAGTAACATTCCAGTCCTTCTTGAAGAGTAAGATCACAGTCTTGTTTTTGATATTCAAGCATTAGCAGAACTCTATTATAGCCTTTGATAGCTTTTCAAAACCAACTTTATCCTTTGAAGAAATAGCAATAGGATTTGCTTCGGGAATTTTCTCTCTAATAAAAGAAACCGCCTTGGCTATATTGTTGTTTGATAATTTATCACTTTTAGCAAGGGCTGGAATAAAAGGAACATTATAGTTCCTACATAAATGAATCATTTCCCAATCGCTTTCTTTGAGGGGATGGCGAATATCCATAAATATTACTACTGCTGATAATGCTCTTCTTTTTTGGAAGTATTCTCCCAATAAGGGCCCCCAGTCTTTTTTCTTTGCTTTACTAGACTTTGCATATCCGTAGCCTGGAAGATCAAGTAATACAAGATTATCATTAACTTTAAAAAAGTTTATTTCTGTCGTTCTTCCTGGTGTTTTGCTTATTCTAGCTAGCTTTGGATTATCAGTTAGGACATTAAGAGCACTTGATTTTCCAGCATTAGATCTACCAGCAAGAAGAACCTCAGCGCCAACATCATCTGGCAATTTTGTATAACTGGTAATGCCAAATAAAAATTCGGTATTTTTGAAGATATTTTTCATCATTATTATTTAATAGATTGATAAGTTTATAATAATAAACAACAATCACTAAATAAAATTTATGCATCATTTAATATACATAGTTTTTCTTTGTTTAAGCTTTAATGCCATCAATATAGAAGCACTCGAAATAGATACTAATTCTGAAAGGGGTAACCTATATATTAAAAATTTAGGAACATGCTCATTAGAAAATAATAAACTAATTAAAAACTGCAAAATTGGTTACAGAGTTTGGGGAGAAATGAATGCAGACCTTTCTAATATAATAATTTTTCCAACTTGGCACAATGGCACCACAGAGAGCTTATACAAATATAACTATATTGGTCCTGAGGGAATTGTTGATACAGATGATTATTTTGTTATAGCATTAGAATTATTTGGAAATGGAATTTCTTCTTCTCCTTCCAATACTTTATTAGAGGATGGAGAAGATTTTCCTGAGTTCACTATAAAAGATATTGTTAGATCGCAATATAGACTTTTATCTGAAGCATTTAATATTGAGAATGTTCATGCAGTAGTTGGTGTTTCAATGGGAGGTCACGTAACTTATGAGTGGATGATGCAATATCCAAATTTCGCCTCTAAATTTTTACCCATTGAAGGTGCTCCTTGGCATACTAATTATGACAAGCTTCTTTATGCTGCAAGAAAAAATGCTTTAGAGTCTAACTTTAAGAGTAAAGAAGAAATACAAAAGGCAACTGAAATAATAACAGCATTAGATGGGCTGATGTTATGGACACCTGAGTATGTCGAAAGAGAGTTTGGAGCCCAAGAATTTGATGATTGGTTTCAAAGACTTCAAAAAAGAGGTAATACCAAAGACTACCTTATTAATCGAGAAAGCCAAAATAATGCCTTAATTTCTCATGATATTAGAGAAAATGGAGAATTATCTAAAGAACAGATAATAAAACTTAAAAAAATTGATATATTCTCAATAATATTTTCATCAGACTTAATGGTTTTACCACAACCAAATAATGATCTAGCAAATAAAGTTGGCTTCAATATTTTAAGCATTGATGGTGACTGTGGTCATATGGGCCCAGAGGTTGAATGTTATCAAGATCAAGTAAAAGAAGCTGTTAAAAAATTTCTAATAAATTAGATTAATATCTAATTTTTAAAGTAAATATTTATGTAACTTAAAGGAGCATTTATATATAATACTGCCCATAAGACACACTTATATCATTAATGAAATATCTTTTAATATTATTTATCTTTGTCGGCTTTTCTAGCCTAAGCGATGCTGCTGAAGATAAGTCAAAGAAAATGGAGATGCCTAAAACTTTTTCTTCTGGTGATGCTGATAAAGGATCGCAACTAGTTGAATCATGTGCTGCATGTCATGGTGCTGATGGTAATAGTATTAGCACTGACTGGCCTAAGCTTGCCGGCCAAAATCAAAAGTATTTATATGAACAACTAAAATACTTTAGAGATGGAGAAAGAATGAATGTTTTAATGATGGCTGTCACCCCTTACCTTCAAACGTTAAATGATGAAGATTTATTAGATATCGCAGCTTTTTATTCAAAGTATAATATTAGTGGTGGTCAAGCAAAAAATGATGAAGAACTGCTTGCTTTAGGCACTCAATTGTATAGATTTGGTAATATGAAAGAACAAATACCTGCTTGCACATCCTGTCATGGCGTTTATGGCCAAGGCAATAGTCTTGCTGGATATCCATCCGTTGGAGGCCAACAAATTGGTTATTTAACATCTTCACTAAAAGCTTATAGATCAAAAGAAAGAAACGCTGGAGAGTCTTCTTTAATCATGCAATCAATTGCTGAGAATTTGACGGATTATGAAATAGAAGCTTTGGCTAATTATATGCATGGGGTATATCAATGAAAAAACATATAAATAATAATTTTGTAATTCTTTTCATAGCGATATTTTCAATATCTATTAATGCGGAGTATCGACTAGGCTTAGACTATAGAATTGTGGACAATCCTTTGCCTGTTAAAAAAGATGGCATAGTCGAGGTAACTGAATCATTCTGGTATGGATGCGGCGGGTGTTATTCATTTGAACCTGCAATTAATGATTGGGCTTCCAAACAAGGATCTGATATTAAATTTTCAAAAATGCCTGTACCATGGAGCCCAGTTCATCAATTACATGCCGCACTTTATTACACTATTGATGCACTAAAATTAGATCCATCGACTCATTCTGCAGTTTTTGTAACAATTCATAAAGAGGGAAACTTTCTTCAAACGCCAAAGAGAATTAAAGATTTTTTGAAAAATTTTGGTGTTGCACCTGAGATGACAGAACAATACTTAAATTCATTTACAATTAAACAAAAAATAAATCGTGATGCAAAACATTCCAAACAATTAAAGATATCTTCTACTCCAATGATTGTTGTAGATGGCAAATATATTATTGAAACTAAAAGATCTTATGAGGAAATGCTCAACATTGTTGATTTTGTTGTTGATCTTCAAAGACCTAATTCCTAATAACTTATGAGAAATAAAATATTTTTACTAATACTTCCTCTGTGCTTCTTATTGCTTTTTAATGGAAAAAAATATGATGAGGCAGTAAAAAATAGATTGTTAGTTCCAGTTCAAGTTTGTCTAGAGGGACAAGACTGCGGAAGCTCATCTCAAGCAAGTCAGGTTGTAGCAACCGCTCCTGTTGAGGTTCAAAAAGTAGAACTTTCTGAAGGAAACGAACATATTGTAAAAATGCTTAACACTGGTGAGGGTGGGCAGATGATATTTGAACCAGCGGTAATAAAAGTTTCTAAGGGAGATACAGTACACTTTAAAGCTACCGATATGTCGCATAATTCTGTAACTATTGATGGGATGGTGCCGACAGGAGCTAAACCATGGGCTGGCGCTCTAAATAGTGATATTAGCGTTACCTTGGATACCGAAGGTGTGTATGTATACCAATGCGATCCTCACGTAATGATGGCTATGATTGGAGTTATTCAAGTGGGGGATGCAGTTAACATGAGTGAAGTTAAAGAAGCTTCACAGAATCTTAAATCTAGTTTTATTATGAATGCAGAAAGAATAGATACATACCTAAGCCAACTTTAATCTTTTTCTAAATCCTTAACCCTTTCCTCTAAATCATCAATTATTCTTTCAAGATTATCGTACTTTGACTTTTTAACATAACCGCTTTGTTCAATAATCTCTTCAATTTGTGGAGATATTTTCTTTTCAATATTTGATATAACATCTTTGGGCAATAACTTGCTCAAACTCTTAAGCTCTTTCTCAATGATATTTCTTAAGGCCTTTGATAAATCTTTTTCACTCATATTTATTTTTTATTATTTCAGGTAATAAATTCCATGAATTAAACTCTGCAGGTTTTTCAAAATCTTGAACCCACTCGGCATTATTATTATTAAACCACAAAGTGTCTATACCAAGATTGTATGCGAATAGAATGTCATTAATTTGATGATCTCCAATGTGAAGGATTTGATCATATGCTATGTCTTTAGTTTTCTGCATAGCCACATCAAAATGAGCTCGATTAGGCTTGCTATTCTTAGCCTCTAACGAACTAATTGCAAAGTTAAAATACTTACCGAATTTAAACTTATATACATCAGCATTACCGTTAGTAAGAACACCTAGAATATATTTTTTAGATAAAATCTTTAATGCGTCTTCAACTCCATCAAATAACTCAATCTCATGTCTTTTATTAATAAAGATAGAAAAAGCTTCTTCTACAAGCTTGTTTCTTAAACTTAATGGTTCTATGTGAGCTAATTTTTTTCTAAAAATCTCTTTTCGAAGCTTACTTATATCCCATTCAATAATTGGATCTTCTTTTATTAGGATTTCCCTAAGTTCAAGGAAGTCACTAAAGTCACCCCACTCAATTTTTCCGACTTTATTTTCAATCCATTTTCTTGTATCAATCTCAGCTCTTGTAATAGTTGGGACGTTATCCCAAAGGGTGTCATCAAGATCAAATGTAATTAATTTAATTTCTTTCATTTTTTTGCACGTGGATGAGCTTGATCATAAATTTTTGCCAAATGTTGATAATCAAGCTTTGTATATATTTGAGTTGTTGATAATGAGCTATGTCCTAAGAGTTCTTGTATTGTTCTTAAATCACCACTTGATTCAAGCATATGTGTTGCAAAGCTATGTCTAAGCATATGCGGATGAATAGGAGGTAGACCTTGTTTTAAAGCCATTTTTTTTAGTCTTAATTGAACACTTCTAACGGTTAATCTGGTGCCTTTTGAATTTAAGAATAAAGCATCCGTGTTGGAAACTATTTTGTCTCTTTCACCTAACCAATTATTAATTGCGGAAATAGCAAATCTTCCAATAGGCACTAATCTCGTTTTAGATCCTTTACCAAGCACTCTCAGAAAACTCATACCTTCCTCAAAATCACTAACGTTTATATTGACTGTTTCCGAAACCCTCAAGCCTGACGAATACATCATTTCAACAATTGCTAGATCACGAATTTCAATAAGGCTACTTGGTTTAAAATTTAAAAGCTGCTCAACATCTTCTGGTGTTAATACTTCAGGCAAATTGCTCGCAGACTTTGGAGCTGTTACCAATTCAAATGGTGAGGCAGCAATTAGATTATTTTTTTTTAAAAAACGAAAGAATCCCTTTGCTGATGATAAATGTCTTTGAATGCTCCTAGGATTATTATTTTGTGAAAACAAATCACCAATCCATGCAGAGCAGATATCCATACTTACGTCTGTATAATCTGTTATCTTGAGGCTCTTAAGAAATAAACATAGTTTTTTAAGATCTCGTTGATATGATTTTGTAGTATTTTCTGAAAGATTTTTTACCTGTGAAACAAAAACTAAATATTCTTTAATATCACTATCAATGGACATACATCACTTAGTTAATTTCACTTCTAAAATATCTCTAATATATTGAATAAATGTTGTATCTTCATCACCAAGATATTTAGTTCTATCAAGACTCCCAAGTTTTAATAACCCAATTTCATTTTTAACAACCACCACAGCGATTACCATTGATTGAATAGCCTCATCTTTAAATAAGGCATTCATTTTTTCGGATGAAAAAGAACCACAATGAATAGCCCCTTTATGAAAAGAAAGGCCAGTAATATTTTCAATTTCGTCAATCTCAGTATTTTTATAAAATTCTAACGAGCATTTATCCACTTTAAAGTCATTACTAAAACTTGATTCAACTACATTTACGGTCTCTTGCTTGGTGCCTGAATCTAAAATCTCTAAAGTTAGATCTTTTGATTTATTGAAAAGATCCTCATTAATAGATGCCGTCTTTATAAAGGACGACAGAAGATCCATTAAATTTTTATGTTCTTCTCTTAATTTTTTAACCTGCCTCTCAAGAATAGAGGCTGCAGAAGCAGAAGAGTGCTTAAAATTTAACTCCCCAACCAAAGATTCTCTTGATTCAAAGAAATTTAAATTATCTAATAGAAATAACTCTACATCTTTAGGATCCAGTTCTTTACTCATCAATATTTCCTTTATAAATAAAATTAGTAGGCCCAGACATTAATATACCATCTTGATGGTTTTCAAATCTTAGCTGTCCCCCAAATGATTTTATTTTTATTGCCTTATCATTTATAAAATACGAAGCAACGCATAAAGCAGCCGAACCACATGAAAGAGTTTCACCAACTCCATTTTCATATGTTCTAATTTGGATGAATTTATCCTTTTTAGTAAATATTGATAAATTTATATCTAAGCTCTTAATGAGTTTTTCTAATTTTTTATAGAGCATATTTAAATCAACTTTTTCCACCGACTGCATTTTAATTCCTAAATGATTATTACCAATATTTGATAAGAAAATGTCATCACTAATAATTTTCTTTAATTTTTTATCTAGCAATTGATTATCTATTTTACAAGGTCTTCTTATAAGTGCCGAAACTTGGCTATCTGCTTTAGGAGAACACTTTATATTCATATGCTTAGTTCTTAGATTTATTTCTCTCTTGGGTGCTAGGCTCTTTTTCCAAACATATGAAGATGCACATCTTATTCCATTTAGGCACATTCCTGCCTCCGATCCATCAGCGTTATAAAATTTTACAAAGAAGTCATGATTACCCTTTGTAGGCAACCCAATATGGATTAACTGATCAAACCCAACACCCATATTACGGTCTGCAATTCTTTTTATAAAACTTTTTTTTAGCTTAATGCTCTCCTCAATGGAGTTTATAATGACAAAATCATTCCCATTGCCATGCCATTTCTCAAAATTAATCATTTAGATTAATTTCATTTTTTATAAGATCATCAAATGATTCTCTTGAGCGGATAATGTTGAATGTTTCATCGTCAACTAGAACTTCAGCTGGCCGCATTCTAGAGTTGTAATTTGAAGACATCACAAACCCATATGCACCTGCAGTCTTAATTGCAAGAACATCGCCTACATCAGCATTGATCCGATGCTCTTTTGCAATAACATCCGATGACTCACAAACGGGACCAACAATTGTCCAAATTTGATCAATAGTCTTTGTTTCTTTCAAATTCCATACGTCATGTTTTGCTTTGTATAAAGCAGGCCTAAGAAGATCATTCATAGCTGCATCAGCAATTAAAAAATTATCTTTAATATATTCAACTGTAGTAAGAAGAATTCCTGCATTTCCTGAAATACTTCTACCAGGCTCTAGAACAATCATTTCGTCTATATCTATTAGCTCTTCTTCAATAATTGAGATTAATTCTTCAGGTGATGGAGTTTTATCATTTTCATAAGGAATTCCAAGACCTCCTCCAAGATCAAGAAAATTTAATTTATGCCCAATCTTTTTTATATTAATTGAAAGTTCTTTTATGTTTTTAGCAGTTAGTCGATAGCTTTCTAGATCTAGTATTTGAGATCCTATATGACACGCTAAGCCTACTAAATTAAGATTTTTTGATTGATAAATATAATCAGCAATCTTTAAAAGTGAATCATTAGAAGATATTCCAAACTTATCTCCTTTTCTACCAGTTTTTATATACTCATGCCCTCCAGAATCAACTTCTGGATTGAACCTGATGCCAACATCTACAATTTTGTTCTGCGATGATGCAATTTCTTCAATTCTATAAACCTCTGCTTCTGACTCAATATTAAAAGAAAGAATATCATTTTGAACTCCTAAAAGAATCTCTTCGTACGATTTGCCAACACCACTAAAAATTATTTTCTTAGGATCAGCACCAACATGCAGAGCTCTTCTTAACTCACCGCCTGAAACAACATCAAAACCACAACCCTTTTTATTTATCAATTCAAGTATTGAGATGTTGCTTAAGGATTTAACTGAAAAACAAATTAAGTTATCTTTAGTTTTGAAAGCATTTTTGTATACTTCAACATGCCTTTCTAATGTTTTTTTTGAATAAACATAACAAGGAGTTCCACATTCCTTAGCTATTTCTTGAAGATCCACATCTTCACAATATAGTTTGTTATTTTTGTACGAAAAATAGTCCATTCTAGATTTAAGGTATTAAAAAATAATAGGGCCTTTGACTCCACAACCATGGAGAAAGATAAGGAGACAAAGAGTTATAACTGTTTTATAAATATTCACAAGCCATATTATGGGCAAAAATACCCATAATATGAACTTTAAATTTTAATATTTGTAACTTTCTTCTTTGAAAGGACCTTCTTTAGGGACATTAATGTAATCTGCTTGATCTTGTGTAAGCTGAGTTATAGTGCCGCCAAAGCCAGCAACCATTAAAGCTGCAACCTCTTCATCTAACTTTTTAGGAAGAACTTCAACTGTGATCATTTCTGCCTTAGTATCTTCATCATTAATATTTGCAAAACCTTGTTTATATAAATGTATCTGGGCAAGGACTTGGTTTGCAAAAGATCCATCCATAATTCTACTTGGATGTCCCGTTGCGTTACCAAGATTAACCAATCGACCTTCAGCTAGAAGAACAAGATAGTTTTTACTAGAAAGGTCAGGAGTGCCATCCGGTTTTGTATCCCTAAAAATTCTATGAACTTGAGGTTTTATTTCATCCCAATAATAGTTTTCTCTCATGAATGCAGTATCAATTTCATTATCAAAGTGACCAATATTACAAACCACTGCTGTATTTTTAAGAGTACTTAGCATTGCTGAATCACAAACATTGACGTTACCTGTTGTGGTAACAATCAAATCAGTATTGCCCATAACTTGCATATCAATGTCTTCAGGATTTCTTGTAACAGAACCATCTTTGTAACAGGACACAACTGAAAAACCATCCATGCATGCTTGCATAGCACATATAGGATCGGATTCTACAACACTTACAATCATGCCTTCTTGAGCAAGACTTGCTGCTGATCCCTTACCAACGTCTCCGTATCCAATCACTAGACCTCTTTTACCCATTAGAAGCATATCGGTACCTCTTTTAAGAGCATCGTTAAGACTATGTCTACAACCATACTTGTTATCATTTTTTGCCTTAGTAACAGAGTCATTAACATTAATTGCTGGAACTTTTAATTCACCCTTTTCAAGCATTTCTTTAAGTCTATGAACTCCTGTTGTGGTTTCTTCTGAGACGCCATGAATAGTCTCCAACATTTCAGGAAATTTTTCATGAACCATGGCGGTAAGATCACTTCCATCATCAAGAATCATATTTGCATCCCACGGTTTGCCGTCCTTACAGATAGTTTGTTCAATACACCACTCAAACTCCTCATCTGTTTCACCTTTCCAAGCAAATGTTGGGACTCCTCTTGCTGCCATAGCTGCGGCTGCATGATCTTGTGTTGAAAAAATATTGCATGATGACCATCTTAATTCAGCACCCAAATCTATTAATGTTTCCATTAAGACAGCGGTCTGAATTGTCATATGAATACAACCCATAATTTTTGCACCAGCAAGAGGTTGCTCAGATCTATATTTATCTCTCAAAGCCATTAATGCTG
>ERZ802830.3939-NODE-3939-length-12164-cov-40.4647_pt1 | contig 12164 bp, 11 predicted proteins | sample MGYA00345654_ERZ802830 | MGnify/ENA primary metagenome ERZ802830 (study PRJEB30503, sample SAMEA104212375) | marine metagenome | biome: Westerlies Biome; feature: [SRF] surface water layer (ENVO:00010504) within the epipelagic zone...; material: water... | reverse complement strand
GAAAAAGAAATAAATAAAGATACTTTAGTTTTAATGAAAAAAATTAAAGAACAATTTGACCCTAAAAATATATTAAACCCAAATAAATCTATTTAAAATTCACTTCTTATCTCTTCTTCTTGCTCAGATAAATTTTCAATAAATGATGTTCTCTCAAATATTCTATCTGCATATTTCATTATTGGTTTTGCGCTAGCTGGCAACTGAATTCCGTATTCTGGTAGTCTCCATAGAATTGGAGCCATACTACAATCTATAATACTAAAATCATCACTAAGGAAAAATTTCTTTTCTTGAATAAAGTCTAAAGACATCATTAAATTATCTTTTAATTTCTGCTTTGCAGCAGACGCTTTTTTTTCACCACTTGATTTAACACTTTCTAACAAGCCATATAAATCTTTCTCTATATAATGCAAAACCATTCTTGTTTTTGCTCTAATCACTGGATCAACTGGCATGAGCGGCGGATGAGGAAATCTTTCATCTAGGTATTCCATTATCACTCTAGATTCGTATAGCACGAGATTTCTATCAACAAATGTTGGAGTAGTATTATTTGGATTTAAAGCAATGAGGTCTTCATTATTTTCACCATGAGAGACATCTTCAACATTAAATACTAGGTCTTTTTCTCCAAGTACTATTCTTACTCTGTGAGATTGAGCGCTTTCTGGATCTGAATATAGTGTCATGGTATGCATAATTTTTACCTAGTAGTTTAGTGGACGTCTTTCCAGAATTCTTTTTTTGTATAGTAAGCTATAATCGTAAATATAAATATAAATAGTAAAACCCAAAAACCCATTGAATATCTTTTTAATTTTGCTGGCTCCGAAACATAAACCAAAAAGTTTGTTATATCATTTGTTAACTGCTTATATTCAATTTCTGTGTAAGTCCCATCGGAAATTTTTTCCAAACTTACTGGGTTATTATTCGAATCTAGTACAAGTTTTTGTCCACCCTGAAGATTAGCTAGTATATTTGGCATTGAAGTGTTTGGTAAAGCTACATTATTATAACCTGTAGTTGTTGAATCATCTTCATAATACGTATTTAATTTTGAGTATATATAATCAGCTCCTTTTGATCTTGCTGTTAAACTTAAATCAGGAGGAACGGCATTAAACCAGGTTACTGCATCTGATTCTTTCATTGCAATTGTCATTGTTTCGCCAATTTTTTTATCAGTAAAAAGTAAATTTTTTGAAAAAACTGCTTCTTCTATACCAAGATCTTGAGCCAATGTGCTCATTCTCATGTATTTTAAAGAGTGGCAGCCACTGCAATAATTTACAAAATGTTTTGCGCCTCTTTGCAAAGATGCTTTATTATTTATGTTACTTGTAGCTTTATACTTCGTAGATAGCTCACTTTTCACTGATGCTGAATAAGATATGTTACTTATTACTATTAAAAATATAAAAGCAAGAATATTATTTTTTATCATTCCGTTACCCTGTCTGGGACTTCTTTTTCTTTATTTAAGCTGGAATATAAAGGTGATAATGTCATAAATACTACAAATGTAATAACTAAGGTTAGTCCAGTTAATATCATAATATAATTATCACTACTAATTCTTAATAAGTCGTATATTAATATTAAAAAGATTATTACTCCTGAAAATACATAGCTGAATAAATTATTTCTTGTTGAGCTATAAAAATACAATAGGGCAAAAAATATAAAATACATTTCACTAAATCTAAGTGCCAATGCATTGTATAACGGATTTGGTGCTTTAACTCCTAAGTATCCTAATATTAAAAAGCCAATCACGAAGACGAAAAGATTTATTTTAAATAAAGTACTTCTATACCTTATTGATTTAATTGGATTCCTATCTATCCATGGTAAGAAGAATAAAACTACAATTGACATCGCCATTGCCAATGCGCCGAATGCTGGATCTGGGATAGCTCTTAAGATGGAGTAAAATGGCGTGAAATACCAAACTGGTGCTATATGTTCTGGGGTTACCAATGGATTAGCAGGTATAAAATTAGCGTGCTCTAAAAAATACCCTCCCATTTCGGGCACAAAAAATACCACAAGTGCGAATAAAAATAAAAAAACTCCAATACCAACAAAATCCTTGACAGTATAATATGGGTGAAAAGGTATTCCATCCAATGGAATTCCGTTTTCATCCTTATTTTTTTTGATTTCAACTCCGTCTGGGTTATTTGAACCCACAGTGTGTAATGCTGATAAATGCAGTATAACTAATAACAATATAACCATTGGAACAGCGACAATATGTAATGCAAAAAATCTAGTTAGTGTTGGATCTGATATAGCAAAATCTCCTCTAATCCATATTCCAAGCTCCGGACCTATAACAGGAATGGTAGTAAACAAATTTATTATAACTTGAGCTCCCCAATATGACATTTGCCCCCATGGTAATAAATAACCCATAAAAGCTTCCGCCATTAGTGCTAAGTAAATAAATACTCCAAATAACCAGATTAGTTCTCTAGGTTTTTTGAAAGACCCATACATTAAAGCCCTAAACATATGAAGGTAAACTACAACAAAAAAAGCCGATGCTCCAGTTGAATGCATATATCGTATAAGCCATCCTAAGTTAACATCTCTCATAATAAATTCTACGGAATCAAATGCTAATTTAGCATCTGGTTTATAGTGCATCGCTAAAAATATTCCGGTGAAAATTTGTAGAAATAAAATTAAAAAGGCTAAAGATCCAAAAAAATACCAAAAATTGAAATTTTTTGGTGTGTAATAGTGAGTTAAATGATTGCGGACAAAGCTTAAAATTGGCAGTCTTTCGTCTACCCAACCTATTACACCTGTGGTTTGATTTTTTTCACTCATTTCTTAACCCTTTTGAATTTCAATACTTGCTGGTAATTCACCCACAACAATTGTATTTTCATCTTCGAATCTATATGGTGGAACTTTTAGATTTGCTCCAGCAGGGCTTCCATTAGCAACTTTTCCTGCTAAATCAAAGTTAGATCCATGGCATGCGCAGAAAAATTTATTCTCACTAGGCTTATAAGCTGGATTACATCCTAAATGCGTGCAAACACCTTCTAAAACTAATATTTCAGGTTTAAGTGATCTAAATTTATTTTTTGCAAATTCTGGTTGCTGCTCGGCATTTTCAGACATTGGATCTTTATGTTTTTCATCACTAGTATTTATACTATCAAGCATATTTTTTGTTCTTTTTACTACCCAGATAGGTTTTTTTCTCCATATTAGATCAATTTTCTCACCATCTTTTAGATTACTAATATCAACTTTTACTGGAGCTCCTGCTGCTTTAGCTTTTGCACTAGGCCCCATCGATGATAAAAAAGGCCATAAAGTAGCTGCTGCACCTGTTCCGCCAACTATAGAAAGACTTCCTGTTAAAAATTTTCTTCTGCTATTATCGGGATTATCACTAGACATAGATTAATTTCCTTTTCATAATTCCTAATATTAAAACTTGAAAATATTCTAACATAATGTGAAGTTTTTTTGTGTGAAAAATCTTTAAATTAATGATTTTTTCAAGGATTGTATAAATAAATTATTCTCTTTTCTAGATCCAACTGTAACTCTAAGACAATTTTCTAATCCAGCAGAATCTGACATATTTTTTATCAATATATTTGAAGAAACAAGACTATTGAAAATATCATCTGCGGACCCATCCAATATTCTGAACAAAACAAAGTTTGTTTTACTGCTATATGTCTCAATTTTATCAATTTCCTGCATTTTACTAATTAAAATTTCTTTTAGTTCAATAATCTCTTTTATTTGACTATCTAAATGCTCAATATTATCTATAGATATCTCGCTGATTTTTTGGGATACAGAATTTATATTAAAAGGTAATCTAAGTTTGTTAATATTACTAATTAATGAATTTTCTCCTAAGAGGTAACCTACTCTTATTCCTGCAAAACCAATTTTAGATAAAGTTTTCATGATTACCAGATTTTCAAATCTACCTATTTCTGAAATAAAAGATTCTCCTGAAAAAGCACCATATGCTTCATCTATAACAACAATACCATTTGATTGCTTAATTATTTCTATAATATCTTTTTTTGACCAAAGATTTCCAGTTGGATTATTTGGATAAGCAAGAAATATTATTGCAGGATTAAATTTAATTATTTTTTCCAATATTAAATTTACATTTAGAGAGAAATCTTTTCTTAATGGCACTTCTTCAAATTTTAAACCTAAAACTTTTGAAATTTTCTGGTACATACTAAAAGAAGGTGACGGACTCATAATAACATTTTCTTTTTTAAGAAAGGCTAAACAAATTAACTGTATAAGTTCATCAGAGCCATTGCCAATAATTATGTCAAATTTATTTTCAAGTTTGTGCTTTGAACGTAACTTTTTTCTCAAATTATTACAATCTGCGTCTGGGTATCTATTTAAATTTGAAGACCCAGAAGGTAACCCATTTATTTCAAAATTTAGATCTAAATCAAATGGATTTTCCATAGCATCTAACTTAATCATATTTTTTGAATCAATAATCTTATATTCCTTTAACGAATCAATATCATCTCTTAAAAAGCCATTAATTTTATTATTCATTATCTTTGCCCTTGTTTTTTCTTAAAACCGCGGAATCTTTGTGAGAACTCAAACCTTCTGCATTTGCAATGACCGCAGAATGTTTTGCTAGCATTTTTGATGCCTCTTCAGAACATTGAATTATATTAGATCTTTTTTGAAAATCCTGAACCCCGAGAGGCGAGGAAAATTTTGCAGTACCCATCGTAGGCAGAACATGATTTGAACCTGCACAATAATCACCAAAAACTTCGGGTGTAAATTCACCTAAGAATATAGCACCTGCATTTTCAACTTTATCTAAATATTTTTCACTTTCTTTTATTGATAATTGAAGATGCTCAGGGGCTAATTCATTAGATATATTTATAGCTTCATCTATATCTCTTGAATTTACCAATAATCCAAAATTATTTAAGGACGACTCTATAATTTCTTTTCTTTCTTGGGTTTTAAGTTTTTTTACCATACATTCTTCTACTTTTTTTAATAAGTCGCTATCTGGTGAAATTAATATAGATTGTGCTAACTTATCATGCTCTGCTTGTGAAAATAAATCTGCAACAATCCATTCAACATTTGCTGTCGAATCTGCTATAACTAATATTTCTGAAGGTCCAGCAAAGTTATCAATTCCAACTTCTCCATATAACTCTTTTTTAGCTTCAGCTACATACTGATTTCCAGGTCCAACAATAATATTTACTTTAGGAATTGTTTTTGTTCCAAATGCTAATGCTGCTATTGCATGCGCTCCTCCAATCCTAAATAACCTATCAACCCCCCCTAAAAATGCAGCTGCTAGGACTAAATCGTTAACACTTCCCTGAGGTGAAGGAACCACCATAACGATTTCTCCAACTCCAGCAACTTTTGCAGGGATAGAATTCATTAAGACACAGGATGGGTAAACTGCAGAACCACCTGGAACATAAATGCCTGCTTTCTCTATTGGAGATAATTTTTCACCTAACATTATACCTTCTCTAGTATAATTCCAGGATTTAGCTTTTTGGTGACCGGAAAATTCCTCTATTCTTTTTTTTGCAAATTTTAGAGCTTTTAGCTCCTCCACACTGATTTTATCTAGAGCTTCGGATAATTGTTTTTTTGGTATCTCTAATTCTTTAGCATTATTAACAGTATAATTATCAAATTTACTACAAAATTTTATTAGAGCTTGATCTCCATTTACTCTTACTTCAGAAATTATATCTTTTACTGCGTCTTTAATATTAGTAGTGTTAACTTTTCTCTGAGAAATATGTTTTTTTATTTTTTCAGAGAAACCCTCGCTGCAAGAACTGATTTTTTTTATATTAAGCATTACTTTTTCTTTTTTCTATTGCCTCCGACAATATGCTTAAAGATTTTTCTGTATCTTCCCACCCGATGCAGGAGTCTGTAACACTTTTACCATAAATAAGATTTATATCATTAATATTTTGATTACCTTCTACAAGGTTACTTTCTATCATCAGTCCCCTAATTCTACTCTCACCTTTGCTTAATTGTTTAGCAACATCATTAATAACATCTAGCTGTTTTTTATGATCTTTCATACTATTTGCATGACTACAATCAACAACTATTTGCTGTGGTAAATTTGCCTTATCAAGTCTAGCAGAGACTTCTTCTATACTCTTCTCGTCATAATTAACTTTTTTAGCCCCTCCCCTTAAAATAGTATGACAATACATATTTCCGCTAGTGGAAAAAATTGCCGAATTACCCTCTTTAGTTACAGAAAGGAAGTGGTGGGCACCTGAGCCTGATTTTATTGCATCAAAAACTATTTGAAGGTTTCCATCTGTTCCGTTTTTAAAACCTACAGGACATGATAAACCTGAAGCAAGTTCTCTATGACATTGACTTTCTGTAGTTCTTGCTCCTATAGCTCCCCAACTTATTATATCTGAAATATATTGAGGACTTATTAAGTCTAAATATTCTGTTCCAGCTGGGATCTCTAAATTGACAATATCCAATAATAGTTTTCTACCAATTCTAATTCCCTCATTTACCCGAAAGCTTCCATCTAGCATAGGATCATTTATCAAACCTTTCCACCCAATTGTGGTTCTTGGTTTTTCAAAATACACCCTCATAATTATAAATATATTTTTAGATAACTTGTCAGATATTTGTTTTAATTTTTTTGCATAATCCATTGCTGCAACAGGATCGTGTATTGAACATGGTCCAATAACTACAAATATACGGTCATCTTTTTTATCTAATATATTTTCTATAGTTTTTCTTGAATTTATAATAGTGTTGGCCGCAGCTTTAGTCAAAGGTAGCTCTTTCCTCACTTCATCTGGAGTACTTAATTCTTGAGTTTCTATTATTCTTAAATCGTCTGTTTTAAGGGTCATATTTTTCCACTATATAACTTTTTCAAAAGCATTAATAATATTTTCTATAGATTCTGTTTTAGTTTTCATAGAGGCTTTATTAGTAACTAGTTGCGCACTAACATCAAAAATAAAATCAAGTTCCTCTAAACCGTTAGCCTTTAAAGTCATACCACTGTCTACTAAGTCTACTATATAATCTGCTAATCCAAGTATTGGAGCTAATTCCATAGATCCATAAAGCTTTATTATATCAACTTGCTTCTTTTTTTTAATAAAATAATCTGTAGCACATTTAACATATTTTGTAGCTACTTTTATGCGCGGCCCAGGATTACAATTTGGCAAACATGCTAAAGCCATTCTGCATTTCGATATATTTAAATCTAATGGAATATATATATTATTTGATCCATATTCAACTAAAGTATCTTTTCCTACTATTCCTATGTCAGCAGCGCCATTTCCCACATAAGTTGGCACATCAGCTGCTCTAACTATAACTAATTTTAGTTTACTATTATTTGTCTCATAAATTAATTTTCTAGAATCTTGCATGTTTTCCATAGTATTAATACCCATAGAATTTAGAAGACTCATTCCTTCTTCTAAAATTCTACCTTTAGATATAGCTATTACAATATTATCTTTCAAATTCATTGAGGTAATCTCTTTATGCTAGCGCCAATTTTTGTTAGCTTTTCTTCAATACACTCATATCCCCTATCAATATGATATATTCTATCTACTATTGTTTCACCATTTGCTACTAATCCAGCTAAAATTAAACTCGCAGATGCTCTAAGATCTGTTGCCATTACTGGTGCTCCAGTTAAGCCTTTAACACCATTGATAATTGCAGTGTTTCCATTTATATCAATATCTGCGCCCATTCTAATCAACTCTTGAACATGCATAAACCTATTTTCAAAAACAGACTCTACTACTCTACTTTTTCCTTTTGATATTGCATTTAATGCTATGAATTGGGCCTGCATATCTGTTGGGAAATCTGGATATGGATTAGTAGTAATATTTACAGCATCTAATTGTGATTTTGCTTCTAAAATAATAATGTCATTTTTAATAGATATCCTTGCTCCAGCCTTACGTAATTTATCAATAACAATTTTGATGGTGTCTGGTCTAGTGTGAGTTAATGTTAATTTTCCTCTGGTTATAGCGGCTGCAACTAAAAAAGTTGCCGTCTCTATTCTATCTGGTAAAACATCGTAATTACATCCTTTTAGCTTATTAACCCCATTTATAATTATTATGGATGATCCATCCCCCTCAATTTTAGCTCCCATTAATCTTAAGCAATTGGCCAAATCTATAATCTCTGGTTCTTTTGCGGCATTTTTAATTACAGTTTTTCCTGAAGCTAGTGCTGCCGCCATCATTATATTTTCTGTTCCAGTAACAGTAGCTGTTGAAAAACTTATTTTTGCCCCCTTAAGCTTTTTGGCCTTAGCAATAATATAACCGTCTACGACTTTTATATTAGCCCCCATTGCTTTTAATCCTTCAATATGAAGATTGACTGGTCTAGACCCTATTGCGCAACCACCCGGCAGAGATACTTTAGCCTCCCCAAAATTTGCGAGAAGTGGCCCTAAAACAAGAATTGACGCTCTCATTGTTTTTACCATTTCATATGGAGCATAAAATTTATTAACTGAAGAAGCGTTTACACTAACTTTCATTTTTTCGTCAATTGTTAACGTAGCTCCCATTTCTGTAAGAAGAGATATAGTTGTTGTTACGTCTTGCAAATGAGGGACATTTCCTATAATTACTTCTTCGCCAGTTAATAAACTTGCTGCTAATATTGGCAAAACTGAATTTTTTGCACCGGATATTTTAACTTCCCCGGTTAAGGGTTTTCCACCAGTTATTAATAACTTTTCCATTTCTAGGACTCAGACTCTAATCTACTAATTACAGATTCAATTCCTTTTTCTTTAATTTCCGGAAGCAAGCTTTTACGAAGACTTTTTACTAATCTTAATCCATTTGCTACAACCTCAACTATTTTCCATTTTTTATCTGCAGATCTCTTCATAACATATATTACTTGAAATGCGGGCTTACCTTTTCCAATAGATAATTCAGTTTTAACGAGATAAAAACCTTTTGATTCAGAAGTACTAATTATAGTAATTTTAGAATTTGCATATTCTACTATTGTTTTTGCATATATTCTTATTAATTGATTTTTTAAAGCTATCTTGAATCTATTTTTTTGTTGGGCAGAAGCTTCTTGATAATATTTTTTTCCAATAATACTTTTAATAATTATATCAAAGTCTATTATGGGAGTAAGTATATCATCTACTCTAGTATAGAAGGATGTAATATCATCTTCATAAAGCTCTTTATTTTTCACAACATCAGAAAACAAATTATTAGCTGCTGATAATATTATATTCTCAGGCAATTCTTTATTTGCAAAAGACTCTGAGCTCCCTAAAATTATTATAGGAATGATTATTGCTAAAAAACTGTATATTTTAAATTTTTTCATGCCGTATTATTTCACACTATGAGGTATTTCATCAAGAAACATCCTGATTATTTTCCTTACCTAGTGGCTTGAAAGTTAATAATAATGCTGGCAATAAAGTTAAGGAGGCTAAAAGGGCTGTCAACATAGCTAAACCAGTAAGTAAGCCAAAATATATCGTAGGAATAAAATTTGATAAAGATAAAATAGAAAAACCAATTACTATGATTGAAGAAGTGTAGTACATTGCTTTTCCTATACTTCCATGGCATATTTTGATTGAATTAGAATAGTTTCTATTTTGAGAAAATTCTCTTTTAAACCTAATTATATAATGAATAGTATTATCAACAGCTATTCCTACACTTATAGCTGCTATTGTAATTGTCATTAAATCTAAAGGTATTGATTTTAAGCCCATAAAACCAAGAACTAGGGTTGCTGGGAGAATATTTGGCACTATTGCAATAGTTGCCAAATAAAAAGATCTGAACAAAACTACAAACATAAACATTATTGATATAAACACGAAGCCAATAGTTTGTATCTGAGATGAAAATAAACTTTGAAGCATATTATTATATAGAACTAACATGTTTGTAGTATTAAATCTATCATCAGGATAACCCATCTCGTTAGATAAGAAATTTTCGACTCTCTGAATAAACTCTTTCCTATTTAATCTTTTATCCGAATCTATAACTCTAAGCGTTATTCTTGTTTGCTCTTCGTCTTTTGATAAATAGGGATCTAACAAAACTTCTTTGACTTCTTTAGACAAAGAATCTTTTATAGCACCAACTTGAAGATCTGATAATGACTCATTGTTATTTAGTCCGACGGCTAATTTGTATAATGTAGCAATTGACAAAACTTTACCTACTTCTGGTTGTAATTCTAAATAATCATGTATTTTTTCTACTTCTTTAAATTTAGGATTACTTAACCAATATCCTTGAATTTCTTCCTTATCATCTCCTAATAGTTCAGAAAGATCATCAAATTCTATATCATTATCAAGCTCTGTTTCATAATCATCATCTTTTTTTGGCATATCTATAATAATATCAAATGGAGTTGTTCCTCCAAGTTTCTTATCAATTTCGAGCATACCTTGATATATTTCGGTATCTGAATGAAAGTAATCGATAAATCTATTTTCAACTTTAATTTTTGAAATTCCAAAAATGCTTACTAAAAAAATTATAAATGCAATCACAATTATCTTTCCATAATTACTTATTGAAAAAGAAGCAAAACGATTTGTTATATTTTTTGTTATATCACTTTTTTCTTCAATAACTTCATCTGGTAATATAATTAAAATAGCAGGAAAAACTATAAAAGTTATAATGAATGCTGAGGTAATACCAAGAGTCATCATATGTCCAAAATCAATTACTGGCCTTATACCACTTACAACAAGTGAAGCAAAAGCAACGATTGTTGTTAATGAAGTATAGACACAAGGAATAAACATATAATGAATAGTCTCTTGAATAATATTTTTGTTTTTTATATTTGAATTGTTCGACTTAAGCTCTCTATACCTAACCGCTAAATGAATAGTCATAGACATAGTAATAATCAATAATATTGCTGCAAAATTAGATGATATTATAGTGATTCGCCAATCTATATAACCTGATAAACCACTAACAAAAATTACTGAAACTATACAACCAAATAATGGAATTATAATCCACCTTACGCTTCTAAAAATAACAAATAAAATTAATACTAAAAATGCAAAAACTCCAATGCCAAATTTTTTTATATCTTGCGCTATAAAATCTGTCATATCTGAAGTTATCATTGGAACGCCACCTAAAAAAATAGAAGCATCTTCTTTATATTTAGAAATTACTTCTCTTATTTTTTTTATATTCTCTTTTTCTTTGGCTGCATAAACTGAACTGTAATTTTTAAAATCTAGTTCTAAATTTTTTAAAGAGATTTTTTCCTCAGATGTTAATTCTCTATTTAATCGAATTTCTCGCAAATTATTCCTTTCATTTAACAATTCAAAGTATTTTTTATCCTTAGAAAAATAAACAACAATAACTGTTGTTGATGAATCTTCACTCATTAAAAGATTTTTATACAATGGACTTGTTGTAAATTCTCTTTTAACAAGATCAAGATCAACATCTTTCGTTCTTAAAGTTCTTTGTTGCTTTGAAAGATCTGAAAATCCTATCTTAGGACTGTCTAACAAAGGCACATCTAATATTGTTAAAACTTCACTTACCCCATCTACATAAGATTTTATATCTTTAGAAAGATTATCTAAATTAGTTAATGATTTTTTATTATATATTCCTTGTTTAGGTTTATACGTAACTACTACAAAGTCTTCTGTTCCATATCTTGCACTCGTTGCTCTGTAATATTTTAAAGCTTGATCATTCTCCAATACTAGAGAATCAGCAGATGCATCCATTTTAAAATTTGGAATGCTGAAGGCAAAAAATAATATAATTGATAAAGCTAGAGAAAGCGATATGTATGGCTTTTCAATTATTGCGTAATCATAGAAATTTATTAATTTGGTTATAATTTTCATAAATTAAATGCTGAATTGCTTAAAATAAGATTAATATTATCATTATATAGTTTTTATATCAGCATTCTTATGGAATTTAAGAGATATAACTTATATTATCTTATATAATTAATTAAATATTTTTTAGAAGAAAATTATGTCTAAATTTAATCAAATTGATGCTTTAAAG
>ERZ802830.3938-NODE-3938-length-12169-cov-7.74179_pt1 | contig 12169 bp, 13 predicted proteins | sample MGYA00345654_ERZ802830 | MGnify/ENA primary metagenome ERZ802830 (study PRJEB30503, sample SAMEA104212375) | marine metagenome | biome: Westerlies Biome; feature: [SRF] surface water layer (ENVO:00010504) within the epipelagic zone...; material: water... | reverse complement strand
TTTGGCATCAATAGCTTTTCTTGTGCTTATGTCTGCTTTTTTTTCTGGTTCGGAGACCAGCATGATGGCCATAAATCGTTATCGTCTAAAGCACCTTGTTAAAGAAAAAAATAAATCAGCAAAAAGGGTTTCTAAGCTATTAGAGAGAACGGATAGACTTTTAGGTGTAATCCTAATTGGCAATAACTTTACGCACACTCTTTCAACAGCCCTAGCAACGGTAGTTGCAATAAGGATCTGGAGTGATAGTGCGGTCTTGGCTGTAACAGTCTTTATGACCATAATCATGATCATTTTTGCTGAAGTAATGCCCAAGACTATCGCTGCCCTTAAACCTGAAAGCATAGCCTTCCCTTCTTCTTATTTACTTAAACCACTATCTAAAATCTTAAGCCCTTTAATAACTTTAGTAAGCTTCGTTTCTAACAATGTCACCAAATTAATTGGTATTAATCTGGATAATGCAGATAAAGATGAATTGAAACCAGAAGAACTCAGAACATTACTTCAGACTTCAAGAGTTCCTAAACGACAAGAAGAAATGCTAATGGGTATCTTTGACATGGACTACTTATCTGTGAACGATGTAATGATTCCAAAAAATGAAATCGTTGGAATTGATCTGAATGATGAATTAGAAGATATTTTAAAACAATTACAAAATATTGATTTTACCTACATACCTTGTTTTGAAGATTCAATTGATAATATCCAAGGATTCTTATCTTTAAACAAGAAAGCTGATTTCTTAGGGTATAAAAATCAATCCAAGCAAAACCTTAAAGAGGAGCTGCAAGAACCTTTATTCGTTCCCGAAAATACTCCTTTATATAAACAATTAGCAAATTTTCAATCTTCTGGGAGAAGAGTTGGATTAATTGTCGATGAATATGGAGACATTGAAGGGATCATTACTCTTAGGGCAATTTTAGAAGTAATTGTTGGAGAAATAACAACTGAATCAATAGAGAAAATGGATATCATGCCTCAAGCAGATGGAACATATCTAGTAGAAGGAGGTATGATGATAAGAGATGTGAACAGAAGACTTGATTGGGAGTTGCCAACTGAAGGTCCTAAAACTTTAAGTGGCCTCATTCTTGAGGAAATCCAGACTATACCTGAAACTAATATTGGATTAACTATATCAGGGTACAGGATAGAAACCGTATTAATTAAAGACAATGTCATTAAATTAGCCAAACTAGAAAAAGTTGAAGTAATAAATGATTCAGAAGAGGAACAAGAATGATTAACGAATTTTGGAATCTTGTTGTAGAGACTTGGGAACAAGGGATAAGAGGAATAGGTATAGATAATATTATTATCTGTTTAGTTATTCTCATAGGATCTCTAGTAGCTAGATCTTTAATGAATACCTATCTGCTAGATAAAATAGCCAGTTTTACAGAAAAATCTGAGACGACCCTTGATGACGAAATTATTGAATCATTGAGAGGTCCTTTTGGACTTATTCCCGTAGCGTTTGGACTATACCTAATTACATCTTACCTTCCCTTTACTGGATCATTAGATCTATTGGCAACTAACTTAGTAAAAATGCTCGTCATTTACACTATATTCAGTGCTTTAGCCAATTTAACCAAACCTTTATTAAACTTACTAAGTGATAACTCTTGGTTAACTCCAGCAATGACAACCTGGCTAAGCAGAGTTGCCGGCGTTTTGATCTGGATAGTAGGGATAACAATGATGCTAGATATTTGGGGCATTGAAATTGGTCCAATCATAGCTGGTCTAGGTCTTTTTTCTGTAGCAGTGGCTTTGGGTGCTCAAGATATGTTTAAAAATATTATTGCAGGTATTTTTATTCTTAGTGAAAAAAGATTCCAGCCGGGTGATAGAATCAGGATAAGTAATGGCCTTCATGGAATTGTAGAATCTATAGGCTTTAGATCAACTCAAGTGAGGCTATTGGATACTTCTCCAGTTTTTGTTCCCAATACAGATCTTTCTGACTCTCAAGTGATAAACCATCAAGATATGAGTTATAGAAGAATCTTTTGGACCATTAATCTTGTATACAGCACCAAAGCCGAGCAACTTGAAAATATTTGTAAAGATATAGAGAACTATATAAACAATAGTGACAATTTTGTGCAGAATCCTGGTCAAGAAAATTTTGTTAGAGTCACCGAACTTGGTTCAAGTTCTATAGACCTCACTATTCTTTGCTATATGAGTGTTATCGACTACACCCAGTTTTCGCAGGTTAAGCAAGAGTTGATTTTTAATATTATGTCAGCTGTAGAAAATCACAATTCAGATTTTGCTTTTCCAAGCAGGTCTATATACATCGAGAATCAAGGTCCCGAATAGAAGAATTATTGGCGTCTTTACTTTTTAAGAGGAATTGGAAAGCGTAGCATTTCTGTTACGGGCTCCATAAAAGCTTCATTTTCTTTGATTATATTATCCGAAGCCTCAAGAAGCGCTCGTTCATGGTCTCCCATGAATTTAGCCAATTCGAAACACTCTTTTTCATCTTCGGTTATCAAAGTTTCAAGCTCAGCATACTGCGGTAAGTAAATATTTTTAACTGAAGTATATATATTTTCTATCAGCTCGTTAAAAGGCATTTCTCTGAATACTTCACCGACTTTGATGCCTTGCTCTCTAGAAATGGGGTTTTCCAGTATAGGTAGTTCTAGTTTAACTAATGTAGGCCTCATAATAGCCTTTGCTTCCGTTTCTAGTTGCAACATAGATCCAAAAATAAACCTTTCTTTATCATTGTTTGCGTTTTGAAGCATCAATTCAAATATAGCCTCACCTGCTTGCTCAGCGTGATAAACCTCTAATAGGCATTCTTTAAATTTAGTATTCATAAAGTTGATTTATAAATATTAAAAAAAGGGGCTAGTGCCCCTTTTTTTTAATTTAACTCTCTTAAAGATAGTAAGCAACACTCGATAAGGCTATGCAAAGTATAAAACTTGAGACAATTACACTGCGCACAGAAGTGATAGCAGGTAGCATTTTTCCCCAAATAGCATTAGCTTCTATGGCGAAGATTACTGCCAAGCCAACTAAGAGACCAGTCATTTCAAGGTTAGCACCTAGAATCTGCCCAGAAGCAGGATAGTGAGCTGAGGCTACCATGAAATAAAGCATGCCTACAGAGAATAAAGTATTTGTTCTAGAAGCCAGTGCAGCTTTAGGTCCAGCAACAGCAGCATCCCCTTCCTTGAGTCCAATAACTATTTTTTGATTAGGCCATATGATTCCCCATACGTTTAACATCATTAAGGTGCCCATTACTGCTCCTAAAATAATTTCTAAAGTTATCTTGGCAGAAATATAGTGAAGTAAAGCTAAACCTGTAAGAAAAGTTAAAAAAGCTGCCCATCTAAACCACCAAAGAGCTCTAGGAGCTAACTTTGCAACAGCATCTTTTCTAGCATCTTCCTCTGCTTCTTTGAAATATTCAGTTTGAATAAAATTAAAATAATACAAAAGACCAATCCAGGTTATTCCAACCAGAATGTGGCCAAACCTAAATAACATATTAAATAATTCTTCCATAAACCCTCCCTTTTAAATTTCAATGATACCTAAATAACAATGACTTATAAATTATTTCTTTCAGACAAGAAAAAAGCCCCGAAGGGCTTTTTCTTTACATCATGCCGCCCATGCCGCCCATATCCATTCCAGGAGGCATTCCACCAGGCATTCCGCCAGCTGCTCCACCTTCGTCAGGAGCATCCGCTATCATAGCTTCAGTGGTAATCATAAGACCAGCTACAGAACCTGCAGCTTGAAGAGCTGTTCGTGTTACTTTTGCAGGATCAAGAATTCCCATCTTGATCATATCTCCGTATTCACCAGATCCAGCATTGAAACCGAAGTTACCTTTACCATCTTTTATCTTGTCTAAAACAACTGAAGCTTCCTCACCGGCATTGTTTGTGATTTGCCTTATAGGAGCTTCCATAGCTCTTAGAGCAATGTTTATCCCAACATTCTGATCTTCGTTATCACCTTCAAGGCCTTCAATCTTTTGTTGAGCTCTAACTAAAGCAACTCCGCCACCGGCTACAACACCTTCTTCAACTGCCGCTCTAGTTGAATGCAAGGCGTCTTCAACCCTAGCTTTCTTTTCTTTCATTTCTATTTCTGAACCAGCACCTACTTTTATAACAGCAACTCCACCAGCAAGTTTTGCAACTCTTTCTTGAAGTTTCTCTCTGTCATAGTCAGACGAAGTATCTTCTATTTGTGCCCTAATCTGATTAACTCTTCCAGATATAGTATCAGCTGAACCAGCTCCATCTATGATAGTAGTATCTTCTTTATTGAGTTCTACTTTCTTAGCTTGACCCAGATCTTCTATAGTAGCGCCTTCAAGAGACAGACCTACTTCTTCTGAGATAACAGTACCACCAGTAAGGATAGCGATATCTTCTAGCATTGCTTTTCTTCTATCACCGAATCCAGGTGCTTTACATGCCGCAACTTTAACAACACCTCTCATATTGTTGACAACCAACGTAGCTAGAGCTTCTCCTTCTACGTCTTCAGCCAATACAAGTAGTGGTCTTCCTGCTTTTGCTACAGCTTCTAGCAAAGGTAGAAGATCTCTTATATTAGAGATTTTTTTATCATGTAAAAGAATGAAAGGATCCTCTAGATCAGCCGTCATTCTTTCTTGATTGTTTATAAAGTAAGGCGATAAATATCCTCTATCAAATTGCATACCTTCAACGACTTCAAGTTCGTTCTCAATTCCAGTACCTTCTTCAACTGTAATTACTCCCTCTTTACCTACTTTTTGCATAGCTTCCGCGATTATTTCTCCGACAGCTGTATCGCTGTTAGCAGAAATTGTTCCTACTTGAGCTATAGCTGTGTCGTCTTCACAGGGCTCCGAGGCACCTTGCAAAGTATCAACAGCGGCTGCAACAGCTTTATCAATACCTCTTTTGAGATCCATAGGGTTGAAACCTGCAGCTACAGATTTTAGTCCCTCATTGACTATTGACTGGGCAAGAACCGTAGCGGTAGTAGTGCCGTCACCAGCTTCATCAGAAGTTTGAGATGCTACTGTCTTAACCATTTGTGCACCCATATTTTCGAACTTATCTTGCAGTTCAATTTCTTTTGCTACTGATACACCGTCTTTGGTTACGGTAGGAGCTCCAAAAGATTTGTCTAGTATGACATTTCTACCTTTTGGACCTAATGTAACTTTTACAGCATCTGCAAGTATATTTACTCCCGCCAACATTCCTTGACGAGCAGAATCACTAAATTTGACTTCTTTGGCCATTTTTTCCTCTCTTTATTAAATTATTTATCTAAAACACCAAGGATGTCTTGTTCATTAAGAATAACAAGCTCATCCCCATCAATTTTTACCGTATTACTTCCGGCATATTGTCCGAAGACAACTAAATCGCCTTCCTTTACCGCAACAGCTTGGCTATCACCGTTATCTAATGTTTTTCCAGGCCCTACAGCAACCACCTCACCCTGTGAAGGCTTTTCTGCCGCTGATCCGGGTAGAACTATTCCACCTTCAGTGGTTTGTTCTTCATCAGTACGTCTTACTAAAACGCGATCTGCTAATGGTCTAAATTTCATCTAGTTTCTCCAAAAATTTAATTAAATTTTAAATTGTTTCCCTAAAAGGCTGGTCATTCTAATCAGTTCAAACCCTACGTCAATGCAAGATTAAACTTGTTATTAACCTTTCTACTTGAATATGTTGGGATTATTATAAAATTTTCAAGACTAAATATTTATTTATCCTTTTTATACTCACCTTCGATCCAATCTCCATTATGGTTTTCTTTTTTTCTATTTGGCCTTAGAGCGCTCATGTGCCTAAAAAAGAAACCTAAAACAAGCAGCCTTGTTAATGGAAATAAGATCAAGAGACCTAGAATATCTGTGATAAATCCTGGTATTAAGAGAAAAAAACCACCAATGGGAGTAAAGAGATTTTTGAGAATTGTATCAGGAGTGAAATCAAATTCTTGTTTTGATTTTATATTAATTAAAGTTTTTATACCTTGATTTCTCAAGAGATAAAGACCACTCAATCCACTTAAGAGAATTAATAGTATTGTATTTATTGCGCCTATCCATCCTCCAATAACTATGAGGAAATAAATTTCAATAAATGGTAAAAGTAATAAAATTGTTAATAGATATCTCATTTTTGTAGCCTTAACTTTATTCTTGGGGCAAAGACAAAATAAACAAGTATTCCTAGAAGGTCGAAAAGAAAATCAAGAGTTTCTGCTGATCTATAAGGCAAGAAAAATTGGATAAACTCTATAAGACCGGCATAAAAGATTAGCATTAAAAGCAATTGTTTATTTTCATTCAATGGGTGTTTTGATGATAAATCTAAAAGAAATGCTAAATATAAAAAAGCTGTGAAATGAAGAATTTTGTCTAGATTTTCAATTGATGAATTAGACTCTGAAGGCGTAAATGCTGAATAGCTTAGGAATAGAATAGATAATCCAAATATAAACCTGTAAAAACTAATCATCTTGGAAACTATGCCTTGCGTAAAGGAGAAGTAAGATTAAGCAAGGAATAGTAAGAAGTGAAGTAAAGATAAAAAAGATCATCCAGCCATATTCCGTTCCATATTCAAACTTGAAATAATTTGCCAATACACCAGAAAATCCGCTGAAAAGCTTTCCTGGAAGCATCATAAAAGATGTTAAAAGAGCATATTGAACTGCTGTGTACTGTTTAGATACGAGACTTGTTAGAAAAGTTATATTCGCTGTACCTACCACTCCAGCCGCTAAGCTATCAGCTCCCACAACTAAACCTAATAAATAGAGATCTTTTTCATAAAGAGCAATAACAGAAAATAATAAGTTTGTTACTAAAACAAGCAAAGAGCCAGCAATGAGGGTATATTTAATACCTATCTTTTTGACCAATAAACCGCCTAGAAAAAATCCCAAGATTGAAGCTAGAACTGCTACAACTTTTACCACATATCCAATCTCTTTTAAGGTGTACCCTTTCTCTAAGTAAAAAGGACTAGCCATGGGTCCCATTACGATATCCGTAAGCCTATAAGTCGCTACTATCAATAAAAGGAAAGAAGCTAAAAATATACCGAAACGTGAAAGGAAGTCTTTTAAAGGCTCTATTATCGAATTCTTGAGGGTTAATTTTTTTAAACTTGTATTGAGTTGTTCAGGTTGTATCAATGCCCCAACCACGCCTACCAGCATAAGAAATGCCATCAATTGATAGGTTAAACTCCAACCAAAGTCAGAAGCAAATATAAGTGCAAATGAACTTGAGATCAGAATCGCGATTCTATATCCAAATTGATAGCTTGCAGCCAAATTACCCTGCTGATTTAACTCAGCCATTTCAATCCTAAATGCATCAATAGCTATATCTTGTATAGAGCCTGAAAAAGCAACTAAAAAAGCGATAAAGGCGAAGAGCTGAAGATTATCTTTAGGATTAGTCCAAGAAAGTAACAATAGGCATAAGACTATGAGTAATTGAGACAATAATATCCAACTTTTTCTGTAGCCAAATCTATTTAAAAGAGGAATTGAAAAATTATCAATTAAAGGAGCCCATAAGAACTTCAAAGAATAAGTCAGCACTATCCATGCAAAAAAACCTATTAGCGAGAGGTCGATACCTATATCTGCCAGCCAAACTCCCAAAGTAGAAAAAATTAGGATGTAAGGTAAACCTGAAGAAAAGCCCAGGCTACCTATAGATAAATTCTTAAGCATTGAGCGCCTTAGTCTCTAAAATTTATAAACTGTAATGGAATGTCAAAATTTTGGTCTTTTATTAGTTGAATGATGGCTTGTAACTCATCTCTTTTTTTTCCAGTTATTCGAACGCTATCTCCTTGAATTGAAGCTTGGGTTTTTGATTTCGATTGCTTAACCAGATTGGTGATTTTTTTAGCTAGTTCTTTATCAATACCTTCTTGAAGATCAATAGTTTGTTGTGCATTTCCTCCTCCAACTTCAACTTCGCCTGGTTTCAAACTTTTTAAATCAATTCCTCTCTTAGCTAGAGATTCATTAAGCACCGGAGACATCTGATGAATTTGAAACTCTTCTTTTGCCGATAAATTAATTTGTTTATCACTGACAGTGAACTCAGCCCCTGTCCCTTTAAAGTCGAACCTATTTTGTAATACTCTATTTGCTTGATCTACTGCATTAGTAATTTCATGATGATCAAGCTCAGATTTAATATCAAAAGAAGCCATTTACCCTTTCCTCCATTTGTTTCTTTTAGTTTAAGCCCTCAAACCAAACAAAAAAAGTATTAATAATTAAATAGTCTGTATTATGAACTCAGGTGCCTATTTAAGGTTAAACGGGAAACTGGTGAATACATAATCCAGTGCTGCCCTCGCAACGGTAAATAGAAGGTTTTAACATATGCCACTGTGAAAATGGGAAGGCGTTATAAACTATTAAATTCTTAAGCCCGGATACCGGCCAATAAAATATTAACTTAATTACGAAGGGTGATTTATGTCTCGGCTTAAAACTTTGGTTTTGCTTTTGTTTTCTTGCACTTATTTATTCTCAGAAGATCTAGAAAATTATGAAGTTATTACTGTGGTGTCCAGTATACCCAAGGCTTCAAACGAAATTATTATTGCGGTCGATAAAATCAACAGAGATTTTCTTGATAAAACTCAGCCTAAAGATTTATCAAGCCTCTTGAGGGAAAATCTTGCAATTGATGTCAGTAGCAACGGGGGTATGGGTCAGCTATCTTCTACCTTTCTTAGAGGAAGCAACAGTAACCACACTCTAGTAAAGGTTAATGGTATAAAAATTAACCCAAGCACAGCTGGAGGTGCTTCAATTTACAATCTAGATTCAGATTTAATTTCAAATATTGAAATAGGGTATGGCCCTCTTTCAGCAGTACATGGATCACCAGCCTTAGGCGGTGTAATTGTCATTTCTACAAGATCTCAGATCCAACGATCTAATTCATCGGTTGGTTTTAGTATTGGTCCAGATAGTTTTGGAAAAGAATTGATCCGTTTCAATCAACAATTTACAGAATCGTCATTCTTAAATATTGGTTTATCGAGAACTAATACTGATGGCTATCCTGTCCTAACTACCTCAACACTCGATAGGGGTTATGAAAATACAACAATTATTGGCAATCTAGAAGTTAACTCCGAATTTGGTAATTTTGAATTGTCTTCTTGGTCGGCTAATGGAACAGTGGAGTATTTAGTTTTTGGTTCACCTGTCTCTCAAGAATATGAAAACTATGCTTATGGCTTAGAGAATAGTAATCATGTTGAAGGAATTTTATCGTATAAAATTAATGTCACTTCTTCGAAAGACCTAATAGAGCAGAATAATCCAAATTTCTTGGGACAACTGGATCTGACAAATACAAAAAGAGACTCCCTGGAACTTATAGTTACTGAGATGCAAATATTTAATAACCCAGAAGATTTCGTTTTGGGAGCTCATATAGAAGATGAGGCAGTCGACTATTCAAGTTACGGAACTCTGTATGAAGAAAAAATAACGACTAAGTCTTTCTTTGGCTCCTCATCCCTAAGTTTTTTGAACACAGATATTAATACATCATTCCGAAATAGCGATCACGAGATATATAAAAGCAATCTTTCATGGAATTTTGAAATACTTAAAGACCTTAATGAATCTTGGAGGATAGGAATATCAAGTGGTTCTTCATTTAGATCACCAGTAAGCTCAGAGTTATTCGGGTTTGGGGGTAACGTTAATCTTGAGCCTGAAATAAATAGATCTAGAGAAATAAATCTTAAGAGGACCCTGCAAAATGCTGACCTTAGTCTCTTAATTTTTAGAAGTAATTTCACCAATCTAATAAACTTTGATTATCAAGATTATGTTTTAAAAAATATAAATAAGGCTTCTAATAAAGGTTTAGAGGTTAGATATAAATTACAAAAAGAAGATTGGGACTTGCTTATGATAGTAAAAGCTCAGGATCCTAAAGATGAAACAGGAAATCAACTTCTCAGAAGATCTAAGAAATCGGCTAGCTTTACTCTTTCAAGAGAATTAAATGGATTTATAGCAACAGCAAATCTTTCTTACTTTGGAGAGAGAGTAGACTTTGGAGGCATAAATTTACCTTCTTTTAATCTAGTAAACATTGCTCTTACTAAAGATTTTAATAAAAAATTTAACTTATCTCTTAAACTAGAGAACATAATGGATAAAGATTATTTTACAGCCGCTACATCAAATGATTTTTATACAAACCAAGGAAGGTCTGCCTGGTTAAAAATAAATTATGAATTAGGTGAATAATTGAAAAAGCGCATTACTAGAGTTACAACTAAAACTGGGGATAAAGGAACTACAGGGATGGCTGACGGAGAAAGAGTGAGTAAGTCAGATCCTAGAATAGAATCTATTGGAGAAATAGACGAACTCAATTCCTTGATAGGCTATCTTGATTCAATTACGAATTCTTCAAAGTATAAACCTACATTTAATAGAATACAGAACTGTCTTTTTGACATTGGAGGTTCTCTCTCAATGGGTACCAACTCTGCTATTGATGAAGAAGAAATTGAATTCTTAGAAGAGCAGTTAAATCTTTTCAATGAAGAACTACCTGATCTTAAAAACTTTATTTTACCGGGAGGTGCTACTGCATCAGCAATGGCGCAACTAGCGAGGTCTGTTTGTAGAAGATGTGAAAGATCTCTAGTTAGTCTCAATGAAAAAAATACAATTGAAGAAAATAAATTAATTTACATCAATAGGTTATCTGATTTGCTGTTTGTAATAGCAAGAAGCATTAACAAAGAGATGGGTATAGAAGAATTGTTGTGGAAACAAAACTAAACTAAGCCAGATAGATAATGATTCCAGTCAAATGACTCGCCTGGATCCGTCTTCCTTCCTGGAGCTATGTCTGAGTGACCAACAATGTCATCTTTTTTTATATTTGGATAAAGAGCCATAATCTCTATTGTCACTTCTATTAGAGAGTCATATTGTGCTTCTGTGTAAATAGTCTCATCCGTTCCTTCAAGCTCTATTCCAATTGAAAATTCATTACAATCTTCACGACCTTTATAACTAGAAATTCCAGCATGCCAGGCTTTCATATTAAGTGGAACAAACTGAATAATTGAACCATCTCTTTGAATCAGTATATGGCTGGAAACCTTGAGGTTAGATATTTCTTGAAAATAAGGATGCTCTTTAGGATCGAGTTGATTGGTAAAAAGCTTTTCTATATACCCTCCTCCATATTTTCCTGGTGGCAGGCTTATACCGTGGATAACAAGCAAAGAAATTTCAGTTGATACACGTTCTGAGCAGTTAGGTGATAAACAAATCTCAGCTTTTTTTAAGTAGTATGTCTTATCGATCTCCAAAAAAAACCTCTAGTGCTTAATAAAAGGCTTTGGCTTACTTTTTTCTCTTACACCTTCTTCTTTCTTATCTTTCCGAAACTTCTTTAGAGCCTTTCTAATTTCTTTTCTTTTGAGGACTCCATCGGAATTTAAATCTATCTTCTCAAAACGCTCATTGATAGGTGTTAAGAATTCTTTTTTAGATAAGATTCCATCTCCATTATCATCCATCAACTTAAAACGACTCAAAGTATTAGAATTGAATTCTTCAAGGGTAATTGATCCATCCTCATCAAGGTCCATTTTTTTCATTTGCTCTAACATTCTAGGTGCAGAACTAATTTGTAATGACATAAGTCCGGCCAATAAAGTTGCTAATAAATACTGATATTTCATGTTTTACTCCTTAATCACTTTAGAGTTAGATAATTAAAAAAAGTTTCTCACAAATTATCTTAAACCTTTAGGCAATCTAAAAGATATTCCTTCATCTGTCCTCTTTTTATTTCCCATCAAATTAAAACCATGATGTGAAGTTAAAATATCTATTACTTCGGCTACGAGATGTTCTGGTGCTGAGGCACCCGAGGTGAGACCAATTCTAGATTTACCTTCAAGACAATCGAGAGATAAGTCTTCTATACTGTCTATTAGATAAGCTTCAACACCAGATCGCTCAGCTATTTCTCTAAGTCTATTAGAGTTCGAGCTATTTTCTGAACCTATCACTAAAACTAGATCAGACTCAAGAGCCAATTGTTTAACTGCATCTTGTCGATTTTGTGT
>ERZ802830.3933-NODE-3933-length-12186-cov-6.48026_pt1 | contig 12186 bp, 8 predicted proteins | sample MGYA00345654_ERZ802830 | MGnify/ENA primary metagenome ERZ802830 (study PRJEB30503, sample SAMEA104212375) | marine metagenome | biome: Westerlies Biome; feature: [SRF] surface water layer (ENVO:00010504) within the epipelagic zone...; material: water... | reverse complement strand
TTTCAATAGATGTAATAAAAAAATTCAATCCAGTTATTAAAAATAATGACTTAAAAAAGAAAATGATAGTTAATATTCCAGTCTTCAATGATGTTTATTCTGGTAAATTAAAAATTAAAGAGAATTATTTGGTTGATTATAAAATCCCAATTAAAGATACTAAATGGAGAATAGCATATAAATATGGTATAACAATTGATTCACTTGAGGTTTTAAATCCTAAAATAAGAGACGGGCTAATAGCTGGACAAATAATAAAAGTTCCAAAAATTGATTCTACTACTAAGAATGTTGAGACTGAATATTATTATTATAAAGTCAAGTTTAATGATGATCTTGAAAGCTTAATTAATAAAACAGAATTATCTAAAGATGAATTATATCTACTAAATCCTTTTTTGAAAAATCAAATAATTGAGGATGGAATGATTTTAAAAACATCAAAGTATAATTTTAAAAAGCTTAAATCAGTTAATAATTTTTTGATTGAAAAAACAGATCTTAAAGACTCAGTTTTTAAAGTTTCAAAAATTAAATTGGCGGTTTTTCTTCCATTTAAGTTCAACGAATTAGAGTTGGATTCAATTCAAAAAATGAAAGAAATATTATCTAAAAGGAATTTACATACAATATCTTTAGATTTTTATTCAGGAATATTAATGGCATCCCAGAAAGCTGCTGATTATGGGTTATCAACTGAACTTCAATTTATTGATACTCAAAATGATAAAAACCATATTAAGGAAGTCTTAAATCAAAATAGTATTAATGATATTGATGCTATTATTGGTCCTATAATTCCATCGAATTTCAATTTCGTTTATTCAAGTGGTAAATTTAAAGGAATTCCAATGATAGCACCACTTTCGTCAAAACCAGTAATAAAGGGACAAAATATTTTTCAGTCTGTTTCAAGTTTTAATTTTTTGAGAGAAAAAATGATAAATTATTTAGAAAAAAAAATTGACTCCACAAGTAATACATTAATAATTGCAGATTCCTTAAATAGATCAACCGAAAAAATATTATTTTCAAAATTCCCTTATGCTAAACTTTTAAGACCTGAAATTGGAGACTATATGTCTACTGAATTGGTTGACTCTCTTATTATAGACTCCTTACCTAATAAAGTTATTTTCGAATCTCAAAATTTATCTTTAATTGCAAATGTCACCTCACTTTTAAATTCTCTTATTTCAAAAGAAAGAAAAATCCAACTTTTTAGTACTTACAGGTCAAATTTTTATGATAATATAAATATATCAAGAAAACATTTAGGTAATATAAAGTTTTCTTTTGCTAGCGGTTCAATAATAAGAGAAAATAATGAATCTAAGGAATTTGAAAATAAATTTTTTGAAAAATTTAATAATCTACCAAATAAAGAATCAAAAAGGGCTTATGATTTGACTTTAGATCTGATTTTAAGGTTTGCTTTCTCTAAATCTATTTCGAATAAATTAATTGGTGAGACAGAATATCTTGAAAATAGATTTAATTATATTTCAGATAATAAGGGGGGATATGAAAATCAGGGTTATTATTTATTAGAGCATGAAGGATATTTAATTAATGAAATTAATAAATAGTATACTTTATACAAACTAAAAAATAGTTTTTGTATTTTTGAGTCCGGAAATTATAAATTAATATTTATCCGGAAATGTCTGATACAAAGTTTGTTTTTGTTACTGGAGGAGTTACATCATCACTAGGGAAGGGGATAATTGCAGCTTCTTTAGCAAAACTTTTACAAGCTCAAAATTACAAAGTTACAATCCAGAAATTTGATCCATATATAAATGTAGATCCTGGAACACTAAATCCTTATGAACATGGTGAATGTTTTGTCACAGAAGATGGGGCAGAAACTGATTTAGATTTAGGTCATTATGAAAGATTTTTAAATGAACCTACCTCACAGTCAAATAATGTAACCACAGGCAGAGTATACCAAAGTGTTATTGAGAAAGAGAGAAGAGGGGATTTTTTGGGGAAAACGGTCCAGGTAGTTCCTCATATAACAAATGAAATTAAATTTAGAATGAAGGAGCTCTCTCTAAAAAGGAATTTAGATATAATTATCACTGAAATTGGTGGAACCGTAGGGGATATTGAATCTCTTCCATACATTGAGGCAGTTAGGCAACTAGTTTGGGAGTTAGGTGCAAAAAACTCAATAGTAATTCATCTGACTCTTATTCCCTTTTTATCTGCTGCAGGTGAACTCAAAACTAAACCCACTCAGCATTCCATAAAAACTTTAATGGAGAGTGGTGTCAAAGCTGATGTGTTAGTTTGCAGAACTGAATATAATCTTACCAAAAAAATTAAAGATAAATTAGCTCTTTTTTGTAATGTAAGAAGTGATGCGGTTATTGAATCAATAGATGCTGATTCCATATATGAAGTCCCATTGTTAATGCAAAAGGAAGGTTTGGATAAAGTTGTTTTAAAAACTTTAAACCTGACTCCTCCCAATTTAACTGATATGGATAATTGGAAAATATTTTTAAATAAATTAAAGTCCCCAAAAAATATTATAAAAATTGGATTGATAGGTAAATATCTTGAAATTCAAGATTCATATAAATCAATTTTAGAGTCATTAATTCATTCAGGGACATATTATGACACTAAAGTTGAAGTTGAAATGATAAATTCTGAATTTTTAAATTATAAAAATGTTGATTCAAAACTTAATAATCTCTCTGGAGTAATTGTTGCCCCGGGTTTTGGGGAAAGGGGTATTGAAGGAAAAATAACTGCTGTGAATTATGTTAGAAAAAATGATATTCCATTTTTTGGAATTTGTTTTGGTATGCAAATGGCAGTAATTGAGCACTCGAGAAATGTTCTCGGACTTTCAACTGCTAATTCAACAGAAATTGATAGAGATACCAAGTATCCAGTCATCTCAATTATGGATAATCAAAAAAAAATCATTAATAAAGGAGGAACAATGAGACTTGGTTCATGGCGGTGTGACCTAAAAAAGGGATCTTTAGCTTATTCTGTCTACAGAAAGAATCAAATTTTTGAACGGCATAGGCATCGATATGAATATAATAATGATTATATGAAAAAATTAGAAGATTCAGGTCTAGTGGCAACAGGTATAAATCCTGACACTAAGTTAGTAGAAATTATTGAGAATATTAATAATAAATGGTTCATTGGTGTTCAGTATCATCCTGAATTTAAAAGTACAGTTTTAAATCCACATCCTTTATTTAAAAGTTTCATGAAAGCGAGTTTAGAACGTTTTAAAAATAGTAGAGTATAACAATATTTAAATGGAAGAAAACAAATTTGACCCATATCAATTTATTGGTTTCGTATTAATTGCAATCATTCTCACTTGGATGTTATACGATCAAAACCCTGAAAATGAACAGGTTGTTTTGGAATCAAAAAAAGAAAGTAATGAAATAAAATCTAGCATTAAAGAAAATTCTGATTCCTCACAGATAGATGATTTAGGAGAATTTTCTGATGTTATTTCATTGAAACGAGTAAATGAACCAATTTCAATTCAAAACAGTAAATTAAAAATTAAGTTTAATTCATTAGGTGGGCAAATTGTAGAATTGAGTCTTAAAGATTTCACAAATCATAAAGGGGATTCACTTTATATTATAAAAAACAATAATAATTTTAATGTTGAATTTAAAACAAAAGATGGTAGATCTTTTAACTCATCTGATTTTATTTTTGAACCTGAACTATCTACAAAAAACTTTAAACAAGTTGTTACCTATAGAGCAAAAATAGGTCAAAATAAAAACATTGAATTTATCTATGAGCTAAGCGCTGACGATTTTATGATAAATTTTAGAATAAAATCTGAAGGGTTATCACCTGTTTTAAGTAATGATCAAAAAAATAAATTTTCGTGGAATCTAAAAGCCTTTAGGAATTCCAGAAGTATTGAATACGAAAATTGGTATACTGAGTTGACTTATGGTTATGAAAATGAAAAGATGTCATATTTATCCAGTTCTAGTTCTGATGAAGATGATATTGAAAAAGTTGATTGGATAGGATATAAGCAACATTTTTTTAATGCTATATTAGTTCCTGAAAATCAAATCAAAAATGTTTTTTTTAGTTCTGAAAATTTAGTTTCTTCTGAAGATAAAAATCAAATTTACACTAAAAATTATTTTTCAGAGTATGAATTTGACTCTAATGGTGAGATTAATGAAAATTTTAAATTATATTTTGGACCTTCTGAATTTAATACTCTTAACAGTTATAATTTAGGAATTGAAAAATCAATTTATTTTGGATGGGGAATATTTGGCTGGATTAATAAATATATTTTTAATCCACTATTTGAATTTTTAAGCAGTTATTTTCCTCATGGTATTTCAATAATAATAATGACAATTCTTGTTAGACTTGCAATGTCTCCAGTAACATATAAGTCATATGTGTCCCAAATTAAAATGAAGACACTTCGGCCTGAAGTCGAAGAAATCAACAATAAGTTTAAAAATGATGCAGTAAAACGTCAGCAGGAAACAATGTCTTTATATAATCAAGCGGGAGCAAATCCAATGTCAGGTTGTTTACCTGCCCTTTTACAATTACCTGTTTTTTATGCTCTTTTTAGTTTCTTCCCCGTAGCTTTCGCTTTACGTCAAAAAAGTTTTTTATGGGCTGACGATCTTTCTTCATATGACTCAATTTTGGATCTTCCTTTTAGTATCCCTTTTTATGGAGACCACATAAGTTTATTCCCTATACTTGCATCAATTGCAATTTTTATTTATACAATGATGACTGCTGGACAGCAAGCTACACCAACTCAGCCTGGAATGCCCAACATGAAAATTATTATTTATTTGATGCCTCTTATGATGCTTTTCTTTTTTAATAATTATGCAAGTGGTTTAAGTTTGTATTATTTTGTTTCAAATATTCTTACAATTATCTTAATGTTGGTAATAAAGAACTATATAATAGATGATAATAAAATTAGATTACAAATTGAGGAAAATAAAAAAAGACCAAAAAAATCAGGAGGTTTTTCTGCAAGACTCCAACGTGCGATGGAACAAGCTGAAAAACAAAAAAAGTTAAAAAGGAAAAGATAAATTTTTTCCAATGAATTTTCGCCTTTGTTTTAAATTTGCATTATGAAAAAAACAGTAGTTGTTGGTCTTTCAGGTGGAGTTGATTCAAGTGTAGCAGCATATCTTTTAAAAAAAGAATTTAAAGTAATAGGGCTTTTTATGAAAAATTGGCATGATGAAAGCGTCACTTTAAGCAACGATTGTCCCTGGTTAGAGGATAGTTATGATGCGATGTTAGTAGCGGAAAAACTTAACATACCTTTTCAGACAATTGATCTTAGTGAAATTTATAAAAAAAAGATAATTGATTACATGTTTAGTGAGTATAAAAAAGGAAGAACTCCAAATCCTGATATACTATGTAACAGAGAAATTAAATTTGAAATTTTTTTGAATGTTGCAACTTCATTGGGTGCTGATTTCATCGCCACAGGACATTATTGTATTAAAAAAGAAATAAGTAAGTCAAATGGCTCTCTTTTTAGATTAATTAAAGGAAAAGATAATGAAAAAGACCAGTCTTACTTTTTATGCCAATTAAATCAAAAACAATTATCTAAATCATTATTTCCATTAGGTGGTTTTTTAAAATCCGAAATAAGACAAATTGCTAAAAAATTAAATTTGGTTACTGCTGAAAAAAAAGATTCCCAGGGTCTATGTTTTATTGGAAAAATTAGTTTAACTGATTTTTTAAAACAAAAATTAAAGATTAAAGAGGGCGAGATTATTGAAATAAAAAAATCTTTTTATGAAAATATAAATACTGATAATTTAGTATTTAATTCTATTGAGGAAAAATTAATTTTCCATACTCGAAAAAATAAATATAAAAAAACAGATGGTGAAATTTTAGGACTCCATCATGGAGCTCATTTTTTTACTAAAGGCCAAAGAAGAGGCTTGTCAGTTGGAGGCATGAAAGAACCCTTGTTTGTGATTGATACAGATGTAAATGAAAACGTTATATATGTTGGTAAAGGTAAATCACATCCTGGATTAACTAGAAGAGGAATAAGAATTTTACATGAAGATGTTCATTGGGTTCGACCAGATTTAGCTTTAATTAAAAAACAATCTATGGATGTTTTAGCAAGGATTAGATATAGGCAGCCACTTGATAAAGCCACTATTTATAATCAAAATGATGCGTTCTATGTTATTTTTGAAAAACCTAAATCTTCAATTGCTGAAGGTCAGTTCGTAACATGGTATTTAAAGGACGAACTTATTGGTTCTGGTTCTATTTCCTGAATATAAAAAAATTTTTAAAAAATTCCATCTTCATTAATTTCAATTTGATTTTTTAATATATCTTCAAATGATTCTTCTTTTCTTATCAGGTGAGCTTTGTTTTGTGCCCATAGCACCTCTGCTGGTCTATATCTTGAATTATAATTACTTGCCATTGATTGGCAATATGCCCCAGCATTTTTAAAAAGAAGGTAATCACCCTCATTAATTTCAGAAATTTTCCTATTACTTCCAAACGTATCAGTTTCACAAATGTAACCTACAACAGAATAAAATCTTTCTCTTCCATTTGGGTTAGATAAATTATATATTTCATGGTATGATCCATATAACATTGGTCTAATTAGATGATTAAATCCACTTTCAATTTGAGCAAAAACTGTAGAAGTAGTTTGTTTTATGACATTTACTTTTGCAATAAAACTTCCCGCTTCACTAACTAGAAATTTTCCTGGTTCGAAAGCTAATGTTAAGTTTTTACCATAATCTTTACAAAAAGAATTAAATTTTAATGATAATTTTTCACCAAGTTCATCAATATTAGTTTCAATGTCTCCAATTTTATAGGGCACCTTAAAGCCACTTCCAAAGTCAATAAATTCAAGATTTTTAAAGTTTTTTGCTGTATCAAACAAAATTTCACTTGCATGTAAAAAAACATCAATATCAAGAATGTCACTTCCAGTGTGCATATGAACACCATTAATATTCATATTTGTATTTTTAACAATTCTCATTAAATGAGGTATTTGATGTATTGAAATCCCAAATTTTGAATCAATATGACCAACAGAAATATTACTATTTCCTCCAGCCATAACATGAGGATTAATTCTTATACATACTGGGGTTTTTGGGTATTTATTTCCGAATGATTCAAGTATTGATAAATTGTCTATATTTATTTGAACACCAAGCTTAGATACTTCCTCAATTTCTGATATATTTACTCCGTTTGGGGTGAAAATTATTCTATTAGAATTAAAGCCTGCTTTAATTCCTAACTTTACTTCTTGAATAGAAACTGTATCAATTCCACTTCCTAATTTTTTCATTAACTTTAGTATTGAAATATTTGAAAGGGCTTTTACAGCATAGTTAATTCTTAACTTTTCAACATTTTTAAAAGCATTGGAAAGTCTTTCGAATTGAGATTTTATTTTATCAGCTTGATAAATATATAATGGGCTTCCAAATTTCTCAACTACTTTAACAAAATCGTTATTTTCCATAAATATTTTTTACAATATTAATAAGATATAATTTCTGGATTGCTCCTTATAAAGTAATATATTAAATATTATATATAATGTTATATTTAAAACAAATTCTTTAATTAATTCATAAATAAATTGTAAGTTGTTTCTTATTAATTTTATTAAAATTTTAATTATGAATTTGCATGAATACCAAGGAAAAGATTTGTTAAACAGTTATGGAGTTGCAATTCAAAGGGGAATTGTCGCTTCAACAGCTAGCGAAGCTAAAATTGCTGCCCAAGATTTAAATACTCAGACTGGTTCAGATTGGTTTGTGGTTAAAGCCCAAGTTCATGCAGGTGGAAGAGGAAAGGGTGGGGGAATAAAATTAGCTAAGAATTATGATGAAGTTTACAAATTTTCAAAAAATATTATAGGTATGAGTTTAGTTACTCCTCAAACACCTCCAGAAGGAAAAATTGTAAATCAGGTATTAATTGCAGAGGATGTATACTACCCTGGTGAATCAGAAACATCAGAATTTTATGTATCTGTTTTACTTGATAGGTCTTCTTGTAAAAATATAATTATGTATTCTACTGAAGGTGGAATGGATATTGAATCTGTTGCTGAAAAAACCCCTGAGTTAATTTTTACAGAAACAATTGATCCAAAGATTGGTATTTTACCGTTTCAAGCTAGAAAAGTTGCTTTTAATTTGGGTTTAAGCGGTAATTCTTTTAAAGAAATGACAAAATTTATTACTTCTCTATATAACGCATATATAAAATCTGATGCTTCTTTATTTGAGATAAATCCTGTTCTTAAAACTTCTGACAATAAAATAATTGCTGTAGATTCTAAAGTTTCAATTGATGATAATTCATTATTTAGACAAAAAGATATTTCTAATTTGAGAGATTTTAGAGAAGAAAATCCAATTGAAGTTGAAGCAAATAATGCTGGATTAAGTTATGTTGATCTTGATGGTAATGTAGGTTGTATGGTTAATGGTGCAGGTTTGGCAATGGCGACAATGGATCTAATAAAGCAAGCAGGCGGTGATCCCGCGAATTTTTTAGATGTTGGTGGAACTGCTGATTCATCTAGAGTTGAAACTGCTTTTAGATTAATTCTCAAAGATGAAAACGTGAATGCTATTTTAGTAAATATTTTTGGAGGAATTGTAAGATGTGATAGGGTTGCTGAGGGAATTGTAAAAGCATTTAATAATCTTAAAGATTCTATTAAAGTTCCAATCGTAGTAAGACTACAGGGTACTAATTCAGATAAAGCTAAAAAAATAATTGATTCCTCTGGTCTTGACGTGATATCAGCTGTAGGTTTTAAGGAGGCTGCAGACAAAATATACGAGGCAATCAATTAGTGTCATTTTGACAGTATAATTCGGAATATTAGTGACATAATGTCATCTTTTTTGTATTGGTATTATATTTGAACTTTTCATAATCGTTAAACTTTAAAAATTAATTATTATGAAACTAATACAATATAATCAAAATCTCTTTTCTGACTTTTTTGATAATTTTATTTATAATGAATTAAATAAAAGAGATTATTTAAAATTTAAAACTCCTGATATTAATGTTCTGGAAGATGAAAAATTTTTTCTTGTAGAATTTGCAGTACCTGGAAAGAAAAAAAATGATATTTCAATTGAAATTGATAAAAATATTTTATCAGTTGGATTAGACGAGTCAAAATTAACTAATAGTAATCCAGATTTGTATTCCAGAAGGGAATTTGGATATGAATCGTTTAATAGAACATTTAATTTACCTGAAATAGTTGATACCAATAAAATAGATGCTAATTATGAGGATGGTATATTAAAAATAAAATTAAATAAAAAAAAGACTGATTTAGTTAGATCTAAAAAAGTAATTAAAGTTATGTAAAATTTCTAAAGGCGACGATTCATTTTATTTGTCGTCGCCTTTTATTTTTTATTTACTAATTTAAATAATCTTTTAATTTTACTATTAAATCTCTTAATCTTGCAGCTTCTAAAAAATTAAGATCTTTTGCAGCTTTTTCCATTTCTTTTTTTAACAGATTTATTTCTTTTTTTATATTTTTTTTACTTTTCATATTTAAGTTCTGAGTAATATTTTTTGATTCGTTACCATTACTTAAATTTAAATTCTTAGAGTTTTTTGACAGAGAATTATTCAAAGTTTTGTTGATTTGTCGAGGAACTAAATTATTTAAAGTATTATAATCTATTTGTTTTTTTCTTCTATATTTTGTTTCATTTATTGTTTTTTCCATACTTCTTGTAATTTTATCAGCATACATTATAGCTTTACCGTTTATATTTCTTGCTGCTCTTCCAATAGTCTGAGTTAGTGACCTATTACTTCTTAGAAATCCTTCTTTGTCTGCATCTAAAATTATTACAAGTGATACTTCAGGTAGATCTAAACCTTCTCTCAATAAATTCACTCCAATTAAAACATCAAAAAGTCCTTTCCTAAGGTCCTGCATAATTTCAACTCTTTCAAGTGTATCAACGTCACTGTGTATATATCTTGATCTTACCTTATATTTTGATAAATATTTAGTAAGTTCTTCAGCCATTCTTTTTGTAAGAGTAGTAATTAAAATACGTTCATCTTTTTCTACTCTTAAATTAATTTCTTCCAATAAGTCATCAATTTGGTTTTCACTTTTTCTTATTTCAATTTCTGGATCTAATAATCCTGTTGGCCTTATTATTTGTTCAATTACTACTCCTTCAGTTTTTTCTAACTCATAATCAGAGGGAGTTGCACTTACATATAAAACTTGATTTTGTAAAAATTCGAACTCTTCAAACTTTAGTGGTCTATTATCCATTGCAGCTGGTAATCTAAACCCATATTCCACCAAGTTTGTTTTTCTACTTTTATCTCCTCCATACATTGCATGTACTTGGGGAATAGTTACATGGCTTTCGTCTATCACCATTAAGTAATCTTCAGGAAAGTAATCAATGAGGCAAAAAGGTCTTGAACCAGGCTCTCTACCATCAAGATATCTTGAATAATTCTCTATTCCTGAACAATAACCTAATTCTTTGATCATCTCCAAGTCAAAATTTGTTCTTTCCTCGATTCTTTTAGATTCTAATTTTTGTCCTAGTTGATTGAAATATTCAATTTGTTTAATTAAATCATTTTGAATATTTGTTATTGCGTTTTGAAGATTATCTGGCGATGTAACAAAAATATTTGCTGGATAGATATTTATACTTTCATATTGTTCAACAATTTTTATTGAATATGGGTCAAAGCTTTCAATTTCATCTATTTGATTTCCAAAAAAATGAATTTTAAATGCGCAATCTGAATAAGCAGGAAATATATCAATAATATCTCCTTGAACTCTAAAATTACCTCTTTTCAATTCTTCAGTTGTTCTAGAGTAAAGACTTTGTACTAGTTTAATCAGAAAATTATTTTTAGAGATTATCTGATTTTTTTTAATGTTAATAACATTTTTTTTGAACTCTGCGGGATTTCCAATTCCATAAAGACAAGAAACTGAAGCAATAACAATAATATCTCTTCTTCCTGATAATAATGATGATGTGGTTCTTAATCTTAATTTTTCAATTTCCTCATTAATTGACAAGTCTTTCTCAATGTAAGTACCTGTAACTGGCATATAAGCTTCTGGTTGATAGTAGTCATAGTATGAAACAAAATATTCGACAGCATTTTTTGGAAAGAAGTTTTTAAATTCCGAGTATAATTGGGCAGCTAGAGTTTTATTATGAGCTAATACTAGAACAGGTTTTTTAAGTTTCTCAATTAAATTGGCTACTGTGAATGTTTTACCAGACCCAGTAACTCCCATAAGTGTTGAATATTTTTCTTTATTTCTAAATCCTTTTTCTAATTCACTAATTGCTTTTGGTTGATCTCCAGTTGGATTAAAATTTGATTCTAATTTAAAGTTCATGGATTTTAAATAGTAAATAAAAATAATAATTTTGACTATTAAAATAATAATTTTGTAATGTTAAATAGTTTGAAATTATTTATACAGTAAAATGACAACATATTTTTTAATTAAAGAATATTAACTTTATCTAAAATTTAATAATGGATGATAAATTAATATCGAAAAAAAAACCATTTTATAAAGTATCTAAATATTTAAATCTTTATTTAAATAATTTTAATCGATGGAAACCTTTTTCTATTTCTTATGACGATTTACTTCGTTTCAAAGGATCTGTTAATGTATATGACAGCAGTGAAAATGATACTCTTTAGATAAGAGTTTATTATAAAAATTCAGAAAGGGAAGAAATTGATCAAAATTTAAAAAAAGTTTATAAGATATTACATTCAGATGGAAATGATTCAAGACTAGATAACTTAAACATTGATGCTATTGATTATTGTACTTTTGGAAATTCCAAGCCTTTTAGAATTAAAATAAGAAATATTTTAAATGATAACTTTACATATTTTTATGTTAAAAAAACAGATGCCTCTAGGATTTATGGATTAGAATTAGAGCATATGCTTTCTCCATATAATTTAAATTTTATTGTTAATGATTCAATCCTTATTGAGGAACACATTTCTGGAATACCAGGTGACATTTTCATTACTAAATTTTTGAATAATTGTTCAGAC
>ERZ802830.3931-NODE-3931-length-12192-cov-9.14567_pt1 | contig 12192 bp, 10 predicted proteins | sample MGYA00345654_ERZ802830 | MGnify/ENA primary metagenome ERZ802830 (study PRJEB30503, sample SAMEA104212375) | marine metagenome | biome: Westerlies Biome; feature: [SRF] surface water layer (ENVO:00010504) within the epipelagic zone...; material: water... | reverse complement strand
ATACGTCCTGCGGTCCAGTCATGTATTCGGCCTTAGGGAAGCACATTGGGGCAGAACCATCGCAACAGCCACCTGATTGATGAAACAACAACTCATCACCATGACGTTTTTTGATCAACTCGATGAGTTCTAGTGCACTATCAGTTGCAGACACTTGCATTTGGAAATCCATAAATCGCTCCTGATCGGTCTGTCATCGGCCAAATCATGGCCGATGACAGAGTCGTTTAGACAGTTGATTTCTCAAAAGAAACCCAGTTTATTCTCATCGTAAGATACGAGCATATTTTTCGTTTGACGGTAATGATCCAACATCATCTTGTGAGTCTCGCGGCCTATGCCTGACTGCTTGTACCCGCCAAAGGCTGCGTGTGCTGGATATGCGTGATAACAGTTTGTCCAAACACGACCGGCCTGAATACCACGACCCATGCGGAAACAAATATTGGCATCTCGTGACCAGACTCCTGCGCCCAACCCATAGAGAGTGTCGTTGGCGATCTCAAGTGCTTCGCTTTCATCTTTGAACGTGGTGACTGATACCACGGGCCCAAAGATTTCCTCTTGGAACACTCGCATGCTGTTGGAGCCTTTAAAAATAGTCGGTTGGATGTAATTACCGTTTTCACACCCTGCTACTGAACCCACATCTCCACCAGCAAGCACTTCAGCACCTTCGTCTCTACCGAGTTTCAAATATGACGTAATTTTTTCCATTTGCTCGGTTGACACTTGCGCGCCAATCATCGTTTCCATTTCGAGTGGATTGCCTTGAATGACGGCTTTCGTTCGCGCGATGGCGCGTTCCATAAACTCGTCATAGATAGACTCTTGAATGAGTGCGCGCGAAGGACAGGTGCAAACCTCGCCCTGATTCAGAGCAAACATCGTAAAGCCTTCGAGGCATTTATCAAAATACGCATCGTCTGCTCGCAGCACGTCTTCAAAGAAAATATTGGGCGACTTGCCGCCAAGCTCAAGTGTCACGGGGATCAGATTTTGCGAGGCATACTGCATAATCAGTCGCCCAGTTGTGGTTTCACCTGTGAATGCAACCTTGGCAACACGTGGGCTTGATGCAAGGGGCTTTCCTGCTTCTAAGCCGTAACCTTGAACCACATTAATGACACCTGGAGGGAGAATGTCGCCGATTAGATCAAGCAACACACAGATTGATCCAGGAGTCTGTTCCGCTGGCTTGAGTACGACACAGTTACCAGCAGCAAGTGCAGGTGCTAGTTTCCAGGTTGCCATTAGAATCGGAAAATTCCATGGAATAATTTGACCAACCACACCGAGTGGCTCATGGAAATGATAAGCATAGGTTTGCGAATCCATCTCGCCGATGGATCCCTCTTCCGCGCGAATACATCCAGCAAAATACCTGAAATGGTCAACCACCAAAGCCATGTCAGCAACGATGGACTCCCGAATCGGCTTGCCATTATCGATGGTTTCTGCTGCCGCTAGTAATTGAGTGTTGTCCTCAATCACTTGGGCAATTTTCAACAACATATTTGAGCGTTCGGTGGTTGAGGATTTCCCCCAAGCATCCTTGGCTGCATGTGCTGCATCCAGAGCAAAGTCAACATCTTCGGCATTTGATCGAGCGATCTCGCAGATTACTTCGCCTGTAATTGGTGACGTATTGTCAAAATATTCACCAGACTTGGGTTCTTCCCACTGTCCATTGATAAAATTTCCATACTTCGCTTTGAAGGGAAAGCTCACGCCTAGGTGAGATGTATCCAGTGCACTGGATACGGTGAGTTGGGCCATGTTGTTCATGTTTTTAACTCCCACGGGATGAATTTTTGTATTTATTTTTAAAATTTTTCGCGACAAACGAGCCTTTTTAAATTGGGAGGCTCAGAAGTTCCGCATCCACTACAGTAGTACAAAGACAACGTAGCTTGCAATTGCTTTGAATGCAGATCGCCTGCTGTAACTTTTCATGGCCAATTCAGTCTCGGGGACGGGGGAGAAATGATTTTGCGTGGATAGATTGATTTCAGATGCGAGACACTCGCAGGTATTTGGGCCCTAGAATAGAAGCAACGTATGAGGACGTTTGGCTTACCTGCCATAGCAACAATAGACCGATCCCGCAGTTGGCGCGCTCGAGAGGATTCGTACCTCTGATGTCTGCCTTCGGATGAAGGTATTCTATGAGAAGCTTATTTTCGCAATATATTTAAATCATAAATGCAGCCCTGTGCTTGTTTTGTGATCATGAGAAGGTGGGCGGCTTCTCGACGCTAGCTATTTTAAAGCTTAATTAAACACTCCCCACATTGACCCTGAATTTCGATGACCTGATGGATATCAACATGAAACGATTCAGAGTCGGGAATTTTGATCAAACTTGAGATCTCGCAGCTTTCTTTGACGCTTTGGCATTGAGTGCAGCGCTGGAGAACATGCACATGATTTCTATGTTCATCGTTGCAGACGATAAATGTATTTGAAGAGTCGATTTTGTGAATCAGCCCGAGTTCGATCCAAAAATCCAAAACTCGATAAATGGTACTGATATTGAAAGATTCGTTCGACAGATGATTGACCCGATCTTTGAGTTCATAAGCTGTTAAGGGGTCTTTTGCTGTCTCTAACGCGCGGTAAATTGCCAGACGCTGGGAAGTCAGCGTTTTCCCGGCTGAACTGACTGCATGAATGAGTCTTGAGCTATCGATCGCCATCAGCACCAGGAGCGATGGGTATCATCTCCTCTCCTAAATCCAGAGTGGTGACGGTCACGTCGACCAGGGTATAGCCACTCTCTGCGATTTCAAACCGTTGGGTGATAACAGATAATCGACCTGAAACGATGACGGGCTCGTATAAGTCGCGGAGTTCTGTTGGTGCATTCGTGGCATCAACCAATAGCGTCTGATTCAGGGGAGGTGGCGGGACATGCACGCACTGTCCCGCTTCTGGGACCAACAAAAACTGCGACACAGACTGACCTTTGACCTCAATGGGAACCATAAAGCCGGCAAGTTCAATCCGTTGTCCTTCAAGGGCAGTGTCAATGACGCGGCCCGCGGCATCCAACTGACTTTGGAAGGTTGGATTGAAGAGCAGTTCGTAGCCAAAGTCTTGCGGTACAAAGTCGTATGTCCCTGCTGGGATCAGACGATCCCATGCATTTTCCCATCGAACAAAATCCTCTTCAGTTGCCTCATATTCGGTAGCGACAGCGTCAACGAAACTGACGAGGCCGAAGAAAATCAGGCTAGTCGTAAGGCACGTTATTCGCATCAATTGGAGAACCCTTTATGTAACGATCGTCGGTATACCATGCCTGCGGGTATGAGGCTCGCACATACGCCCGCAAGGACGATGATCATAATTGTCGACAGCTCGTCGATTGCTAGCCAAGTGAGCTCGATACGAACACCTGCCCACTGATTCAATAAATCTGCTGCTGCTACAGTGAGAAACCATACTAAAACAATAGCTGATAACACTGCGGTAAGGCTAATAATGATTGTTTCTAATAGAACAAGGCCGGCTAGCTTGGGTGGGGAGAGCCCGAGTGCGCGCAGTATTGTTAACTCGCGAGTCCGACTATCCAGTCCAGTGATAATCATCGTCACCATCCCGACAATACTGATTCCGATAATCAGCCAGTTGAGGAGCTGGAATACTGAATCTACTATTCCGACTATTGACCATAGCTCGGCTAGTGCAACCCCGGGTATAACAGCGCTGATGGCCTCTTCGGGATAGTCGCGGACCGCCCGGATAAATTTGAACAGACTGAGCTTAGATGTAAGGCCAAGATAGACTGCGGTTACCGTTTTGGGATACAGACGCTCTTTCGGTATCGCATTAATGTCGAGGTTCTGGAGGCTTACAGTCTTACTACCGTTTTGCCATCCGAGGTGAACCAATTCGTAGCCTTCTAGGCTCACGAAAACTGCTCGATCAATTGGAGTACCGGTAGACTCAAGTATCCCAGTAATTTTGAAAGAAAAGTCGTCATGTAGCTTTCCGATCATCTGAGAACCGTGTGTTACAAAAATTGATGTATCCAAAGCATATCCGAGAGCCTCCGCCACCTCACTCCCTATGACGGTTTCATTGAGATCGCTGAACGGGGCACCTTGTGCAAATACCAGTGGTTGGTCGCCGCCGAATTTGATGCGATCGAAGTATTCGTCAGTCGTCGAGATGACTCTATACCCTCGGTGGTTATCGCCAAGGGCTATCGGCACTGCCCACTCGACCATTGGATCGTCAGTTATGTCGGACACTGTCTCTGTAGTGATGTTATTCGTCGGTTTTCCAAGATGAAACACAGTGTATAGAACTAGCTCAAGCCCGCTCCCTCCAGGTCCGAGTACTAGGTCCACCCCACTTAGACTCTGATTAAATCCATTCTTTGTCGCCTGTTGTATGCGGTCGACGGCAAGAAGAAGCGCCATAGAGGCCGAGAGGGCGACGATGACAAGAACGATCGGAACCAATCTCGAGCGCATTGATGCAATCATTAGTCGGATCATTATGCCCCCTCAATTCTGATCACCCGGTCGAACCATGGGATGATTTCCGGGTTGTGACTGACGACGATAATTGCTTGGACTGAGTCCTCGGCAGAGCTATTCATCTCTGAGATGAACTTCTTTGCTGCAATGGGGTCCAGAGCTGAGGTCGGTTCGTCTGCAAGGATGAGCTCAGGATTTCCGAGCATCGCTCTAATGACTGCAACACGCTGCTGCTGTCCGACACTAAGCTGATCTGGCTTTTGGCTTAAAGTATTAGGTGTTAGACCGAGCTGACTTCCCAGTGACCGTGCTGCATGGGCTACATCGCCAACCTTGGTTCGACGAGCGATTGAAAACTCAAGCCCAAGAACAGCGTTCTCAAACCCGGAAAGGTAAGGAATGAGGTTCAGTGACTGAAAAATAATTCCGATATGATTTGCGCGCATTTTATCGAGTTGGATCGGGCTAAGGTTGCTGTATTGCTGGCCGAGTAATCGAATTGACCCAGTCTGAATCGGTAGCACCCCCGAGAGCAAATTCAGTAACGTCGACTTCCCGCTACCAGACGGCCCCACCAGAACAATCTTTTCACCCGCCGTTACTTGAAGATCTGGGAAGTGAATCTTCTTCCCAGACCCGAAGTCATAACTTAACGCAGTAGTTTCAAGAATCAAATTGAGGACAGTACCTTTTCCCGAGACACCATATCTGATAATGAACGATTCTCGATCACACCTTCAACCTCAATCTCTTCAAGATCGGCAAATTTCTCAAAAGCCGGGGTGAAATCAAAAGAGGTGATGTTGCCCGGTTTCCGGCAGACCAGAAGAGCCTCGATGAGCACATCTTTATGACCCGAGTCTCCATTAGTTTCTTCACCTGCGACCACGTTCTTTACCGATTGATTTATCGTTTTCTGAGTGCACTCTGCGGAGTCTGGTAAGCGGATGAATTCGAGGATATTGTCCATATCTTTAAGTTCTACATGTAGGTGAGCGATGTCCTCAACGTTTTCGTGTTCGTCATGTTCATGCTCTTCGTGCTTATGTTCGTCGTCCTTGTGTTCGTCGTGCTCTTGAAGTTGGGCGATTGGGAACTCGTAATTCACCTGGAGGGTCGATCCATCTGATATTATTTGCACATAATTTAACCCGTGAACGTGTGCCCCGGCTAGTCGTTTTTCAGCTTGTGCAAATACAGCTAAAAAAGCAAATACCGAAAAAGTAATGACTCGCATGAATAACTCTCCAACATGATCTGACTTTAATGCAATATTATTGCAAAAAATGAAAATTGCAAATCATACTAGCTTAGTCGGTTAGACAATTAAGTTTGCATCACTTATGTAAAGTTGTGGTTGCGCGATGTCCGGAATATGAGAGTCAGCATATGACATCTGTAAGTCGATAAATTCCAATAGGGGCGGACAGGGCTTCGTTAAAATCGTTAGTAATCAGGGCACCAGAGTCTTATGTATTGATGCGTTTAAGCTTGGAGTAAAGAGTAGTTGGCTTGACTTTCAAAAGCTCGGCGGCACCTCTCAGACCACTAACCCTACCGCCTGTTTTTCGTAAGGTTTGGAGTATAAGCTCGTGCTCGAGGCGTTGGATATCCTCAAGTGTCGAGGGGTAATCACAATTAATGGGCGGAGGTACCTCCAGCGCGCGGATTTCGTGACGTTCGGTCTCGAGGCTACTGTAGTCGAAATTGAAGCGACCACCTTTCGCAACGATACAGCCGCGTTCTATAACATTCTGCAACTCACGCACGTTACCCGGCCACGAGTAGGAAGTGAGAGATCGTAAAGCATCATCGTCATAATGAGGTTCGGGAAGTGCTAACTTCGCACAAATCGATTGGGAAAAGTAGCTAAGTAACAACGGAATATCTTCCAGTCTATTTCTCAAAGCCGGGGCATCTATCGGAAAAACGTTCAACCGGAAATATAGATCTTCACGAAATTCATTTTTACTGACTAGTGAAGCCAAATTCTTATTGGTCGCCGCTATGATTCTCACATTAACTTTCCTAGTTACCACGTCACCGATACGTTCAAATTCGCCCTCTTGTATGACACGCAATAACTTCGGTTGAAGCTCAGGGGGTAACTCGCCGATCTCGTCAAGGAACAATGTGCCACCGTCTGCTAATTCGAATCGACCAATCCTATTAGCTGTTGCGCCGGAGAAAGCCCCTTTAACGTGACCAAAAAACTCGCTTTCGAATAGCTCTCTGGGAATTGCTCCACAATTTACTTTAATTAAGCTATCTTCCCGCCGGGGGCTGTTTTCATGGATGGCTTCAGCGATCAACTCTTTCCCTGTGCCTGTTTCGCCCATAATAAGAACCGTTGCATCTGTGGGTCCAACAACACTAATTTGGCCTCGTAGACTTTGCATTAATTTGGATTGCCCGATCATACTCGAGCTCAAATTTTTTGCCTCTCGCATTTCATTCTTGAGATACTCATTTTCTGACTGCAAACGCTCTTTAAGTTTCGCTACCTCAGCGAGTGCATCTTGTAACGCTGATTCCCTCGTTAAACGGTTTGATATGTCCCTGAATACAACAACAGAGCCACGATCTTTGTCATTTAAATCGAGTGGTGTTGCAGTATATTCAACTGGGATCGGTTGGTTGTCAGATCGCCAGAATACTTCTGTTGCAACGGTCTTGGCCTGACCGTCTTTGATGGCATTTAAGATTGCGCAGTCCTCCGGAGGGTAGGGGTCGCCATTGGCAAAATGATGGTGAATTATTTGATGTACATCTTTCCCTAAAATATCTTCTTCCTCTAAACCTAAGATATTCCTTGCGGTTTTGTTGATAAATGTTGCACGACCATCGTTGTCCACCCCGTAAATGCCCTCACCAGCGGAGTCTAGTATAAGATTTTTCAGGCTAGACTCTTGATGATATAGGTAGCGAAACTGTCGTCGATCAGAGACGGAAGTTTTGGTTGTTCCAGTGGCTAAATATTCGACATAGGCTTGATTCAACAACTGAATTGGAAGCACAACAAGTAGCAAGGCGTAATTTTCATTATGGGTTATTTTCGAGCCCTGAATGATCCAAAGCGAGTTGGGTGTCGCTGTGTTGGTGGGCACTAGGTCATGCGTCTGAGCCGCTCCGCCCTCATCAACCGCCTCGGTGAATGTTATTAATTCGCCTAATTGGTTAGCAAAAAGAACCGACGGTTTTGACGGAGGCCGTAGGTCTGACCACAATTCCGAGAAGCTGGAATTATTTGCTAGTACCTGATCGTTTACCGGGTCAACTATACACAGAGGTATTTCCAAAGCATCAATCGATACCGATTCAAAATTTTTTGGCTGAGTAATACGATTTTTCGTAATTAATTTATGAATTTGCATAATTTACAAAATATCGTAAATTCACAATGATAGCAAAAAATTTTTTCTTACTATAATTCAACAAGTTAAGGGAACTCATTTGTTGGCACATTCCTAGCATTACTGAATTAGTAAACAACAACTTGGAGAGAACTCGAATGTCAGCACTCAGTAATCCATTTAATCCCGACGCTATTCTTTGGAGGGGATGTCCGTGTGGACTGCATGCATCGATGTGGGAGCATCAGCAGTCTCTTGGTGATGGCGGTCGATACTATGCGACTGAGACAACGTCCGGGGTTGCAGGGGAACCAGCGATGTCCGCGGCGACAACCGACCAGGTTGACAGTTGGTCTCACACCGAGGATGTAATGGCTAATGTGGCCACTTCAGCGATATTGAATGGGATTTTCCAGACAGATGTATCTCGGCGAGGATTTCTAAAGGCGATCGGGTCAGGCACGGCAATGGCTGCAATTGGATCGATAATACCATTCGACAAAGTGCATGCAGCAATCGTTGATGCGAAGGGGCCGTTAGAGAAGACAGACCTGAATATTGGATTTGTGCCAATCACTTGTGCCACACCCATTATCATGGCGAAGCCTCTCGGGTTCTACGAAAAGTATGGTTTAAATGTTGACGTCATCAAGACCGCGGGTTGGGCTGTGTCTAGGGATAAGTCCTTGTCGGGGGAGTACGACGCGGCTCATATGCTCACACCGATGCCGTTGGCTATAACCGTTGGTGCTGGTTCTACAGAGACACCGTGGACGATGCCCGCGGTTGAGAATATTAATGGCCAAGCAATTGTTTTGGCGATGAAACATAAAGACAAACAGGATCCAAGGAAATGGAAAGGGTTCACGTTTGGGGTGCCATTTGAATACTCGATGCATAATTTTCTATTGAGATACTACGTTGCAGAGGCAGGAATCGATCCGGACGTAGACATTCAGATCCGCGTGGTTCCGCCACCTGAGATGGTAGCAAATTTAGCGGCCGGTAATTTAGATGGATATTTGTCGCCGGATCCTTTTAATCAGAGAGCAGTCTATGACGGTGTAGGCTTCATCTACAAGTTGACTAAGGAAATATGGGAAGGTCATCCGTGTTGTGCTTTTGCCGCTAGTCGTAAATTTATTGACGAAACTCCTAACACATTTTTAGCTTTGTTTAAGTCAATCCTCGATGCTACGGCGTATTCCCAAAATATGGATAACCGTCCCGAGATTGCTAAGGCAATATCGCCGAAAAATTACTTAAATCAACCTGAGACGGTGGTAAATCAAGTTTTGACCGGCCGGTTTGCTGACGGTCTAGGTAAAGTCAGATTCGAACCAAATCGGATTGATTTTGATCCATTCCCATACCACTCGTTTGCCATTTGGATTCTCACTCAGATGAAGCGGTGGGGTTACGTCAAAAAGGATATCGACTATGCCGCGATCGCTAAAGAGGTTTACTTGGCGACTGATGCGCAAGCGGTGATGGCTGAGATGGGGCAGAAGTCTCCCGCAGAGACATTCCGTGAGCACGTAATAATGGGTAAGACTTTCAATCCGGGGCGTCCACAACAGTACGTCGACAGTTTTGCTATTAAAAGGAGTTAAATAAGTGGTCTCTCCGCAGACTCTGAAAGTTGTTACTGTCTCCCTTGGGATATTCATTTGTTTCCTAATAGGGTGGCAGGCTCTCGTTGTAGCAGGGCAAGGAGAGGCCGCCACGGGACTGGATCCCGAGTATGCGGCCTTGATGGGTGCACAAGTCACTGAGGGGGCAAGTGCACTTCCGAGTCCGGGGGACGTCGGAAGTGAGATTTGGGGGCACATCACCAACCCGTTCTATGACGCTGGGCCAAATGATAAGGGCGTCGGAATACAGCTCGCCTATTCGATCGCTAGGGTGTTGTCTGGTTATTTCTTGGCGGCACTTGTTGCGATTCCCCTTGGGTTTCTCATCGGGATGTCTGAGACTGCCCAACGCGCGCTCAACCCTTACATCCAACTGATGAAACCTGTATCACCATTAGCGTGGATGCCTTTGGCGCTTTATACCATTAAAGATTCGAATACCAGCGCAGTCTTCGTGATTTTCATTTGCTCAATTTGGCCAATGTTAACCAATACGACATTCGGAGTGGCGAGCGTTAGACGAGAATGGTTGGATGTTTCGCGAACATTGGAGGTAGGAAGTCTCCGAACGGCCCTACGTGTAATTCTGCCAGCAGCGGCACCCACCATTGTTACTGGAATGCGGATTTCTATCGGGATAGCTTGGCTGGTGATAGTCGCTGCAGAAATGTTGGTAGGGGGGACCGGTATTGGATATTTCGTTTGGAATGAGTGGAACAACCTCTCGATAACTGGGGTTATATCTGCGATTTTTTTCATCGGCGTGGTCGGAATGTGTCTTGACATGATTTTGGCAAAGTGCGCGGCAATTGTTTCTTATTCGGAGTAACCAGTGAATCAGACCCATAAAATCGACGGTACTGAAAGTGGTGTCCCTTCAGAAGAGCAAATGCGAACGACGGTTATAGAGACGATTAATTTAGGTAAAACGTTTGTAAGCGAATCTAAGACCGAGACCGAAGTCTTCAACAATCTGAATTTTGACATCAAGGCCGGTGAATTTGTTTGTCTGATAGGTCACAGTGGATGCGGAAAGACTACTCTGCTCAACATGTTGGGTGGTTTAGAAGAGCCAACCAACGGGTCAATATTGGTTGATGACAAAGAGATTTCGGGTCCTTCGTTAGATAGGGCGATGGTATTTCAGAGCCACGCTCTCATGCCCTGGATGACAGCCATCGGAAACGTAAACTTTGCTGTACAGTCAAAATGGCCTGCATGGTCTAAAAAGAAACAGCTCGACCAGAGCAGGAAGTTTTTAGATCTTGTGCATCTCGGCACATCGCTTGACAAAAAGCCGTCTGAGTTAAGTGGCGGCATGAAGCAGCGTGTTGGTATTGCCAGAGCATTTGCCATTGAACCTAAAATACTTCTACTCGATGAACCATTTTCGGCGCTGGATGCTCTGACACGCGGAAGCCTTCAAGATGAATTGGTAACGATTTGCAGGGAGACTAATCAGACGTGTTTTATGATTACCCATGACATTGATGAAGCTATTCTTCTGGCCGACCGAATTATTCTTATGACCAATGGGCCGCAGGCCTATGTTCATGAAATTGTAATAAACACTATTGAGAAGCCACGAGCGCGAAGTTCGTTGTATAAGCATGAAAATTATTATCCCATCAGAAATCATCTGATGGATTTCTTGGTCAACAAATCGAACCTCAAAGATGCGTTGCGGTCGGTGGCAAATAATAAGCCAAAGATTGTCAAGCCAGCTAAATAGGAGCAATTAATGGTTAATGAACATGAATCAGTTACCCGCAAAATCGTTGAGGCGAAACGGGCCAAGGGAGTGAAATGGTCGGATATTGCCAGGGCAGTAGGACAGTCGAAGGAGTGGACGACGTCAGCCCTGCTCGGACAAATCAGTTTGAATGCAGCTCAAGTAGCGTTGGTAACGGATTATCTGAATCTCGATTTGACCGATAATGAAAAACAAATCTTGATGTCTATTCCCTATCGCGGATCACTTCCTACTGCCGTTCCGTCTGATCCCTTGCTCTACCGGCTGTATGAAATCGTATTGGTTCATGGAGGGGCGATGAAGGAACTGATCGAGGAAGAGTTTGGGGACGGGATCATGTCTGCGATTGACTTCGATATGGAAATTACCAGGGAACCGGATCCGAAGGGTGACCGGGTACGTGTAAATATGACTGGGAAATTTCTTCCCTATAAGACTTTCTAAAAACTTGGAGATCTGAGAAATGAAGATATTAGCTAGCTTAATCACACTTGGTTTTAGCGGTGCCGCGGCCGCCCACCATCCGCTAAACGGAATGCCAATGGAGACATTCGGACACGGCGTTTTGTCGGGGATTGGTCATCCGTTATTGGGGAGCGACCATCTAGCGTTCATCATATTAGTAGGCTTGGTATCGTTCGCGTTTATCGGCCGGAAAAGGTTTACTGTGCCGGCGGTGTTCGTGGGCGGTTCGCTGTTGGGCTTGATCGCTGGTTATGGCGGATTAGCTGGGTCCTTTGTGGAGCCAGGCGTAATGCTGTCTATACTGCTCCTAGGGGTTTGTGTAGCAAGTGGATGGGCGAAAAAGCTCTCTTTTAGGTCACTTTTAGCGACCATATGCCTTTCGGGCTGTTTACACGGGATCGCCTTTAGCGGTGCATTGATTGGAGTTGAGACGACAAGCGTGGCAGTCTTAGTTGGCTACTTGCTAGGACTGGGTGTAACGCTCTTGGCGCTCTCAG
>ERZ802830.3930-NODE-3930-length-12193-cov-12.1527_pt1 | contig 12193 bp, 12 predicted proteins | sample MGYA00345654_ERZ802830 | MGnify/ENA primary metagenome ERZ802830 (study PRJEB30503, sample SAMEA104212375) | marine metagenome | biome: Westerlies Biome; feature: [SRF] surface water layer (ENVO:00010504) within the epipelagic zone...; material: water... | reverse complement strand
CTATATAATTTTTGTTGGAAATACTGGATATCTTCGATCTCTCCAAGGTTTGAACCACCTGGAAGAGTATCAATCTCAGTACCACGGCCACCCTCTCTACGTGGTAACCAAAAATCTTCCATAATATTACGATGAATCTTTTCGTCTTTAAGATTACCAGTAGTAGGATCATATACGATCTTATTACGATATCTGTTCATCGTATTATTCAAATATTCTTCTGCTTTACCTTTAGGTAGATTACCTACATCAATATAAAATATTCTACGTTCAGGTGCTCTTGATATACGATAGATAACTAACGAGTCTTCCATCATACTTAATTGATTAATAGGTTTAAGTGCTTTATTTAAATAGCCTACAACCTTATTGCGTTCTTCATTTAACATTCCTGAGTTAACTTGAATAATAGCATCAGTATTAATTTTTAATCCTTCACCACTATTTGTCATTGCATCATCTTGATACAAATAGTACTCAGCAACTTCTTTTACAAGATCAGCTCCAGTCTTTGGATCTTTAACCTTCTCAGTCTCTTTAATCTTACGAATCTTTGTAGGATCTATCTGCCTTAATTCAAGTATACCCGCTTCAGTCTTATTTGGATTAATAATAACATGAAAGAATAAACGTCCATCAATATACCAACGTCTAAATGTATCGTATGCTGTAGCTGAGAAGTTAGTTAAATTAAGAATCCTTTGGAATTCATCTTGTATAAGATCTTTAACTTTATCTGCTTGGTCTAGGTTATCAAGGTTTAGCTTAGCGATAACACCATTCTCATCTGTAATTGCTTCATTACATATATCTTCAATAGCCATATCCACTTCAGGATATGTGGCTACCGAACGGTATTTCATAATTAAATCTTTGTCGTTCTTATACTGATCTCCATTGAGATCCATGTATTGACCAAAGTATCCACCTGTTGGTGATATCTCATATGCACCGTCTTCGTTATCTGGGGTAAACGATACAGGCTTTTTATTTGTTTCTATTTGCTTTCTTTTAAATTCAAAACCAAATAGTGATCTGCTTTCTGCCATAAAATTTTTATTCCTTTAACACTCTTTTCTAAATATTATTTATAACACTTAGAAAAGAGTGCCCGAAGGCACTCCTTATGTTATATCGATGATTTACGTTGTTGTATCAGACTCCCAATACTGTATTTGTAACTCAACCTCAAACTCTTCGATAACGTTCTCTGAGCCATAGTCAAGCTCGATCGGTCCTAAAGTTGTAGGGAAAGTTCCTCTGATATCATACTTCTTAAGTACTGAACCATCCTTATCAAGTTGTTCAACAATCATATCAGCCATATAAGAAGTAGGATCTGTTAATCCAGTATTTCTTTTATGTTCGTTAATCATGTTCATCCAATCTTCATAAGCATTACGTACTGCAAAGTCCGTATCATTTATTACAGTAATACTCCATGGATCAAATGTTCTATCACCAGCTATTTGCAACTTACGACCTCTGAATGGAACTTCAATAGGTGCAATTGTACTACCTGGCAATGATGCCATTTTACACATGTAAGTAAAACTTGGAAAGTTTTCTTTAATAACTAAAGCTGGAAAGCTCATAGTGACCTGGAATAGATTAGGTCTTGCTCCGCCGCCTCTTAGTTGGGCTTTTATATCATCTACGCCTAAAATCGCCATGATTAATTACCTCCCGCAATTTCACTAAACTCAACACCAGTTCTCGTGGCGATGAAGTTTAATGTTATAAAGTTAATAGATCTTGCAGGTTTGACATAAATATCTGCTACAAACTTATTAGCATCTATAATGTTACCAGTGTTATTAGTACCATCACAAACAACCTTAAAGTCTGTAATACCTCTTCTTCCCTGAACATCTCTCAAAAATGGCTCAACCATGTTTCTAAATTGTGCCCTCGTAAATTCATCATTAAATTCGAATAATGATGCTTTCGACGCTGTAGATACTGCTTTCTCAAGAACAATGAATAGTCTCCTAACATTAATTCTATCGAATGCACTTGGCTTAGCTTGTAACGTTTTGTCACCAAATAACAATGTACCTTGACCTGGGAAAGTAACAACTGGGTTTACACCTGTCTTGTATAATGCATCTCTTTCCGCTTGATTAGGGTTCCATGCTAGTTTAGTAACGTTACGAACATTACCTCTTGTGAATCCAGCTGGTGAGAACCATGCATCTGCAACTAAATCTGCATTTGCTGCTAGTCCCGCCATAGATCCTGCTGCTGCAATCCAACGATAAACATCATTATACTTATCGTAAACATATAAAGAACCACTATCTCCAAAGCCATAAGACGTTGAAGTACAACCAGTTCTCCATGTAGCTACCGAAGTAGCTGGTGCTGCTGCGCCAACTGTTGCCGCTCTTTCAGGAGAGACAAAACCTACTGCATCTTTTCTTGCTGCCGCTTGGGCAGTTATGAAGTTACTTAACGTAATATTATCAGACGCACTCAATCCTGAGTTTGCTTGGAATATTAAATTAGTATCAACTGTTTCGGCATCTGCCATTAAGGCATAACCTGCGGTAGTTTCACCTACCGTTAATGCGTTATCATCTACACCACCAGTTAAGTTAATAAAAAACGTAGCTACTGTAACAAACGCATTGCTTGTAGCTGATTGACCTGCTTTGGTAAGTGTTGATTTATGATTACCTGCAAAGATCCAATTTGAACCTTGGTTGATAACGTCTTTGTAGTATAATGTAGAACCATCTGAACTTTTCACATCGCTGGCTTGTGATAAGTAAGTCCAATATTCAAGTACTTCTCCTACTGTACCTGTTATTGAACCGTTTACATCATAAACCCATATGTGAATTTCGTCATTTGAACCACCAACTGCAGCTGCTCCCGCAGATGTACCTGGTACACTTTCTACATTGCTTGCTTGCCAAGCAGTCATTGTTTGTCCAGCAGTAGCAAATGATACTCCTACTGAATTACCTATAACACCAGGATGACGTGCTTGTACGTAGTCCGCTGCTGCAGGTGATTGACCGTCAAATACGGTCTTGTTTTGTGTTAGAATTCCAGTACCTGACGCTGTCGCGTTACGTGCTGAAGTTCCAACTGCTCTAACAACTTTTAGATTGTTGCCATAGCTCAGAAATTGGGCTGCTGATAGGACACTTTCGAACGTGTCTCCATTAGGCTGTCCGAATTTCTCAACCAATTGTGTTTCCGATGTAACAGTAGTAATCTCATTAGCAGGACCCCACTGGAATGCTCCAGCCATGGCTCCTATAGTCGATGATACTGACGGAACGACATTGGTCAAATCGATTTCTTTTACCTGTACTCCAGGCGAAACTAGATTAGCCATCTAAACTCCTTCATGTTAATTATAAGATTTATCATAATACGAATTTTCTCAATATACTTATTTATAACAACTACGGTTTATAGGTTTCCCAACCCTGGCCGAATGGATGATGGTGATCGTCTTGCTGTGGCATATGTCCAACTGGTATGACTTCATCTTCCATTTGTTTTACTTTTTGCTTATATAACATATGTTTCATATTTACATCAGTAGATTCTGCAAAGAACGATGTAGATGTGAACCAACCAAACATCACTAAGTTCATCATAAGATCGTCATGTGAATTATGATCAGCTTGATATGATGCTCCTTTAGCAACAAATGTACTCATTTCTCGAATTGTTTCTTCATCTTTTATTACTAATTTCTTTTGTGACATAATATCACGAAGGTTAGAACATCCAATTCGTTTAACCTTACTCGTCATTGTAACACCAATAGCATTTGCCTTAATCATAGACTCTACAAATACGTTCTCATATTCTAAATCATAATATAAACCATTACATACCACTTGTCCCGCATCATTTGATTCTACTACAACATGAGCCTCATTATAATGATTAGCATATTTGTATAATAGATCTGGTAATAATAAAGGACTAATCATATTATCACGATATGTACATACCTGTACGAATGGATTTTGACTTACATCTATTACAGTAAATGTAGAATAGTCTTGTCCTCTTCCTCGAGATACATCAACAAACATTTGATATGTGTGTCCTTCTTGAGGATGGTCAAAGATCTTTACATTATTATAGTATTCTTGTGGTTCTGTAGACCTTAATGCTAATAATACATCAGCAGATATTAAAGTATTACCTGTACCATGGAAACTATTACCAAATTCTTGGTCAAATTGGAGTTCAGATGTATTCTCAATCGTCATCTTCTTCCATGCTTCATCTCTTCCTGGTACATCCCACCAGTCTACACGAGTTGGTGTAAATTCATTTGTACCTTGAGCTGCACCTTCATATAACTTATGGAACATATTACCTATGCCATTTGCTGTAGATGTGATAATAATCTTAGATGTTTTACCAGATGAGATAACTGGATATGTTGATGTATAAAATTCTGATGCATTCTCTACAAATGCAAACTCATCGAGATATACAAGGTTAAGTGACATACCACGAATGGAACTTGATGATGTTGCGGCCGCTATAATTCTTGAGTTATTAGAAAATCCTATAGATCCTTTATTGAGTGCAGTACATCCTGGTTGTAGAAAGAACGGCAGGTTTTCTAACATAAGAGTAATACGTGCTAACATCTCTCGTGCAATAGCATTCTTATTTGCGAGTACACCTACAACTTGTTCACCTTTAAATATAGCATACCATAATAGATATGCCACAACAGCAATAGATTTACCACTTTGACGGCATGCCAGAACGATATTAAAACGATGATCAGTAAATGAATCAAACATTTTCTCTTGATACTGGTATAGGTCAAAGGGTATTAAGCCTTTGTCGAGGTGGATTACTTTACAATACGTTTTAGCAAAATATTTAGGATCATCTAAACACTTCTTGTATTCTTTTAATTCCTCTTTAGTCCATGGATGTTCTACATCGGCACCCCGAACATTCGGATTGCCTAAGTAGTTTGTTTCTCTCATTTGTCAAATAAGTCCGGTTCTGTTTCTATTACCTTTTCATCACGTAACATCTTCTGTAGCTCAGCTGTGCTACCTATAAAAACATTGTTATTAGTTGCTCCTTGTTGAGCAAGCGCTGTAGGTTCATCAGTTTTATCCTGTTCTTTCTTACTCTTATGAAGCTTTAAAACTTTTTCGCCTATCTCAGCATTTTGTTTAATTAATTGACCAAGAACTTCGAATGCTCTTGGATGTTCTGACTCGCGAGCAAGTTCCATCATAAGCTCTATAGCTTCTTCGCCTTGAGTGGATAAATCGAATAAATCTCTGCGGACTCTTTCGAAGTCCGCGTCAATTTTACTTTTCGTGCCAGTCGATGTGTGCTTCTGGATTTTCGTCTCCATGTTCATGGTCATCGTCGTGTTCCTGTGGGTTTTCATAATATGTATTCCATAATTCCATTACACCATGCTTCGTGCGGCTCTCATCTTTATTGCCACCTTCATATGGTATAGCTAATTGCTCTTCGATAAGACTTTGGTTAGCATCTTTACCGTTAACCTCAATCGTACCTAATACTCTTCCAAATTTACCTTTCTCCATATCTTCTGTAACTAAGGTAAATTCACCATCGGTCTCTGCCAATAGTTCAATTAATCTATGTTTAGCAGCAAGTCCCCATGATTTCTCTGCTAAATTTCTTGTCCTACTCTCAGGTGTATCTATACCCATTAAACGGATTCTATCCCTCATGAATACTGAAAAACCTAATTCTATATCTGCATCGACGGTATCTCCATCAACAACTCTTACTAATCGTGCGTTAAATCTGTACATTCTATTCTCCTCTAGTCATCTACGTCAAAAAAGTTAATCGTTTCGGTGTATGGTTCTTTAAAACCACCAGCACCATCAGATGTGGTTGTACCCACTATCTTTTGTGTCTCAAATTTATGAGTCGTAGGATCAACATTTCCTGAATAATCAACTTCTGTTTGAAGAATTTGTTTGCTCTTACTAAGACCTCTATAATAACGAATACGAGTTTCAAAACCTAATGTGTAAACAATAGCTCTTCTCGTAACTAAATCACCCTCATAATCATCATTTAAGGCAACACTCGTTAAAAGAATAGGAGTGTCTGTTTTAATATCCAACGTTGGGATATCTTTTATTGTTACTGTATATTCTGGCTGGAACATTGGAAGTATCTGCTCTAATAATTGCAAAGCTTCATCTTGTGTTTGAGCCATAATATTTAATTCAAATCCAACTTTATACACTGCTGGTGCACCAAGTTTATGTAGTTGTAATGTATCTCCTGTTACAACCTTTGTGAAATTCTTATGCTTCGATACACGTGCAGCTGGATCATAGTCCATAGAGGATATTTCAAATGCTAGCCTTGGCAATTTGATTGCTAGCTTCGGATCAGATGTTTGTTCGTTTAAACGTGCAAGTACTTTTGTTCTTGGTGAATATCCAAGAGGCACCTGAATTTTTTGTAGTATTTTACCAGCAGCATCTTTTTTAACAACTTGTAAGTCATTAAATATCGATCCGAATACAGATACCATACGTCTTGTACTTTCATTGTAGAAATGATTAGCAAACATTATGGATCTCCAAATGGATTAGATTCTGTAAAGTCTATTACATCATCACCCGCAACTTCGAACTCATCGTTATCAGCAAATACATCTTGGTTATAGAATGTCTTCGTAGTACCACTCTCATCAGTTGTAATATTTAATGCTGTGCCAGATAATGTACCTACAAGTTTCCTATTAGATGCAGCTTGTACAGAGAATGCCATAAATGTACCATCTCCATTTGAACTTTGATGTGGAGATATAATTGTTACTCTGTTATTATCACCATCCCAACCAGCTACATAACCTTCAACATTAATTGGTACAGCTGGAGAAGCAGTATCATTTGAGCCAGTCCATTGTGTAACAGGTTCACCAAGTTCGTATGCAGTAGTACCTGCAGCTACGATATAACTATATGATGTAGCATTATTCCATTCAATAGCATCAATCTCATCATAACCTGTATCGAAATGCTGATCGTTATATTCAAATAACTCAGCAGTCATTGTGTATGTTGGTAGATCTCCTAATTGATAGAACGGATTCTTAGGTTCTACATAACGTATCTCAAATAATCTTTGAGTCATTGTCAAATAAATGAGATCGCCTTCAGCAGGCTTACCCTTTTCGGTATAACCTAAATTATCGTCATTAACATTAGCACCTACAACAGAATCCCATCTACGTTTAGGTACAACAAAATCTGCTTGGTCGCGAATCTCTAAACCAAACTTACCTAATAAATTACTATCGCCTTCAAAACCTTCAACGTTTTCTACATAAACTTCTATTGGATAGGCTTGGGTAAATTCGCTCCACTCTTCATTAAGCAAGGCATCTTCTGCTAGACGAGTACGCGGTAGATATATTATATCTTGTCCAAATACTTTAATACTTTCTGTTACAAGATCTTCATACAGGTCCTGTTCAGATTTTACAGCACCCGAAAAATATACTGATGTAGCCATTAATTACCCCATTAAAAAGTTGTCTGGCATGGCCCATATTAGCCTAGCTTCTTCTTCTAACCCCTGAATTTCTTCAATCGCATCTTCATAGATCTGGCGACCGTTTAAAGTTATTCCACCTGGCAATTGAAAGTCTTGAAACTTCATTAAGTTAGCACCCCATTGGCGTTTAATTAATGCAGTAAGATACTTCTTTAAATACAAATCATTATACACATCAACATAAGTGTCTGGAGCTATAATATTATATACTTCTAATACAACAAAATCTCCAGCATTTAAGTTGCCGAAGCCTTCATCCGAATGAAGTCTATTCATATGTCTACTAAATCTTATATGCTCTTCACTTTGTAACCTGTGGTCAACTAAAGATAATTTCTGTTGAGCTTGTACATATTCTTGCATTTGAGTACCTAAACCCTGTAACATGAAGATATCATTAAGTCTCATATGATAACCCATATCAAATAACGCAGAACCAGTAGTACCAGTAATTTTTAACATACGAACAACTGATGTTACACTATCAGCCACTGTAATATAACTATTTGTTATATCAGTTGCAGTAAGCTCATGCTTAATATATTCACGTATTACTGCATCAGAATGATATTCCTGATAAAATTGGATAGCGTCATCTGTGCGATCTTCTAGTTGATCTTCATCTACATTGATTTCAATTACAGGCGCGCCTAAATTTCTTAAGCAGTAATCTTGTAATGTCGATCTTGAATTAGGTTTTGCCATGATGTTTCCTTGTTATATAGACTTATTTATATAAAACAAGACTTCCTTTAATGAATTTGGAAGAATAATTCCATACGTGCTAATGTTTCAGCATCAATATTGGTGTGGTGGTTTTTTGAATATATCTCTTTTGCAGCTGTTGCATCACCTTTTGCTAACTGTACAAAGTTATAATCTTTAGAATCTTTACTATGTAAATGAACAAATGCTAATGCTGCCATTTCATCATAGTTTAATACAGATAAATCTGCTTTATGGTCGTAATCTCCTGGATCCATGACTGTGCCAATTAAAGCATTATTAACTTTTCTCTCGAGTGTAATTAACCAATCTGGATATTCCATTCTTGAGCCATCACTATAACCACGTGGATTCCAATCTCTATTTGATCTACGTGTATTAAACTTTTCTATATGGTATCTGTAACGATTAACTGCTGTTTCAACACTATCTTTATTTAAAAACTGCACATAACCATATGCACCGCTTTCAGGATTCTCAGCATCTTTAACCCACGATGATTCTACACCAACTAATTCGTCCATAAACCAAATAACATTAGCTTCAAACTCGTCGAAATCAAATGCAGCAATTTGAGCTTCATCTAATCCATGTGTAAATGCAACATTCCTTTGGTATCTTAATATTTCATCATACACCAACATAGTTGCTTCGGCTAAAAATGAGCCAGCAGTCTCTTTTAAATTTACTGTTTTGGTGTAATACTCAGATGACGTTGCAGTTGGTATATTAACAGGATATACCGCATTCATTTGAGCTGCAGAAGGTAGTGTTATAGTTGCCATAATTACAAAAAGGCCTTGCTTAAGTTTTCTTCCGAGTTGGAGCATTCCGTCTTTGATTCACATCTTTCGCATCGATACCCATTTTAGCAGCATCGCCATATTTTTTCATAGTCTTTTGTAAGTATGCCTGTTTTTTGGCTTTACGAGCGGCTGGACTCAGTTCATCTAAATCATGCACATAACCCATCTTCTTCATTCTCATATGATCGTCATATGTTTTTGCTTTATAACCTTTCTTTGTTTCAGGGTCATACATCATATGAGGTGTAAACTCGTCTTTATTTTCATATGCTTTAAATGATTTCATATTACTTGTCCGTAAAGTTAATTATTTCTTCGAATAAATCTGGTGCCGTATCTAATGCAAGTCCTTGTGGTGTCTTGTATTCATATTGATATTTTGTTGCCTTACCTATTGTTTGTATTACAGTAGGATAGAATTTTAAATCAGGTATTATTGGATTCCAAATTTCTTGCCAGTTATCACCTTTTGGGAAACAAACACAAAAACCAGTATCATAACCTCTGTCTAAAACACCACCCATTATCATTTTTAAAAACATAGCTATTTCTAATGCACCTGATTCTCTATTAGCATTATTCATGTGCTGATAATCAGAAAATTCCCATAAACTATTACCATCCGTAGTCTCTTGTCCTGGACTAGTATTGTCCTCAGAATGAAATCCATTAGGATAACAAACTCTTGGTGATGCAATTAATGTCCAAGGTGCTGTTCTTATGTGCATCAATCCAATACTATTGGTTTGCATAGCATCTTCACCATAAATATCATCATCAATTTTTTGTTTATGGCCTTCAGCTAGACTCCAAATAGTATTACTACGTTCTGCATTAGGGCCTAAAACATGTATTTCATATCCAAAAGCTTTTCTAAAAGATGTAACTAAAGGATATGCTTCTGAAAGTATTTCTTTTATTTCATCTTTAGTTGGAACAACCGTATCACTATAAGTATTCGGGTGTTTCCTCTTATTATATAGATCACTCAATATATGCATAATATTATCCTCTTACTTTATCAGCTAAATCTTTGTCAGCTTTCCCCCATGTTCCAGATGATTTGGTTACAAATGAGTTTACTCTTGCATGGCCCCACTGCTCTGGTGTTGTACCAGGTCTATGACCTGTTCTCCATGCAGCTACACCACGATTATAAACTTGTCTTAAAATTCCGAGAGGCATACCAGAAGCTTTAGCTTTCTTTGCTAATGACTTATCAGACTTACTTTCTTCATATACATCAGGATACATCTTACGCATCTTTGCTGTATGTGTAGACATACGAGTCTTCGCAGTCTTATCTCCTACCGCTGGTTTATAAGCATCAGGGTTATCATCATCCATGGCAGCTTGCTTCTTAAATTGAGCCTTACGCTTTGCCTTACTAGACTTAGATAATCCTCGATGATATGCTTCACCTTCCCACAATCTAAAGTTTTGCATTAATAACCTCTTTTGGCCATTAATTCTTTTTTCTTCTTCTTAGATTTACCTGTGGTATTCATATCAACATTGCCATCACCTACGTTATTTACTGCAGCATCTTCCTCTTTTTTCTTATAACCCATAACTTCACTTGCAGCTTCCATAGTCTTTCTTAATTCAGCAGCATTACCATAGGCATAATCTAAATCAGGATATTTTTCAGCAAACTCTCTTTCTTTTTTCTTTTCTTCTCTTTTAGCCTTAGCTTTTTCACTACGTAGTTTAGCTTCTTTATAACCTTTAGTACGTCTATCTACAAGAACCTTACCGTTTTGCTTCTCGCCTTCAGCTCTACGCTGTGCAGATTTAAATCCAATTAAACGACCATCTACATCGACTCTCTCTTCGATTTCTTCGTTATGAGTTTTAAGAACGTCCATTACATATGGATGGTCTTGAATACCTTTACCTTTCCATACTCTCATCTTCTCAATTTCTTTCATAGCTTTTTCCATATCACCAGAATGTTTCTTAGCAATCTTATGGATTTCATTCTCTTGAGAACGGTTTAAGACAGGTTGTGATTTACCTAATTTAGCACCTTTCAAAGCTGGCCCTTCTTTTGCTTTACGACCTGTTTCACGTGATCTCTTACTTGCACCTTTAAGACCAATGCTTCTCATTGACATTGCTTCTTCAACTTCTTCACGCTGCTTATTCTTTATATTGCTAGCGCCTTTATACTCAGGAGTAATGTGATTGTAGGTTTTTTTAATGTCATCCTTTGACATACCCATAGCCATAGCAAATTTATGAAGATCTGCTGGCTTACCAGCAGCCCAACTACCAGTTTTATCAGAATCAATTGTTACATTATATTTTTTCTTAATTGCAGCCCATTTTGATTTTTTAATTTTTTTAAATGTATCAGACTTCGCATCTAAATGAATCTCAGATTCGTTCATGTCGCCGCAAGCACCTTCTTCATGCATTTTACCGCAATGCTCACACATAACCATTTTCTCGTTCATGCCATAAGCTTCTTCTAACGCATCATCCGAGACTTTATTTTGACGAATAATGCTTAAAGGCTTTGGGTAGTTACTCTCCATTAATTCAGGATATAAATCTTCAATATCCTCAGGGTCCATAGCGTAATCTTGCCCTTGTAAGTAAGCTAATAGTTTTGCTTTATCACCTGAAATGATAGCGCCATCACTATGTGGCTTCATTTTAATTTTATATTTAGTGGTTGCAAATTTAATATCTTTACGATCACCATCCCAATTGATATCTAATTCAGCTTTACCTTTACCAGGTTTAAGTTTCTTAGCTTCATTGACATCTTCTTTATGATATGCAGCATTCATTTTATATCCTGCTTTTAACTTCATTTTCTTTCCAGCATTCAGTGGACCAGCATCTTTTGATGCAGCCTTATCAGCTTGGTCTTCATCAGAGTCAACATCAGTTTCAGGATTTAAATTATCTGGGTCCTCATAACGTTCGTTCTTATCATTAGGATCATCGCTCTCCCAACCTGCATCGATTTCATCATAGAATTTTTTCTTTTGTTTGTCATCTAATTCAGATGGTGATTTTACTCCATATTTCTTAAGAAGAGAATTGAAGAATTTTTGGTAGGCTTCTTTGCCACCTGATTT
>ERZ802830.3927-NODE-3927-length-12205-cov-59.8244_pt1 | contig 12205 bp, 11 predicted proteins | sample MGYA00345654_ERZ802830 | MGnify/ENA primary metagenome ERZ802830 (study PRJEB30503, sample SAMEA104212375) | marine metagenome | biome: Westerlies Biome; feature: [SRF] surface water layer (ENVO:00010504) within the epipelagic zone...; material: water... | reverse complement strand
ATGCACAACAAGACCTACTGGCTCGACCCGCCAGGATCGGTGGAGGGATGATCGTATTTAATATTTTTAGCCCTTAACCCAAGGCTACTTCTAGAAATAAGGGAGTCAGTCGATTACTACTGATGAGTCGACCAACCACAGACGAAAACTCAACGGCGAGAGAAATCCAACGCTCTATGCATTTCTCAAGACCTACAAGGAAAGCCTCAGGACAACTAATAAGGCTGTTGCACTGGAGCGTTACCCAGCAGCAATGAGGTCGCACAAGCTGAAGGCCAGATAATTGACACCACAAACGATCAGCCAGCGAGCAAGTCTCAGTGACGTCATCACTCAGATTGGTGAGGCATGATCTGAACTTCCAACCCTTGGCAACGTGTTGACTTTGCTGCAAGGCATAAGAAGTGAATAAGGGAGGCAACACCTGAAAAGATAAAGCAGACCTACGACGCTAATCGCGTGGCGTTCATTGGAATGCGGGTTGGAGGGCTGGTCATTAGAGATAAGAGCGACATGAAGGAAAAGGCTGATGATCAACGAAACAGCAACGTAAAGAGCTAAGAGCGAGGGGAGTGAGAGACGTCTTCCTATGCCTAAGTCAACAGTTCTTGTGTTACCTACCTGGAAGTGGAGTAAGCTGGATAGCGACATCAAAGCCCTCTGTCTTGGCCTGAGTTGTCATGGTCGGCGACATAGCTATAAGACAGCCATCAGAGAATCTCAGATCACCTATGATGCGAGGGAATACATACTTTGACATGCAGCACCGGGTGGAGATATCAGCAGCAGGTATGCGTTGAGATTGAGAATTGGATTAAGTGAAGGGCTGGGGCAGAGTCAGTCGGAACGAAGATTCCTTGATGCTGCATTTGACACCAATTCTTTAGATAATTCTAAGCACCATAATTCCATTGCTCAAAAGGCAGCATGCGTGTCCAAATGAAATCAATGGGTTTCTCCGCTACAAAAGTTGAATCGGATACACACCTGTCACAGCATGAATTTAGATATATACAAACATCATGCTCAAGCCCTAAGCAATAACTTCTTCATTCATAGTACTCAATCTCACGTCAAAGAATCCAAGCAAACCGAATGACAAAACAGAGACTAAAGCCTCAGTTCAATTGTCTACCTGCCTATAAATGGTTATTAGCACCTATAATGCAACGGTACAATGAACCCTCTATTGCAAATAGAGCTATGTTCTATACAATCTACGGTTAGGGATTCACTCTGACGCTAGTCAGACCAAGTTGCTTGCTAAGACCACGTTCCTTGCTAGACACAGCAGACGCAACCAGCTAGAACTTAATCACGATAGAGCTAGAGCTATAGATATCAGCTATCACTACACAAATTAATCTTATTTACTAATCTAAGAGTACACGGTGTTCGAATGAACAAGCATTGTGGATTGTATGCATACAGACAAGGATGATTCTCAATCCGATGATTGGCTTGGATTGATTTTGATTATGTCGACAGTCATGTTCAACTCCAAATCTGCAATTAAAAGTATTAAGAATATCTCTTACTAAGCTAATTAGTTTTCTCTAATTTTACTTGTCATCGATTAGATCTGATTTTGTTAACATCAGACGTTTAAAAAAGAACATGAGCAATTCTCCAACCTGACTAGTCTCCACAAGTTCCCACCTTTCATTGCCAAGCGAGTTTAGAAATAGCTCTAACTGCTCAGCAGGATGTTTTGGTCTTTGTTTTTTATGCTGATACATCTTTGGAAATTCACGTTTTATAAATTCTGGGCTTAGCACCCCTTGTAACTTTATACTGTCTGACTCTGGAGTAGAAGGCTGAGATGAGGCTACATTTTTTATATGAATTACTTTATATTCCCAGTACTTGGTTGACATATCATTTTCAGACTGGCTTTCCTTATGTTGCTCTTTTTCAGGATTATGATTTGTATTCATTTTGAGGTTCAATTAAGGTAGTTTAAGACTGATAACAATTCAATCTTAACACGGGAATTCCGTCTCTTCAATAGACTGATTTTGTGCTAGTTCCACAAAATTACAACAATGGACTCTGAGCGGAAAGTTTGGAGGGCTACTAACACAATGAATCATCAGAGGTTTAGCGCGATAGGCATCAACCAACAACAACAATATCATTCTTACTTGATATTCCGAGAGTTCTGCACACTCCTGGAACAGGACTGAATAGTGTCAATCTTATACGATTGAGACGTTAGAGTTCTACGAGAGGTAATTGGCATAGCAATATATTGTTATCCGTACAAGTCCCTAGCATTTCATCTTTCTCCATGAAATAACTGTGGTGGGCAGTGGGGAGCATGCGTAATGGTCATTTTTGAGCGCCTGAACCTAAAAATGCTCAGTTCCATTGGTATGAATTCGTGTTCATCAGATAAAGTAAATAATTGGCCCCGTTGTAGCTGGGAATTAACAAGATATTCGCTCCGACGGATAGCTCCATAGCCTTGACTCAGGCCTCACTGGGACCAATCTCATTGAGGTCTATTTTCTAATGATTCGTGGACCGGACAAAATTCAGCTAGACAATGAGGCTACATACTCTGAGAGGGAGCTAAAAGCCTCTTTAGCAAGACTTTGTCTTTTCTAAAAGGGTATTAAGCCTTCAGATATAACGACACTCAAACCGTCTTATAGAGTCCATAGGAAGGAAACACCTTGGCTGAAATAGCCGGTAATGCGCTACCAACAACGAATACAATGAGGGATAATACGCATCACAAGAGTCAAAGCCCAGAAACCAGTAGGTATTATCACGCTCTCTAATGAATAGCGCCGGAACAATCATCGTGTTCGATCCCAAGAGGGTTTAAACGTGCTGGATCTGGCTGATCTCGTTTCGCTCTGGGGGCCACCAAAACGGGGTGATGGCGCAGCGCCCAACCTCCAACAACGCTTAGGTCCTGTGTGCACAGACAGCCGACTGCTCGCTCCAAACTATTTTTTTGTGCCACTACGCGGTGAGCGCTTTGATGGCCATCGCTTCCTCGCCTCGGCCACTGAGCAAGGCGTCCAAGCCGCCGTTGTCGCCCGTGATAGCGACATCCCAGTACCGCTCAACTTGCTTCACTGGAGCGTGGACAACACGCTGGAGGCCTACCAACAGATCGCCTGTTTGGTGCGACGCAACCTGAACAGACCTGTTGTGGCCGTAACAGGATCCGCCGGCAAAACCACCACAAGAGAGCTGATTCGTGCCGCATTAGCACCTCTTGGAGCCGTCCACGCCAGTATTGGCAACAACAACAACGACGTTGGTGTGCCACTCACCTTGCTCGGGGTAGACGAGCACCACGCTGCTGTTGTGGTGGAGATGGGAATGCGCGGGCCTGGTGAAATTGAACGCTTGTCGCGTTGTGCGGAACCAGACCTTGCCGTGATCACCAATATCGGCACAGCGCATATAGGCCGCTTAGGCAGTCGAGAGGCGATTGCCTCAGCAAAGTGTGAGATCACTGCAGCCCTCTCAGCCGAGGGCCTTGTGTTGATTCCAGCTGGAGATCCTCTCCTGGACGCAGCCCTGGCACGATCCTGGAGAGGTCGTGTGCGGCGTGTCGCGCTTGTCGGCGATACCAACGACTCTGGTCAAGCTGCTGATGATCTCGGCGACTACAACCCTGCAACGGGACAGATCCAACTGGGGGATCACACCTATCACTGCCCCCTGGAAGGGAGACACAATGCGCGCAATTTCATGCTGGCACTGGCCGTCGCCAACACCCTCGGCGTTTCACCCGCAGACCTTAAACAGCTCAATGTTGAGGTACCGGGGGGTCGCAATCGCCGGCGACAAATCGGTGCGTTAACGATTCTCGATGAGACGTACAACGCTTCACCGGAAGCAGTAATTGCGGCGTTGGATTTATTAGCAGCTCAGCCAGGTCGACGTTTTGCAGTGCTTGGCACCATGTTGGAGCTCGGGCCAGACAGGGAGCGCTTGCATAAGGCGGTGGTCGATCACGCCACAACCTTGAAGCTTGATGGGCTGGTGGCTGTGGCCACTGGTTCGGAAGCCAAGGCCATGCGCGAAGCAAGTTCAGGTTTACCGCGGTTTCGGCAGGTGGAAACACCCGAACAGGCCGCTGGGCCGTTGATCGAGTGGCTCATGCCTGGCGACACCGTGCTTTTAAAAGCGAGTCGAGGGATTGCACTGGAGCGGTTGCTGCCGTTATTGCCACAGCTCTAGGTCAGGCAGCTCTAAGCGCATCCGCCTGGTCTTCGCAGCGGATCAAATCAATCGCATGGGGATGATCATGGATGTAGCGAATTTCCTCCATCGCCAAAACCCGCGCTTCAAAAGCGTCGCCCGCATAAAAGCACTCTTCTTGATGATCACTACTGGCATCGCGATACCGAACAGTGAAACGCTTGTGATTGGACATGGGACGAACAACCTGACGACCCACGCTTACGCATCAACGAACGTTGGCCAAGGGCAAGCTGTGAAAAAAGTCTGTTGATTCAGCTCAATTGGCCTTGCGATCCCATCCTTCCTTGATCAATTGCTTCGCACGACCAATCGCAAGGGATCCATCGGGAACAGCTTTAGTGATCGTGGACCCTGCTCCAATCGTGACATTTTTTCCGATCACAACAGGAGCGACCAAGACGGAGTTGGCCCCCGTCTTACTGCCCTCGCCAATCACCGTGAGATGTTTATTCTTGCCGTCGAAGTTGGCCGTAATCGTGCCAGCTCCCACATTCACATTGGCGCCTAATTCCGCATCACCGATGTAACTGAGGTGATTCACCTTGCTGCCAACGGCGATCACACTCTTTTTAATCTCAACAAAATTGCCAATTTTGCAGGAATCACCAATCGTGGTGCCAGGTCGGAGATGGGCGAAGGGACCAATCTCAACAGCATTACCAACGCGTGCATCGCGCACCACGGAGTGCACGACCGTGACATCGCAACCGAGTTCGGCATTGTCCAGCAAACTGCCTGGACCTAGCCGGCAGTGATCTCCAATCCGGCAGGCGCCACGAAAATGGGTTTGTGGTTCGATCACCACGTCACAGCCAAAGCTGCAGTCTTCGCTCAGGGTGCAACTGGCCGGGTCCACAAAGGTCACACCCTCATCCATCCAGTGATCACGCAACCGCTGCTGCAAAACACCCTCACACTGCGCCAATTGCCTGCGGTTGTTGATTCCATTTACCTCATCGGGGTCGCTCACCTCCATCTGCATCGCCACATCTAAGAGCTGCACCGTGTCGGTGAGGTAGAGCTCGCCCTGATCGTTGTCGGTGCTCAATTTCGGCAACACTTCAGCCAACTTTGCCCAGTTGAAGCAATAGATCCCTGCATTGGTGAGGTTGTTGGTCCGCTGCTCATCGCTGCAATCACGATGTTCGATAATTCCGCTCACCAGACCATTGGCATCGGCAAAGACTCGGCCATAACCAGTGGGATCATCAAGCCTTGCCGTTAATAAAGTCACATCGGCCTTGCTGTTGCGGTGAGTGCTTACCAACGCATCAATGGTCTCGGCTCGCAGAAGTGGAACATCACCGTTCAGCACTAACAATTCACCCTGAAAGCCCTGCAGGGGAGTCAACAACTGCTGGACAGCATGCCCTGTACCGTTCTGTGGCTGTTGCAGCACGAATTCAAGCCCGCCATTTGAGCTGAGCTGCGCTTCCACACGCTCAGCTTGATGGCCAACGATCAGCAGCCTGCGCTCTGGCGCGAGGTTCCTGACACTGGCGAGCACGCGCTCCACCAAGGTGGCCCCAGCTAGGGGTTGAAGCACCTTTGGGAGCGCGCTTTTCATGCGAGTGCCTTTCCCAGCAGCAAGAACGGCAACGGCGAGCATGAGTAGGGAGCAAGACCGGCGAAATCTACCGGTGGAAGCTCAGTCTGTGAACACAAGAACAGGCCATCGGATCAACCTGCCGTTGAATTCTTAACCCCATAAACAACAAATAAGGAATACCCACTGCTCCTAAAACAGCTTATTCAATGCAGAACCATTGAAAGTCATGCAAAAACGACTACAACACCGCCCAACAATCAGAAAAGATACAAATCACTGCAAAAAAATAAGAATGCAAACAAAATATCGCTTGATTCACATCCTTCGAAAGCTGGGGACTGCAGAGGCGTATACATAGCAACATAAAATAAACAAAAATCAAACGGTATCATCTAATACATCACCATGCACCATGATCATTAAATGCTGGAGAAAGCCATGATTGAAAAGAAAATTGAAAAAAGTTCAAGTTCAGATGTCTGATCAGTGTCATAGCCTTTTAAAAGAGTACGCAAATGCATGGAATATGACAATGTCAGAAGTAATGTATGAATGCACAAGGCATCATATTCACAAACATTCCAATACTTGCGAATACATAGACGTACTTTTTCGGTTTAAGGATGTAAAAAAAGATAAGCGTTTATCGAAAGACTGCTATAGCTGTGCATGCTTTTCCTGCAACCACATCACGAGCTGCAGAACAGGGGTCTACCAGGGGAACTGGGAAATAAATCCAGGCCTTGAGAGCTATGCAGGCACAAATCAGCGAAATTGAAACAACAAACAATATTATTTGCTGCTAACAAGATACTTTTTAAAAACAAAAAAGAAACGCCTAAGAAGCATAAGTAGAGTTATTTGGAATAGCCTGAATTTGCGAACATTGCTAAATCAAGAGAATTCCTACAAAGTAAGCAAATTATCCAGATTCATTGATCAAGCAAATGAAGCCATTTATTTTGTCGAAGAACGAGAGCGCTTAGGTATTAAGATCACAGACGCGGATCATTCCCATCCATCAAAGAAGAACAAGAAAAAAATCACACGTATTCGCAAAAGCTATACAAGCCTTAGGCAGTCTGACTTAATAGAGCATGCCAAAGAAGCAATATCATCAACAAACGATGAATAGCAAGCTCAAGGTATTCATGCAATATAAGGCCTAAAACAATGCGGATATTAATCAGACTATGTTCAATACTTATGGATATTTAAGAATTGCAAGCTTGTCTCGCCAATCCCCACTTACGCTGCCAAGCGCTGGTGCTTGGCAGCTCAACAAAAGCCTGTTCGTGTTGGCGTCGCTTCAAAATCAAAGCGGCCGTATCAGAGCCTGTTGGGTCTCGGTAAGGCACACCCGCCCGCGTCTGCAGATGCTCCTCTTCCATCACGCTCAAGCCACGCCAACCAGGTCCAATGTCAGGTGCATATTGCTCGTATTCGTTGAGGCGAAACGCCAAGGTCCCAGAGCTCCACCCCGCAACGTCTCCTGGCTTTGGAAGAAGCGAGCGCAACTCAAGGCCGGCATGGCGCAAACTATTCCGCACTGCTGCTGCTCTGCAATAGGTCAATAACCGTCCCCCCGGTGCGAGTAGAGCTGCAAGACTTTGGATAAATTCCTCACTCCAGAGCTGGGGACATTTCCCAGGTGAAAAGGCGTCCAACAGGATCAAATCCAGACGTAAATCCTTTGGCATGTACTGAAGCTGCTGACGCGCATCACCCCAGAGCATTTGAACCGACTGCTGACGACGCGAATCCTGCCAATAACCCTCAGCAGAGAGAGCCCCTAGACAAGCGACAACATGCTCAGGCCAAAGAGCACTAAAACTGGGCTCAGCGAGGGCCAACCGCAAAGGCGCTCGATCGAGTTCCAACGCCCAGCATTGCAAGTTTCGTCCACCCACATTGGGGAGGGCCGCCATCAGTGCAGCCGTGTTGTAGCCCAGCCCGAAACAAACATCTAAAACGCGTAAACAACGCCCGCTGGGAAAGCGATCGAGCTGCGCCGGCAGCACAAACTTGCTGTTTGCTTCTTCCAGAGCGCCGCAAGAACTATGGAAGCTTTCAGCAAAGCTGTCGCTATGCAAACTGAAGCTTCCGTCTGCTGTGAAGCGGGTACTAAGCACAGCTGGATCAGCGACGCAATCTCTCAAGATCGTCCCAGAAAGTGGGATAACTCACAGCCGCTGCTTCGCTGCGAGAAATTCTTGAATCACCCTCAGCCATTAAGCCAGCAATAGCAAGACTCATCGCAACGCGGTGGTCTGTCTCACTATCCAATTCAGCACCTTTTAAAGAGCGGCCACCACGAATCGTGAGACCATCGGGATGCTCATCAATGTCCGCGCCCATGGCCTTAAGTTGCCGGGCCATCACAGCGAGTCGATCCGTTTCTTTCACACGCAGCTCAGCTGCACCGCTGATGTGACTTTCTCCATCACAAAAACAAGCCGCGACACTCAGAATCGGAACCTCATCCACCAAGCGCGGCATGATTTCTTCTCCAAACTGAAAGGCCTTAAGGGGGCCATGACTCACCTGTAGATCGCCAACAGGTTCACCGGCAACATCGCGGCGATTCAACACCTCAATCGAGGCGCCCATCATCTCCAACACTTCAAGAATTCCAGTGCGCGTGGGATTTAATCCCACATTTTCCACGGTAATCTTGGCGCCAGGAACGAGAGCACCAGCCACAAGCCAGAAAGCAGCAGAACTGATATCTCCCGGAACAACAACATGCTGTCCTTTCAATGTGGCGCCTGGACGAACCAAAATATGCCGGCCCATCTCACCACCCACTTCAAGGTCAGCACCAAAGGCTCTAAGCATGCGCTCGCTGTGATCACGGGAGTGAGCAGGCTCAATCACACTCGTTGATCCATCTGCCGTGAGCGCGGCCAGCAAAATGGCTGATTTCACTTGAGCGCTGGCAACAGGCGTCCCCACAACAGCGCCCCTCAACCTCTGCCCTTGAACAGCCAGCGGAGCTAAATTTCCTCGATCTCGACCGCGCACATCCGCCCCTAACAAGGAGAGCGGCTGACCAACCCTGTTCATCGGACGACGACAAAGAGAGGCGTCACCGGTCAAAACAAAATGGCGCCCTTCACGTCCGGCGAGAAGACCAAGCATCAACCTCATGGTGGTTCCGGAGTTGCCACAATCGAGAATCTCCGAAGGCTCTTGCAATCCATCAAGGCCAACACCCTCAATGGTCACCATTTCACCGCTCTTAATCGGCGAAATCGTTGTCCCCATCGAGCGCAGACAAGCAGCACTACTCATCGGATCCTCTGCTGGCAAAAGACCTTCGATAGTGGTTGTGCCCTCAGCAATAGCGCCGAAGAGAAGAGCGCGGTGAGAAATAGATTTATCGCCTGGAACGCGGACCCGACCATGGAGGCTGCCACCTGCTTTCAGATCCCTTGGGAAGCCATTTGAGCCCGACACCGATGAGCAGCCTGTAGGTAATGAAAACAATCCTATTAGCTCGAACTTCAAAGGCTCTTGCATTTAGTTGAAGTTGTCACCAACTCCTGCTGCAAGACCAAGATTCTTCGGGTGACGCCTACTAAAACATGACAATAATGAGCAAATAAACAAGAAATCAACATCAACAGCCAAGAGATATAACTCATCCATTAATGAATAAGCTTTTTTTAAAGAGACAACAAACAATTCAAAGAAGTTAATACGAAAGATATATCCTTAATCAAAGCCGCTGGAAGCCTAACGCCCTGCCTATCATTTTATACATTCTCTTGATTCATATGATGGTCAACGTGTCGCTGAACTTAGATAAAATTAATTGATAAATTGTAAGGCATCAATTGCATTGCCTCAAAAGGGGTCAGAGTTTAGATGTCACATTCCAAGATCTTGATGAACCCAAGAGCTGCAAATTTCTAAAAATAGATGAGGGAGTATTACGAATCAGCCTTATTTCAACAATCAATAACGAGCTATTTCCGATTGGTTTTTTTAGTTCAGAATGGCTGAAAGTTGAAAACGACAAGCTGAGAGACTTTTCTCTCCGGATGGAGGCCTTAAACGAAGTCAACTTCAAAATCACACCCACATGTGAACCCAACATAAAAGTAGGCTCAATTTTCCATAATCACTGGCTACTGATACTATGCATGATTAAATCATCAACTCAAATTGAAATCCGCATATGTCGATTAATCGCAATTTTAGTTTGTTCATTTGGAAGGAGGAATAAAGACAACTACACGCTTCCATTCGAGCTAAGCCATTCGCAAATTGCTCTACTCGTTGGCTGCACCCGCTCAACCGTCACGCGTCAGATTGGCTTCATGAAAGAGAAGGGACTGATTTACCCAGATAAAAACAATCTTGGAACATTAGTCAGCGAAAAGCTAATACTACAGGAATCAATATTTGTAGACCATCTGCTATTTACTTGATCAATCACGACCACATCGACATTGGCCTCCTTTCCATTTTGAACATTTAGATTTTTTACAACCTTTTTTCTTACTCAAAAGATTCCAACTTGGAAGTTTTTTCGACAACTTATCGATCCCAAGGCTTTCTAGTGAACCCTGAAGTCGTGTCATTCGAAGCTATCTTGAGACTGACTCTCATTATACATGGTCGAAAGCGCACAAAATAAACAGTGTTGCTTGACGAAACAGCGGGAAAAGTCAATAATTGAAATGTGATTTTTGATTCGAGAGGATGTTCAATATGACGACTTCAAATTCGTCTTTGCAGATTGCAAGGGATGTTGCAAATGGGCCCAATGGACGTGCATTGGCCGAGTCCATGAATCCAGATTTGCTTAGCGCAATCCAGCAACACATTTCGATCGAAAGACAAGCCTCGATCACCTATTTGGCCATGTCCATTTGGAGTGCTGAACGTGAGCTAGCCGGTTTCTATCAATTTTTTGATGGGGAAGCGAAGAGCGAACAATCCCATGCAGTGCATTTCACCCAATATTTGATTGCTCGCAGTCAGTCCAACGACCTGCAAACCCTGGATGCACCAAGGCAAACCTGGGAGAATTTAGTTTCGTTGATGGAAACAGCATTTCAGATGGAGGCCGATACGACTTCTTCAATCCAAAGTGTGTATGCCATGGCCGAAAGAAACAGCGATACTAGAACAACTGTATTTCTTGATCCACTGATTGAAGCCCAAATTCAATCCGAAGATCAATTTGCGTATTTATTAGGACGGGTGAAGTTCGCCAATGGTGATCCTACTGCTCTGCTTGTCATCGATAACGAATTAAGAGCAGGTCAAACGAAGCGAGCTTGACCTACGCATTGCTCGTTTGCTTTGTTCATAGAGCAAACGAGAACTAATTGTGAGATTCTCAAGATTGAGGATATTAAAAGACTCATAAATTTCCTCGAGCCTGGTATGAATCGATTCCAAATCATCCATTATTCGCTGTTTGAGTATTGGACTGATTGAGTTAATCGCTCTTTCAATCGCGATGCATTGATAACTTGTTAAATGTTCTACCTCCTTGCTCAAGGTGAGAACTAAGCTTTCACTGGCTATTATCTCCATATAACACCTAAAAGCCAAGTGGGCTCGATTCAATCAACCTAGGTGACAGCTTCATAGAAGCTTCTCCAGAGTTTGTCACCAACATTTCACCATTGCGCAGTTTGGAAATCAAGCGAGTTGAAGTTACTCTGGTGGAACCAATCAGTTCACCAATTCGGTCGTGAGTGAGGCGAAAAGGAAGATTGCACCATTCTCCGTAGCGCCTACCCAATCGATTCACTAAGAGACTCAGTAACGCATGAAGGCGTTGCTCCGCTTGTCCTAAGTGACGAATTCTGAGCAATTGCAACGTCCACTCGTTCACAGAGTCATAACCATTGGGTGAGGGCTCTATCGATTTCGTCTCAATTCTCAGTGGAGTCATGGCTTCGACGCAAATGCCATCACTGCACAAGCAATCCGTTCTGAGCTGGTCGCCCGTCTGCAGGAAGGCAAGGGTCATTCCCTCTGTCTCTTCACAAGGGCAATAGACCCTGGCAATTCCCTCAAGCACATTTAATTTCATACCATCACTGCGACCGTGGGTATCCACAAGCACGGTTTGGCCTGTGGGGATTTGAATCGAAGACGTTGGGTCGTCAGGCAGGAAGCGAAAGCTCACGGGGTCGTTTTAACGCTAATGAGAATTGATAGCAACATAGACCAAACAAGCCCCTTTCTGCAATCGATTCTCAATAGCGATTGCTTGTTGAAGACGAAGATGTGCGATCTCGACCTGTTTTGGTCCAAAACAACTGACTTTGCGTCTGATCACTGACAGAAGCACCCCTACCTTCAATGGAATCCCGTCTAACAAAAACAAACGCGACTGCCACGAGTGTTGCGAGAGCGAGCAAAGAAGCTCTAAGAAAGAACCTTGGAATGTCCAATTCT
>ERZ802830.3924-NODE-3924-length-12212-cov-5.47446_pt1 | contig 12212 bp, 11 predicted proteins | sample MGYA00345654_ERZ802830 | MGnify/ENA primary metagenome ERZ802830 (study PRJEB30503, sample SAMEA104212375) | marine metagenome | biome: Westerlies Biome; feature: [SRF] surface water layer (ENVO:00010504) within the epipelagic zone...; material: water... | reverse complement strand
GACCTCCTGCTCCCAAAGCAGGCGCGATGACCGGGCTACGCTACACCCCGAAAAGGTGCGCCAAAGATAGCGTTAATTACAAAGTTTGCAAATGCTTTATACATTTTATCCCATCGGTTTTTTGAAGCTTTATTTGGGCTTACAGTCCAAGCAAATCAACTGATTTCCTTGTATATTCCAGTGGTGTCCTGCAAGTCCCCAGCGAACAAAATTTTGATCATTGGGAATATTCCACCCTAGAATGGGGAGTACGGAAGAATCGATAAATACAGTTTGCTTTTCAGGGACAAAAACAGTGATGGCAACCTCTTGATTCTTGTATTTTTTTATAGCAGGAGTTGTCAAATAGGAATTCAATTGGATGCGATTGGAGTCTACGATCGGAGCGTAGTTGATTTGTTGTGCATTGGCTTGGGCGTCTTTGTAGGAGGCTCCATTGGCTTCCTTTTGAATGCTTAAATAGAGAGAATCTCGATCGGTGGGTTCAATTTTAAACGTTACATTTTGCAATAACAAATGCTTATCTCCTTCTTCATCTATGATGACATCAAAATCACTAGAATGGGTAAGTCGGTCTTTGAATTGAGGTTCATTCGATACGCTAAACCTCAATGTGTCTGAGGGAGAAACAGCGTGACTATAATTTTCAAAAGCTTGATAAGAAAAGCGATGACTTTTGGCTTCAATGGTACCCAATACGATCAACGAAATCAGACTCAACAGCCAAAGGCCTAACAGAATTAAGCGACCCCAAAAACTAAAAGGGTTTGATCTGGGTGCCAGTAATTTGATCCCGACCATGAGAAGAAAAAGCATTGGAATTCCTACTCCACAAAGAACCAATATGGAAAGAATCCAAAAAGGGAGATTTTGAAATAAGGCTACATCTATAAAGTCAAAAGGCATTTCAGTAATCCATCCAACAATATTGGTAACAATGAAGCCAAGAGTAATGCCAAACAGGCTCAGGGAGGCAATGATAACTAAAAAGAGTCCGATGAGTTTCCCAGCCACTTTAATCAGCGACAGGATCAGAGAAGCGAAATTGTCGAAAAAACTTTTTGACTTTTTTTTTAGGGTAGTCCCCGCCTTGTTATAATCGACATTTTTGACTTTATCTGCGATTGCGTTTACTTCTTCTTTTATTTTTTTTTCAATGTTACCTACTGTCACAGGTTCCCCTTTCATTTTGAGTTTCTCGGCCGTTGTACTCGCTTCTGGGGTGAGCACCCAGAATAATATATAAATCACTAAAAAACTACCACCACTAAAGAAAAACAGTAGGGCCCATATAATTCGAAGCCAGCCTACATCAAGACCAAAATAATGAGCCAAACCAGAAGCAACTCCACCCACATAGGAATCTTCGGTGTCTCGAAATAATTTTTTTGAATTCGATTGCTGAGGAGCTTCTTCATCTTCCCCCGAAATCACATAGTCCTCGGGTTGACCCAAGATGGCGATAATAGCTTCAATATCCTCTATTTCTATGACTTGTTCTTTAGTTGATTTTCGATCCCTGAGTAATTCGGCGATACGGGCTTCTATGTCAGCCAGTATCTCTTCTTTACCTGTTGTTTTGGCAAAGGTATTTCGAAGGGCATCTAGGTATTTTTTAAGGAGGGCGTAGGCTTTTTCGTCAATATGAAAAAATATACCAGCTAGGTTGATATCGATTGTTTTGTTCATAATAGTGTTATTTTATTTTAAGAATTGAGTTAACCGCTTTTTGGAGGGATTTCCAAGACAGATTTAGTTCTTGGAGCATTTGTGTTCCTTGGGGAGTTATTTGATAATATTTCCTTGGGGGGCCAGCAGTAGATTCCTCCCATCGGTATTCCAACAGAGCTGCATTTTTAAGTCGGGTGAGAAGGGGGTATAAAGTTCCTTCGACGACTAACATTTCTGATTTCTTTAAACTATCGAGTATCTCCGAAGCATATTTGGTTTCTGAGCGGAGAATAGAAAGAATACAAAATTCGAGTATTCCTTTTCTCATTTGAGCTTTTGTGTTTTCCAGATTCATAGTTTGACATGTATAATGTATTGCAAATATATAAATAAAAAATAGAACTATGCAATACATAGTACTAGATAAATTTTTTTTCTCTGTTTAGAGAAATGGGATTATTTTTTTTTGGGCGCTATAATTTGAACATTATCAAAGGCTATGGCACCTCGGACAACCCCTAAAATTGTATTTCTCAGAGCATCTATAACTGGAAGTTTAAGTTGATTTTTACTGTGAATCACGCTGATCTCTCTGGCGGGTGCTGGTTCTGGAAAATTCAATAATTGTCTTTTTTGTTGCTCATTTAAATCCAAAGTGTGTAAGTAGGGGAGAAGGGTCATGCCTAGGCCTTGGTTGGCTAGATTGATGAGCGTCTCAAAGCTGCCGCTTTTCAAACCAAAACCTTTAGTCGTATTGGAAGTAGGACACAAATTTAAGACGTGATCTCTAAAACAATGCCCATCCTCAAGAACGAGGATGTTATTGTGGTTAAGGTCTTCAACCGCTATACTGTCTTGTTTTAGTAAATGATGATTTTGAGGAAGGTAAGCAACAAAGGGTTCGTAGAAAAGTGGCTTTTCAAGAATATTTTCTTTTCCAAGAGGTGTAGCAGCAATCCCAGCATCGAGCTGCCCTTTGTGGATGAGTTGGCAGATGTTTTCTGTCGTAATCTCTTCGATTTTAAGATCAACTTTTGGGTATTTTTTGATGAAGTTTGTTAAGAACATTGGCAGAAGGGTAGGCATAATTGTTGGGATAATTCCGAGACGAAAAGAGCCCGCTATGCTACCTTTTTCCTGTGCAACAGCGTCTTCCATCCGTTGTGCTTCTTGGAGAATTACTTTGGCTTGTTTAACAATAGTATGTCCAATGGCGGTTAGACCAATGGGTTTGGTATTGCGGTTAAATATTTTGACCCCTAACTCTTCCTCCAATTTTTGGATTTGCATACTTAATGTTGGTTGGGTAACAAATGATTTTGCTGCGGCCAAGGTGAAGTTGCCATGCTCAGCAACTGATAATAAGTACTTCAATTGTGTTAATGTCATTTTAATCTATTGAATAATCAAATATAATAAATATTACTTATAATTAATTCAATAATTGATTAAAAAAAAAGTTTATATGGTAGAAAATGGATCTCTTAATAGATGAATATTATTTAAGTAGCTTAATTTTCATACTAATATTGATGAGGGGCATTTCTCTTTTGTCAATCGCAACCTGATTGATTTTATCAACCACATCCATCCCCTTAATAACACGTCCAAAGGGAGTGTAATCACCGTCTAAGTGGTAGGCTCCTGGCCTTTGTTGAACGATAAAAAACTCATACGGGGAAGCCAATCTGTAAGGATTGTCAATTTCACTACTCGGCATGGAGATGACCCCACGGTGGTGACGATCACTTGGGGCAGCATCCACTGGGATAAGATAACGTCCTAGCTCTCTTCTTTTCCGCATGATCCGACTATTGTCTGATGCTCCTCCTTGAATAATAAATTCTGGAACAACCCTGTGAAAGAGGGTGCCATCGAAATAGTTGTTTTTGACTAAAAAAACAAAATTTGCTCGATGATAGGGCTTTTTGCGATCCAGCTCTATATCGATGTTTCCAAACTGCGTTTCAATCCTGATTTGTGTCTCAGGGTTGTTTTTTTCGTATTCATAAAAAAAGGGAATAGCTGTTTTATCATTTAGTGGTTCAACCTTTTTTGTTATAGATTGCTTTTGCTGTGCCACAATTTTTGTTTTTGTTGCTCGCGCTTTTTCGGGGATTACTGTTTTTTTTGGAGGTGTATTCTGACAGGCGAAAAGCGTTATAAAAAGGGAGGCATAAAGGAACCGCATTCTTTTTTCTTCTAATATAATTACAAAATGTGAGAGGTATTTATTTATGAAGCACCAAAGCCGTTTAAAGTCGCTATATTTGTTCGGTTTTTACTCATGAGATTGTTTCAAAAAAATCCTTTCGGACATTATTTGCTCCTTAAAAAATGGCTCATACGTTATATGGGTTTTATGACTCATCGCCGCTATCGCGGCTTCAATGCGCTTCAAATTGAAGGCTCCGATATTATTAAAAACCTTCCAGATACCAATGTTTTATTTATTTCTAACCACCAAACCTATTTTGCAGATGTTGTTGCGATGTTTCATGTCTTCAATGCGTGTCTCAAGGGTAGAATAGATACTATAAAGAATATTGGGTATATATGGAATCCCAAACTAAATTTATACTACGTTGCTGCTAAGGAAACAATGAAGTCGGGTTTTCTTCCCAGAATTTTGGCTTATGCTGGTTCCGTTTCTATCGAACGGACTTGGCGCAACTCTGGAAAGGAAATAAATCGTCCGGTGAAAATGTCGGATATTTCCAATATTGGCGTGGCCCTAGACGACGGTTGGCTGATTACTTTTCCACAGGGTACCACCAAACCGTTTAAACCCATTCGTAAAGGAACCGCGCATATCATCAAAAAATTTAAGCCTGTTGTAATTCCAATTGTTATAGATGGTTTTCGGCGCTCATTTGATAAAAAAGGGATCTTGATCAAAAAAAGAGGCATCCTACAATCCATGCATATCAAACCCCCTTTGGAGATCGATTACGAAAACGAGTCCGTTAATTCTATTATTGAAAAAATTGAATTTGCCATAGAGCAGCACCCTTCGTTTCTCAAGGTACTGAGGCAAGAGGATATCGAAGAGCAAGAGCGTTTGAATCAAACGCGCCGATACGACTTCTAGCTACTGAATAATTCCTACATTATTTAGTCTTGCATCCAATTATCCCTTGAATTGTGTAATGAAACCCGTCTTGATGAACAATCAGTACTTTGCACAGGAAGTTCTTCAATTTCTATTATTTTTGTCTAGCTATGAAAAAAAATTTTTCCAATCGATGGATAATTATCTTTATGTTAGTCCCATTCTTTCACGCATGTAAACCAATATATTCAACGGTTTCATTTCAGGAAGTGAACAAGCCCAAAGCCCCCAACTACAGCAAAGCAGAAAGTTGGGCTGTTTTACCTGGAAGGTACCCGGCCAGCCTTCAATCATTCATTGGTAGCGCAATTCCTCCTAAGGGAGTGGATGTCTTTTATGTATATCCTACACTTTTCACCGACCCAAAGGAAAAAGCATGGAATGCGGATGTCTATTCTCAAACCGTTAGAAAAAATATCATAGAAACCGCCGTAAAATACCAAGCCTCCGCCTGGGCAAAATCCGGACGCCTTTTTGTCCCTTACTATCGTCAAACACATTATCGTGTATTTGTTCCACCCCACGACAAAAAAGGACTCCCTGCCTGGGAGGTTTCCTACTCCGATATAAAGGATGCATTCACATACTATCTTGAACACTACAATCAAGGTAACGGAATAATTATCGCTGCACACAGTCAAGGGAGTATGCATTCGACCCGATTGATAAAAGAATTTTTTGATGGCACTGCTTTACAAAAGCAATTAGTGGCTGCTTACCTTGTAGGCTCGCACGTGGCGCCCGATGAATTTGAAACCATTTTGGCTATGGAAAAGCCCGACGAAACAGGAGGTTTTGTGAGCTGGAATACATATAAAAATAAACAACTACCAAAAAACTATTCAGATTGGTATCAAGGAGGTGTTACTTCCAATCCCATTCGGTGGGACAATTCGGACTTCGCCTACGAGAGTGAACACAAAGGAGTGCTCTTTCGCAACCTAAAAATATATCCCAAGAGCCTTTCCATTTACAAGACAGATGGAATGCTTTGGTCAACCCTTCCCAAGGTTCCGTCTCGATTTTTTCTTTCTTTTGTTCGAAGCTATCATTTTGCTGATATAAATTTATTTTGGGAAGACATTTCATTGAATGCCCAATTGCGTGCTAAAAAATGGTTGAAAAAAAATGGTTCTTCTGATGCTCTCTGAAATATTTGATCAGATAAAGGATCAATGGGTGCGTGCCAAGTATCAAAAAAAGCATCCATTTCGCTATTTTGTATTGAGTACATCAAGCCAAGATCAAACGCCACAGTCTAGAATGGTTGTCCTACGTGATTTTGACAGTCAAAATATGGTATTCACCTTATTTACAGACGCACGCTCCCAAAAAATGGCCTCCCTACGCACAAATGATAAGGCATGCTTGTTGTTTTATGATCCTAAACGGCTTTGGCAAATACAGGCTCAAGTACAACTTATAAAACAATCGACTGATCCAAAACAGTATGCACAACTACCAAAACCTGCACAAAAGGACTATACCACAAGAATAGCTCCTGGCTCTCCAATTGACAATCCTTCCTCTGTTGATTATTTAGAAGCAGAAAACTATTTTACTTCTCTTGAGTTTGAAGTGCATTCTATTGAAAGTTTAAAGTTGAAAAGGCCTCATCATGTGCGAAGTCTTTTTGAGAGAAAAACTCTTTGGGAAGGGACTTTTTTAGTTCCTTAAAAAGGGTATTTGTTTTTTTTGGTTATCTTCTTTATGTAATTATTTCGAAATGAAAAAACAAAATAAAAATTCAAGGAGAACTTTTTTAAAAAAGGCCACAATTGCTTCTACGGTATTTATTGTTCCCAGGCATGTTTTGGGGGGTATAGGCTACGTTGCCCCCAGTGATATGGTAAATCTAGCAGCTGTAGGAATTGGTGGTAAAGGAAGATCGGATTTGCTCAATGCTGCTCGGCCTAAAAATGTACAAGTGGTAGGTTTGTGTGATGTTGATACCAAGGGAGTCGCTGTGAGTGAAGTAATGCGATCAAGAAAGGATTTTCCCAAGGCAAATTTTTATACTGATTTTCGTGAATTATTGGATAAGGAAAAAGACATAGATGCAGTAACAATTTCCACACCCGACCACACTCACGCTCCAGTAGCTCTCTATGCCATGGAACGTGACAAGCATGTCTATGTTCAAAAGCCATTGGCACATAATGTTCGCGAAACACGGCTAATGACAGAAATGGCCCGAGAGAGAAAATTGGTTACACAGATGGGAAATCAAGGTGCTTCCAATCCAGCTCAAAAAGTGATTCAAGATTGGGTAGATTCCGGCATAATCGGAGCTATAAAAGAAGTAAAAGTTTGGACCAATCGACCTGTATGGCCTCAAGGTGTTCCAATGCCAAAGGCCGATGCAAGCATGAAACCCGAAGGATTAGATTGGGATTTATGGTTGGGACCTGCCAAAGAAACACCCTACACTCCTGAAATACACCCATTTAACTGGCGTGGTTGGTGGCAATATGGAACAGGTGCTTTGGGCGACATGGGCTGCCATTTAATTGATATCCCTTTTCGAGTTCTAGGGTTGAAGTATCCAACAGCTGTTGAGTGCAGCGTAGGAAGTGTATATAGACAAATGTGGACACCAGAATACTTACCCGAAGGATGCCCCCCTTCTTCATATGTGTCGTTAAATTTCGATGGGACAAAGAAAAACCCATACCCCATTAAAATGATATGGAGCGATGGAGGAATCAGACCCGAGCGTCCAGAATTAATTCCTGCAGATGAAGATATGGGACACGCGGGAGGCTATCACGGAGTTCTCATGATTGGTGAAAAAGGAATCATCACTTGTGGTGATAAAGCAATGTATACCAAACTATATCTACCGGGAATGCCTGTGCAAATACCAAAAATTAAGGAAGTAAAGGACCCGGAATGGGGCCACCAAAAAAAATGGATTGAAGCCATAGTATCTGGTTTTGGAAGTGCAACTCATCGAGCATTAACTTCAAATTTTGACTATGCTGGTCCGCTTACCGAAAGTGTTCTTATGGGGAATATAGCTATTCGTAGTTATTTACTTCGAAAAAAGACCTTTGGAGGCAATATGGATTATTATGCTCGTAAGAAACTATTGTGGGATGGAGATTCTATGAAAATAACCAACATGGACGAAGCCAATCAATTTGTCACCCGAGACTATCGTTCGGGATGGAAATTATAATAGCCAATTAAATACCTATATTGAAAATCAATGTTATTTGGATAACGGGTGCTTCCTCTGGGATCGGAAAGGAGTTGGCTTTGCAATATGCGAGACGGCAAAATACAGCGCTTATTTTATCTTCAAGACGCAAAAAAGAACTTGAAAAGGTTAGAAAAGCATGTGGAAAAAGCACGTTAATTGCGGTGTTGCCTTTTGATTTAGAAATCCCTGATAAAGCAACTCAAGTTGTGAAGCAAGCCCTTACAATTTTTGGACACATAGATGTGTTAATCAACAATGGGGGTGTGAGCCAAAGAAGTTTGATCTCTGAAACCAACTACGAAGTTTTTGAACGCTTAATGCAAATCAATTATTTAGGAACAGTAGCTTTAAGCAGAGCCGTCCTTCCACACTTTATAGCTCGGCAAAAAGGGCACTATGTTGTGGTGACCAGTGTCATGGGCAAATACGGTTCTCCCTATCGCTCAGGATATGCTGCTGCCAAACATGCTCTCCACGGATTCTTTGATGTCTTGCGTATGGAACATCAAAAAGATTGTATTGATGTTACCCTTCTTTGCCCTGGTTTTGTTCAAACACAAGTAACAATTAATGCGCTTACTGGAGATGGAACCATCCTTGGTAAAGATGATCCTGCTACAGCTAATGGACTGCCACTAAAGAATTTTGTTAAAAAAGCTATTCGGGCAATCGATTACAAAAAATGGGAAGTCGCTTTTGGAAGAAAGGAATTACTTGGAGTTTACCTCAAACGCTTTTCGAACAAGTTATTGCACTACATTGTATTGCGTTCTCGGGTCCGTTGATTCAGACATTAAAACAATCATTTTTAGTTTGCGATTATACTTTCATTACATCTTCAATAATATTAGTACTCAGGTACAACAATGACTAATCTCTGAACTCTTAAAATGAGATAAAAAAAACCTCTCCGAAGAGAGGTTCTTTAATTTTTGATAGAAAATTACTTAACCGTAATTTCAACTTTTCTTTCAAAGTTAACTCTTCGGTTGGCTTCTCTGCCTTTTAACGTTTTATTTGATTGTACTGGTTGATCTTCACCAAAACCTTGCGTAGAAATTCGAGTACCATCGATACCTCCTGCTACAAGAGCTGCTTTCACAGCATTCGCTCTTTTCTCAGAGAGCTTTTGATTGTAAGCTCTACTTCCGTCACTTGAAGCATGACCATTCACAACAACCTCTACGTTAGGATATTTTTTCATCAATTCAGACAAGGTATTGACCAATGAAGCTGCATCGCCTGAAATATCAGCACTATCAACTTTGAAGTAAATCACACTGTTCTCATCGGCTAGCATATCCATAATTTCTTTAGGATCGGCTGGACAACCATTGTTGTCAGCATCACCCGCTTCATCTGGACACGCATCGTCTTTATCTAAAACGCCATCATTATCGGAGTCGGCCCAAGGGCAACCATCGTTTTCCATGGCTCCGGCTTCGTTAGGACATTTATCATCCTTATCTGCAACACCATCAGCATCGCTATCAGGACAACCATTTAGCTCAGCTAGACCTGCTTCTTCTGGACATGCATCTTCAGCATCTGGTATACCGTCATCATCGGTATCTGGACATCCATTAAATTCAGCCTTACCTGCTTCTTCTGGGCAAGCGTCTTTGTTGTCGGGAATTCCATCTCCGTCTGTGTCGGGACATCCATCAAATTCTTTGAGACCAGGGACATCTGGACAAACGTCTTTTTGGTCTGAGACACCATCCTTATCGGCGTCATTGGCTCCAAAGACATAACTTATCCCGACTGTATGTTGAAGGTGATTGTATGCGTAGTTCTCTGATGAAGATCGATAAGAAGCACTGACGTTAGCATTCAGATTATCAGATAGACTAATATTTAGTCCAGCTCCTCCCAAAACAGTTCTTGAAACTTCAGTGGAAGGAAAAGCACCATCACTGGAAGTTTCACCCTCACTAAAATTGGTAAACCCATACCCTCCAAAGAGATAGGGTAGTACTTTTTCACCATTACCCAGGTTGTATTTAACAACACCATCAAGCGAGTAATAATCAAGATCACCACCACCAGTGGCTCCGTCTTTTATGTTGTTGGAAGCATATTGGACACCAAGAGAGAATCCGCCTTTAATGTATCGACTTAAGCTAACATAAGGCACACCAAAATTGGTTCCAGAATCTACAGCATCGTCCTGTATACTGACGAGGTTTGCACCAACGCTTACAGCCCAAGGGTTTTCTTCAGTCTGTGCTGTTAGGATAGTACCTGTCAATAGCAGAGCAAATGCAAAGCTAAAATTCAATGTTTTTTTCATGTTAAAATGTTGTATTTTGACAAAAGTAAGAAAATATCCTAAAATTCATGGGGAATCCACACCCTAATTCTTCCCTCGATGTGAGATATTCTTTATATTATTTTCTTCGAATATTGAATACAAGTTAATAGCTTTGCAATTTTATTACCCAATTAATACTCCTCAAATGAACAACTTGAATCAAAAAATGAGAATATGGCATCGGTATTTAGGCTTCTACCTTGTAGGAATCATGGCCGTTTATGCAGTAAGTGGAATGACACTTATTTTTAGGAAAACAGACACATTTAAGAAAGAAATTAAAATCCAAAAGATTCTTTCGTCTGGCCTTACTGAAACACAGTTGGTTAAAGCGCTGTCTGAAGATGAGTTGAATATTATTTCCTCACAAGACGATTTTATTTTGTTTGAAACTGGAACATACAACAGAATTTCGGGCGAGGTGTTGTATAAAAAGATGGAGTATCCTTGGGTATTGGATAAGCTAATAAAGCTACATAAAGCCAGCACCTATAGTCCAGTGTACTGGTTGAATCTGTTTTTCGGGGCTTCCTTATTGTTTTTTGTAATTTCTTCTTTTTGGATGTTTTTACCCCATACTTCAGCCTTTAGAAAAGGACTGTATTTTTCACTTGCGGGTATGGTTATGACTTTGATCATTCTATTTTTCTAACCTTCAACGCAGGGCATAACGAACCCCTAAGAAGAATCGTCTTCCCTGATTGGAATAAAACACATAAGAAGGGTCAAAGCTGAGTGCGTTTGGGTTAGATCCAGTTTGAATGACCCTAGCGTTTGCATCAAAATCTACATCACGATCGAAAGGATCAAAGGCTCGGGCAATGCTTTCCCTAGGAGGTTTAAAATTGACTAAATTTTTGATACCGCCAAAAATCTCAATTTTGGAAGAAGAAATCCAACGAAATTGAAGGTTACTATCATGAATCCATGGGCTTTTTGCTGGTCTTGGATCGCGATCGCCAAGAAGCGGGAGTCGCATTGGACCAACAATTAATCCCGTCCAGTCCAGTGTTAAAGGGAGGTTAGCCAATCGATAACTCAATTTGTAGTTTGCTGTAAATCGCTCCGTAAGAAGCGGTTGTTTTTTAATCCCTTCATCTGTCCAGTTGGTATGAATCAATGTAGCTCCAACAACAAATTGAAAACCAGAGGAGAAAACTCCATTCACATTCAGCGTGAACCCCGAAAAAGAAGCTTTTTGATCCAAATTTCCATACCGAATTTGGTTGGGATTGGTTTCATAATCAGGAATGATTTTGTTGGAAAACTGGGTGTGGAATAAACTCCCATCCAATTCTAACAAGTACCCTTGCTTGGCATAAACCTTTTGAAACCAGTTGGCATTAATATTCCAAGATTTCTCTGGACGGAGGGTTTCTTCAAAGAGTACTTCGCGCCCCCCGGTCAGGGCAGCATGATCCTCGGTGAATACATTGACAATGCGATATCCTGTACCCCAACTCAAGCGAAAGCTAGCCACTTGCTCCGGATTGTCCCATTTGAGATTGACACGAGGGGTTATAATGGAGCCATAAAGGGAATTGTAATCATACCGAAGCCCAAGCAGGAGCTTTTTACGTTTTTGAAAGGACCATTTGTTTTGAAAAAACACCCCGGGTAGGTGGGTTAGATTTTGATCAACAGTGGCTACCGTATTATCATCATAAAAGGTGGAACGAAAACTTATCCCATACAACAGCGCGTGTTTTGGACTATTTTTCGACCAAACCGATTGTATAAAAGCAACTCGTTGATCAGCCAAGAAGGAAGTTTGACCATAAACTGAATTCTGATTGTGATTATTGAAGCTGTATTGTAAAAACCAATCGCTATTGAGGTTGTATTTTCCAAAAAACTCTATTCTTTGAGTATATATACTCTCCCCATATCGCTCATTGCCCCCTCGGTAA
>ERZ802830.3923-NODE-3923-length-12214-cov-15.5995_pt1 | contig 12214 bp, 10 predicted proteins | sample MGYA00345654_ERZ802830 | MGnify/ENA primary metagenome ERZ802830 (study PRJEB30503, sample SAMEA104212375) | marine metagenome | biome: Westerlies Biome; feature: [SRF] surface water layer (ENVO:00010504) within the epipelagic zone...; material: water... | reverse complement strand
TTAAATTTCTATTAAGGTCCTCAATAAAATCGTCTTTTTTATCTTCAGCACATTGAATTAAAAATTCATTTGGCCCAAGCCATGCTGTTCTGGACTCATCATTTGTGCTTACTTCACCAGAATTTGTTGGTAACTCGTAACCCAAGTAAGCTGAAACCTTATTGAGAACGTCAGTATCAGTATCTCTTATCCTTAAATTAATTTTTCCAATAAAATCCATATATTCAAGATTAATATTGGATGATTTTATCTGATCTTTACTTTGTAAAGGGGAATTCGTATTACTCATTATTTCGAGCCCCTTCCTTATCATAAAATATTGAGTCTGTGATTGTTGCATCGATTACTTTACCGCTCATCAATGGAATTTTCACAACATCACCCATACGGTTTAAACCATTTTTAATTAACGCAAGAGCAATAGGATGATCACATGTTGGGCTATAATAGCTAGAACTTACATGGCCAATCATGTCCATTGGTGGCCTCGGTTTTGCCTCATCAACAACATAGCTGCCTTCAGGCAAAACAGTCTTTTTGTCATTTACCAAAAGACCTACAAGTTGTTTTCTATCAGTTCGTCTTGTATCTGACCTTGAAAAAGAACGCTTACCAAGAAAATCTTCTTTTTTCTTAGAAACAATCCAATCCATATTTATATCTTTAGGAGTAACACTGCCATCAGTATCTTGTCCAACAATGATAAAGCCTTTTTCTGCTCTTAAGACATGCATTGACTCAGTGCCATAAGGAGTAATGTCATATTTTTTTCCGTGCTTCATAAACTCATTCCAAACGAATAAACCATATCTAGATGGAACATTAATTTCAAAACTCAATTCACCCGTAAAACTAATTCTAAATATTCTTGCATCAATTCCACACACTTTACCCTCTTTCATTTTCATGAATGGAAAGGCTTCCTTTGAAATATCAATATCAGTAAGACTTGATAAAAACTCTCTTGAGTTAGGACCAGAAATACTGAGAACAGTCCATTGCTCCGTAACAGAAGTACAAAAAACTTCCATATCAAGCCACTCAGTTTGAAGAAATTCCTCTAACCATGACATAACTCTTGCGGCGCCGCCTGTAGTGGTGGTCATATGATATCGATTTTCTGAAATTCTGGTTGTTACTCCATCATCAAATACCATTCCATGCTCATTACACATTAAACCATAACGGCAAGAGCCTACCTCAAGCTTTGACCATGCATTGGTATATATAAGGTTTAGGAACTTTGCGACATCAGGTCCCTGTAAATCAATTTTACCTAATGTGGAGGCATCAAGAATACCTAAGCTATTTCTTACAGCCCTACATTCTCTATTTACAGCATCATGAATATTTTCATTTTTTTGAGGAAAGTAGTGTGGTCTTTTCCATTGCCCTACGTCTTCAAATTCAGCACCATTATCAACATGCCATTGATGAATAGCTGTCTTTCTCTCAGGATCAAATAAATGATCAACATTTCTACCTGCAATGGCTCCTATTGTTTGTGGAGAATAAGGTGGTCTAAACGTAGTATGACCGATATTGTCAACTGGCTTATCGTGAATATGTGACATTAAAGCTAAAGCATTAACATTTGACGTTTTTCCTTGATCGGTTCCCATTCCAGTCGTCGTGTATCGCTTAGTATGCTCAACGCTTATATAACCTTCTCTTTGCGCCAGAAAAATATCAGCTGCTGTTACATCATGTTGAAAATCAACAAAGTGTTTAGATCCATGAGTAACCTTCTTTTTTCCAATCATATATGGTTCAACCTTCGCTTCGGTAAACTCCAAGTCTTCAAATGCAGTTTCAATTTCTAAACTTTTATTTGCAGACTTCCCGAGTTCAGTTGCAAAATCCAAACCTGCTTGATAAGAATTTTTTAAAACTTCCAATAAATTAAAGTCTCCATTATTGCATCCAACAACCTTTTGGTTCTTAATCAAATCTTTTGGAATGAATGAATTTAATTTACTATGATATTGAAGCTTACCTCTTGATTGACTAAATAGTTGAACCGAAGGATTCCATCCACCTGACATTAAAACAAGATCACATTCAATTTCTCTTAGACTGCCAGTTAATTCATTATTATCTTGATCAACTTTTTGTATCTCAACTTTTTTAACTTTTTGGTACCCTTGGGTATTAATTATTGAATGAGATGGATAAATTTTAATTTTTACTTTATTACATCTATCACTCAACTCAGAGGGAATATCTTCTCTATTGTCTACAATTGTTACCTTTGCTCCTTTATTTGCAAAGTCAATTGCTGTTCCATAGGCATGGTCATTATTTGTGAAAAGGATAACAGATTTCCCAGGCAAAACACCAAATTGATTGAGGTATGTTCTGGCTGCAGAGGCTAACATAATTCCCGGCCGATCATTTCCTGAAAATACAAGAGGTCTCTCAAATGCACCTTGGGCCAAAATAACTTTTTTAGCTCTTATTCTCCAATATCTCTCCCTCGGCATTTTATCAGATAAATAAGGTAAGTGATTTGTAACTTTTTGAAGAGCTGTGAGATAATTATAGTCATAATATCCCATTACAGCTGTACGATTTAGAATTGTAACATTGTCATAAGAATCTAATTCTTTTAAAATTTCGTTTGTCCAGTCATTTGAATTAAGATTATCAATTTTTGCTGATGTATTTCTTAAGTATCCACCTGGCTCAGGTTTTTCATCAATAAGTAGAACGTCACATCCTGATCTTCCAGCTGCAAGAGCTGACATTAACCCTGAGGCACCTGCTCCTACTACCAGGATATCACAGTAGTGAAATTTTTGCTCATAACGATCAGGATTCTTGGCTGTTGGAGCAACTCCAAGTCCAGCTGCCTTTCGAATAAAGTGTTCATAGAATAGCCATAAACTTGGCGGCCACATAAAAGTCTTATAATAAAAACCAGCAGGAAAAACTCTTGATAGAAAATTATTGATACTGCCAATATCAAAATTAACTGATGGCCAGCAATTTTGACTAGAGGCCTCAAGACCCTCATAAATCTCAATTTCAGTAGCTCTCATGTTAGGCTCAGTCCTCGCTCCTAAGCCAAGTTGCACTAGAGCATTTGGCTCTTCAGAACCAGAAGTAAGTATTCCTCTTGGTCTGTGGTATTTGAAACTTCTGCCTATTAAATGAACATCATTAGCTAACAATGCAGATGCAAGGGTATCTCCTTGATAACCAACATATTCTTTACCATTAAACTTAAAATTAATAGCTTGATCTCTATCGACTCTTCCACCTTTGTATATTCTATTTTGATTACTCATAATTATGACTTAGGTTTTTCCTCACCCATTTTATAAGTTGCAAGTATTTCATCAGAAACAGTGTCTCTCATTACATTAAACCATCGTCTACAACCATGATCATGCGTCCATCTTTCATAATGGATGCCTTTTTTATTTGATCTAATAAAAAGATATTCTCCCCACTCTTCATCGGTAAGGGTTTCTGGATTTTCTGGTCTTGCTATATGAGCTTCTCCATGACATGAGAATTCAGTTTGATCTCTTTCACCGCAATATGGACACTTAATAACAAACATATAACTAATGAGCCACCGCTGCAGCTGCAGCTTCATCAACTAAAGCACCACTAAAATGTCTTTCAATCGAAAATGGAGCAGCAATTTTATTTGGCTCTCCTTTCGCAACAGTTTCAGCAAATACATGTGCCGAGCCAGGTGTTGCTTTAAAGCCTCCTGTACCCCAGCCACAATTAATAAATAAATTTTCAATAGGAGTTTTTCCTATTATCGGACTTCTGTCAGGAGTGACGTCTACAATTCCCCCCCATTGTCGTAACATTTTTAATCGAGAAAATATTGGAAATAATTCGGTTAATGGTCCCATAATATGTTCAATCATATCGAATGAACCTCTTTGAGAATAAGAATTATAGGAATCTGAACCTGCTCCAACCACAAGCTCTCCTTTGTCAGATTGGCTCACGTATACATGTACAGTATTAGACATAATTACGCAGTCTAAAATTGGTTTTATCGGCTCACTTACCAAAGCCTGCAGAGGAACAGAACTTATTGGTAATCGAAAACCAGCCATATTAGCTAGTACAGAACTGTGTCCAGCTGGAACAAGACCTACTTTTTTTGCATTAACTGATCCTTTGGTTGTCTGCAGTCCTGTAACAATTCCATTGGAAACATCAATTCCAGTAACTTCACAGTTTTGAATGATATCAACTCCTAAATTCTCTGCAGCTCGAGCATAGCCCCATGCAACTGCATCGTGTCTTGCAGTTCCAGCTCTTCGTTGAAGTATTGCTCCTAAAACTGGGTACCTTCCATTCACATTCATATGAGGTATATTTTTCTTTACCTGATCCTGATTAAGTATTTCAGCATCGATTCCATTTAAGTAATTTGAATATGCTCGACGAGTAATCTCCTGCATATCATGAACTGAGTGTGCAAGGTGATATAAGCCTCTCTGAGAAAACATTACATTAAAGTTAAGTTCACTAGATAACCCTTCCCATAAGTTAACAGCGTGGTTGTAAAGCGCAGCACTTTCATCCCATAAATAATTTGATCTAATTATTGTAGTATTTCTTCCAGTATTGCCTCCACCAATCCATCCTTTTTCTAAAAGGGCAATGTTTTTAACTCCAAATTCTTTTGCTAAATAGTAAGCTGTACCCAATCCATGGCCACCACCACCAACGATTATTACATCATATTCTTTTTTTAACTCTGGACTGCTCCATGCTTTTTGCCAGTTTTCATGATAGGAAAAAGCATTCCGAACTAAATTAATCGCAGAATATTTCATAATTAAAATCTTCCTACAGAAAAAGGTTTTAAATCTATATCTGTTTTATTAGCACAAATTTCTTGTGCGATAAGTTTTCCAGAGATACCGCCTAGAGACCATCCAATATGTTGATGCCCAAAGCAGTAGTAAATATAAGGATTTTTTTTTGATTGTCCAATAACCGGCAGAGAGTCTGGTACTGATGGTCTAAAGCCAACCCATTCACTTAAATGATTGTTTATGTTAGGAAAAACGGCCTCTGTAGCCCTTTTTAAATAAGACACGACCTTGGAACTTATTTCACTTGAATTGCCCCCTAACTCAACCACGCCTCCTGCTCGAAGGCCATCTTGCATTGGAGTAAAATATACACCTCTTTCTTGCCAAGCAATTGGTCTTGAAATTGAATTTTCAGGGTGAGGATACATCAAATGGTAACCTCTCTCACTTGCTAATGGAATATTCTCACCAAGTTTATCAGTTAATTTTTTTGACCATACTCCAGCACATAAAACAATGCGATCATAAGTATAAGTATTTTCATTTGTGTGAATATTTACTTTGTTTGTGTCTAAAATTTTAATTTCATCAATCTTTTCTTTTTTAAAATTTCCACCCTTTTCAATAAAAAGTTGCAGTAGTTTTTCACTGATTTTTTTTGGGTTTTTTGCAAAATATGACCCTTTAAATAAAGCCCCTTTATAAAAAATATTATTTATATTTGGCTCAACATCATTAATTTCATTTTTAGAAATAATTTCTATTTTTACCCCAGTTTTCTCTCGGGTTTCAAAATCTTTCCTTGCTGAATTATAAAATAATTTATTTGACCAGACATAAAATATACTTTCACGTGAAATTAAATTTTCAATATCAGCGTCATTAAATAAATCTTCGTATCCTTCATCAACTAATGAAAGTAATGTAGTTAGTTTATTTGATGTATCTCTAACTTTTGACTGTCTGCAATTGCTTAAATATTGCATCAGCCATGGCAAGGATTGAATAAATTTTCCTCTTTTAAAAAATAAGGGACTATTTTTATTTAGCAATAAATATGGAAAAAGATAAAAAAATGATGATGAATTAGTTGGTATGTTGGCATATTTTGCATATGTTCCTGCATTTCCAAAACTGGCTTGACTGCCTGGATCTTCTCTATCAAAAAGTGTCACATCCTGACCATATCTCTTCAGCCAATTTGCAGTAGACAGGCCAACAATTCCTGCTCCAATTACTGCAACTTTCATGATGCGTCTCTATATTTTCTTGATTTCATTTCTTCAAGTCTACTCTGTGTTCTTTTAAATTTTTCTTTTAAATGAAAAGCGGAGTCTATTTCACTAATATTAACTGCACTGCTAAGTACTAAATTAATATTATTGTCATATAATACATCAATAAGGTTTATAAATCTAAGTTGCTCATTTATGCTTTCATTAGAAAAGTTTTTTATATTTTCTATAATAATTGTATCAAAAAAGCTTATCATGCTTAGATAATCTTCGGCGCCCAAGGGTAGTCCACAAATCTCATCAAAATAAAATCTAGATACTCTTTTAGCCAATCTCTTTATTACAACTTCTCTTCCTTTTACGTTTATAATTTTATTAATTTCTTTGCTATTCTCAGAAAGCTTAATGTATAAATCATTTATTTTATGAGATGTGGCTAAATTTATAGGAGAAAAGTAAACCTCATCATTATTTAGATTTAATTTCCTATAGTCTTTACCTGTATCAAGTTCAAAGATTTTTGATTTTTTCTTAATAAGCTCGATAAAGGGTAAAAAAAGTTCTCTTTGCAAACCATCTTTATATAAATCATCTGGAAATATATTTGTAGTTAAGACTATTTTTATTTTCCTATTAAAAAATTCAGTAAAAAGCTGGCTTAGTATCATGGCATCAGCAATGTTTGTAACTTGAAATTCGTCAAAAAAAATTACGTCTGTTTCTAATTGAATCATTTTCGCATAACTTGAAATCAAGTCATCTTTTGAATAGTTCTTAGCTCTTAATTCATGGAGAGAATTATGAGTTTTAATCATGAATTCATGAAAATGAATTCTCATTAACTTCTTGGATAAAATTACTTTTGAAATTAAATCCATTAAAAGAGTTTTTCCAGATCCAACATTGCCGTGTAAATAAAAACAAATTAAAGAATTTTCTTGTGATGAAAATTTAAATATTTTTGAAAAAATATTCTTGTCAGAATTAGATAGAAATATCTCTAATTCTGTTAGTAAGTCGATTTGATTTTGGTCTTTTTCAATCGCCCCAGAGGAACATAAATCAAGATAAAAATCTAACGCCTTAGACATTAGAGATTTTTCTATGATCTAAGCTTTTCATTGGTTGGGTCATAAGGGCTTTCTTCAATAACAGTAACATCATGCATGGTACCTAAAATATCCATAGTAAGTTTTGTGCCAGGTTCAGCACATTTTGGATTTACCATCGCAAGAGCAATTGATTTTTGAATTCTGAAACCATAATTTCCACCAGTTGCTCTACCAACAACATTGCCATCTTGGTATATTGGATTATTACCTAAAGCATCGGCATCGGTTACGTCATGAACTTCTAAAGTAACAAATTTATTATCAAAACCTTTTTCCCTCCACTGAACAAGTGCATCCCGACCAATAAAATCACCTTTATTTGGATGTACAAACCGATCTAAACCAGACTCATAGGCTGCATATTCAATCGATAATTCAGTACCAACTAATCGATAAGATTTTTCTATTCTAAGTGAGTCCATCGCTCGGATACCAAAAGGTTTGATTCCAAATTCCTCACCAGCTTCCATTAGCGCGTCAAAAATTGTGTTTTGTAAATCAATAGGCATGTGCAGCTCCCATCCTAATTCACCTACAAAGTTTACTCTCAAGGCCAATGTTTCAGCCAGACCTACATTGATCATTTTTCCAGATAGCCATGGAAACGCTTCATTCGAAAAGTCATCATTTGATATTTTTTCAAACAATTGTCTAGATTTTGGTCCAGCAACAACTAGAACTCCCATACTATTTGTAAGATTCTCCATAGAAACAGATCTATCATTAGGCATATGCTTTTTGATCCAGTCATGATCAAGTCTTTGCCAAGCACCAGCTGATACGCAATAAAAGCTATCTTCACTTTCACGCATAATAGTAAATTCAGAATGAACGCCACCTTTTGTATTAAGAGCGTGACAAAGGTTTGTTCTTCCAATTTTTTTGGGCAATTTATTTGCAACTAGGTTATCAAGAAAAGCTTCAGCACCAGGACCACTTATTCTACATTTTGCAAATGCACTCATATCTAGCAAGCCTACATTTTCAACGACATTTTTACATTCGTTTCCAATGTGCTCAAACCATTTAGATCTTCGGAAAGACCAGTCATCAATTTGTTCAACGCCTTCAGGAGCAAACCAGTTTGCTCTTTCCCAACCAAATTTATGTCCAAAAACTGCTCCCAAATTTTTTAGTCGATCATAACAAGGTGCTTGTCTTAGAGGTCTACCAGCATCTCGCTCTTCATCAGGGTAATGAATTGTAAATACATTTGCGTAAGCTTCTTCATTCTTCTTAATGAGATAAGCCTTTGAAGCATAATCCCCAAACCTTCTAGGTTCAACACCAAGCATATCAACAGTCGGTTCTCCATCCACAATCCATTCGGCTAATTGCCATCCAGCTCCACCAGCAGCAGTAATGCCAAAGGAGTGACCATCATTTAAATAAAGATTTTTTCTATCCCAAGCAGGCCCTACAATTGGGCTACCATCTGGTGTATAACAAATTGCACCGTTATAAACTTTTTTTATACCTACTTCACCAAAGATGGGGACTCTATTAATAGCATGTTCAATATGGGGTCCTAGACGATCTAAATCTTCTTGAAATAGTTCATATTCACAATCATTGCTAGGTCCGTCTACATAACAGCATGGCGCACCTTTTTCATAAGGCCCTAAAATTAATCCCCCAGCTTCTTCTCTCATATACCAAGAGCCATCAGAACCTCTCAATACACCCATTTCAGGGAGACCAGCCTCTTTTCTTTTTACAATTTCTGGATGTGGCTCAGTGACAATGTATTGGTGTTCAACAGGAATGACAGGGATATCTAATCCAACCATTTCACCAGTTTGTCTTACAAAGTTTCCAGAACAAGAAATAATTACATCTGCATGAATATCGCCTTTATCAGTTTTAACAATCCACGAGTCGTCTGGCTGCTGCTCTAAACCAACTACCGATGTTTGACGATAAATTTCTGCCCCTAACGATCTCGCACCTTTTGCTAGAGCTTGAGTCAAATCATTCGGCTGAATATACCCATCTTCAGGATGTTGAATTGCACCTATAAGACCATCGGTATTACATAAAGGCCAAATTTCTTTTATTTCATCTGGCGTTAGAAATTTAACATCAACTCCTATGGTTTGAGCGACTCCAGCATATTGTTTATATTCATCCATTCGATCTTGTGTTTCCGCCAATCGAATATTACTTACATTGCTAAACCCTACTTCTTGACCTGTCTCTTTTTGTAGTTCTTGATAAAACTTAACTGAATATTTATGAAGTTGTCCAACGGAATAACTCATATTAAAAAGAGGGAGGAGTCCAGCGGCATGCCAAGTCGAACCAGAAGTCAGCTCTTTTCTTTCACACAGAACAACATCTGACCAACCTTTTTTAGCAAGGTGATATAAAGTACTTACGCCTACAACACCCCCGCCTATCACAACTGCTTTTGCTCTAGATTTCATAATTCTCCTTAATTTTTATGGACCTGACCACTCAACGGCGCAATATTCTGCACTTCCTCCTGTGAAATCCCAATTACGTCCATGGTCTTTAATTTTACTTCTTTTTCCACCTCGACCTACAATAATCTCTGGGGCAACCCAATATTTAAGATTGGACACCTTAATGTCTTCTCCTCTTTGTAGACCTGGCTCTTTTTCAATTCTACCATCTAAAATATCTGGAATTGTATAAGTCCAACCAGTTTCCGTTTCTTTGTAAGTGATAGATGCTCTCTTTACTCCCAAGAAATTTGAAATCATAGATGAAAACCATCCAGTTTGCCCTCCTGCATTCCCTGAAAATATTTTTAATAATGCATCCGCTGCATCATCTGAGGCCTTTTCATCAAAATATAAACCCGCTGTCCATCCTCCCATAGATAATGGCCCAGGGACTTCAAGCAAAATTGCAACATTCAAACCACTTAAATCAATTATACCTTTTTGCTCTCTCTTCATTGGATTAAAGCCAGACCATTTTTCTTCAGCCCAACCATCTTCAATAATGATTCCCCACCAAGAAAAACATTTTCCATTCGGTGAATTAGGGATTGCGCGTCCTAAGGACATAGGGCAATTACAAAATACATCACAATTACAATTCAATAGAAAGTGGCCATTAATTTCCCAATGAAGATTGAAAGGATTTGCAGTCATAAGTTTAAATAAAGATTAAATAAGATCCCCAAAATACTAGAATTAGTCCAAAAAATCTAGAAGTAAGTTTCTCAAATGGAATTATTTTTTCAGATAAAACGGCTATTGTAAGGATCACAACCCAGAGCATATTCATAACGCCGTTGACAAATAAAATAAGCATAAGCGCCCAACAACATCCAAGGCAATACAGGCCATGCAAAAGTCCTATCTTTAAAACATCAAGATTGGAATTAATCTTTGTACCCATAATAAAGGCAAGTGGATTTCTACATTTTTCTAAACAAGCATCTTTAAAACTAGAAAACTGAAATAATCCTGCACCAATTAATGTTATTGCAGCAGCCTTATTGCTTGTGAACGCCCCCATCATGTTCACTACACTATAATTATGAAAAATATATTGAAGGTAACAAGCTGCCATTGAAAATAAAGTCCATATAGAAAAATACATTAGAGACAGTAAGACAATTTCTGATTTAGGGCTCTTTACGATAGCCATGTTGCTTCTCATAGAATAGAAAAGAAAAAGGAACATTAGTGATGATGGAAACATCATTGCAAACATCATAATTATCCACATTAGATTCATTACAATAAAGTCATTAACAGTCCAGTTGCCATTCATTGGCATTGTGAATAAAGAAAATTTATTTGATAAATCCATATTCATGTCATTGTTCATATCCATTGAATTCATGTCCATGTCCTGAGAGTCCATATTCATGTCATTGTTCATATCCATTGAACTCATATCCATGTCCATGTCCATTTCATTGGAGAAAGCGAATAAGTAGATCCAAGCAAGGCTTACCATTATTAGAATAGGAATTATTACAATGTAAAAATCTGATGAATTACTTTTCAATTTTAGTCTCTTTCAGTTGAATAATAACAAATATCATTTTTACACGTATAAACACAAAGTAACCCTTCTTCAGATTGACTATATGAAGCCCACAATTCAACATTATCGTTTTTCACAAGAAGTTCTATATCTCCCATACAGTTCATTTCTTTTGCTTTTTCAGTGGCTAATTCTTTATACTCTATTTTCTCTGAACAAGAATAGAATAAAATTAGTAAAATAAAATAGCTTATAATATTTTTCATAAATCAATTAGAGATTCGACAATTCAACTAATATTTCTTCTGAACTTGACCCATAAGGTAAAATTGTTTTTAGATTATCTTTGCGATCAAATATAAAATAAAAGGCACTATGTTGAACAATATAGTTATTATTTGAATCTTCTTTATCATTATTGGACCCATGGTCTCCATGTGAGTCATGAGAATCATGATCATCACGTGAGTTCTGTTTTTTGGTTTTATCTAATTCAGAATAAGAATCTTGTTCTGGAATCAAATCACTTTTAACATGAACAAAGAAATTTTCCCATACGGACTTCAAAGACTCATAGTCGCCTGTTAGCCCTACGATTTTCTCATTAAAGTTAGATAAAAAATTATTTAACCTATTTGGTGTGTCTCTATCTGGATCAACGGTAACAAAAATAAATTTATAGTCGTCTATTTCTAATCTTTCCTCAATTTCATCAATAACATTTGAGAGTATACTAACTCCCATAGGGCATACATCAGGGCAATGAGTGAAACCAAAGAAAAAAAGTTTATTTTGATTTGAGTAACTTTTAATGGAGACCTCTTCTCCATTATGATTAATTAGATTGAAACTATTATCAATGTATTGATTAGAATCTTTGTCATTAAACAGATTAGAAAAAATCCAGCCTAGAATAATTGCAAAAATAAATATTAAAGAAAAGAGAAGTATATTTATACATCTCTTTTTAGTCACTATTTCATCTTTTCTAATCTTGAGCTAAATGGTAACGGTACTATTTCAACTTCTCTTTTCTCACCATCATGATCAGCAAAATAAATTTTCTCAGAATTTATTAAATCGATATTTACGTAACCAAGTC
>ERZ802830.3914-NODE-3914-length-12233-cov-14.4408_pt1 | contig 12233 bp, 10 predicted proteins | sample MGYA00345654_ERZ802830 | MGnify/ENA primary metagenome ERZ802830 (study PRJEB30503, sample SAMEA104212375) | marine metagenome | biome: Westerlies Biome; feature: [SRF] surface water layer (ENVO:00010504) within the epipelagic zone...; material: water... | reverse complement strand
TGTTATTTTCTATAAGTGTGAATCTTTAGCGAGTATGGCTGTTGTGTTGGGGACCTCCAACATACCTCATGTTGTGTGTATTGTTTGTGCAGAGCTTCGATGCGGCAAAAACCTAGTAACGGTCGTTGCTGTTGAGCCAGATAGTTGAGAAGCCAGATTGCCGGTTGACCGATGGAATTCGGAACAACCTTGCCGCTTCGCGCTTTGTACGCACAGATTTCTATGGTATATTTTTACAGGCAACCAATGGCAAATAAGCCGAATTTTAAAATGGAAAATGGGCCAATAGTTTTGATCTCTGGATGGTCATTCGATTTTCCGAAAGGAACCAATCTGTTTTTGTTACCAGATCCTTGAGCATACTTTCGACTGCGAGTTCGATCAGCGTATTTTAACCATCCTGCAATTTGACCTTTTTGTTTACGGGGCGGAACTTTGAACGTCGCTGGGTAAAAAACCCGTTATTGTGGAGCAATACCTTAGTTTATAGTGATCAAATATTAAGGAAATAATATACATACCATAGGTGGTGTCTCTCTAAATATAAGAAATTGATGGGCATGCACCTTATAAACGGAAGCATAATGGAGGTAAAAATGAAAGAACTCAGTATTAAAGAGCAAAAGTCATTATTTGGTGGACACTTTCACACGGTAGGGGACTACCGATGCCCTGGGTTACTCTTTGAGTGCATGTTCATTGGCGGATCTGGGGCTGCAGCGTGGTGATGAGATTATTGTATTTAAATGCCTGCTGATCGGTCAACGGCAGGGCTTGTCACAACGTTTCGGTAAGTGGCACACGGTTTACGATTGTGCCACTCTCTGATGCCAACGTAAGAAAGCTCCCACCGTATTGGTGGGGGCCTTCTTTTTGATATGCTGTCGCTGTATTAGGTGCGTCCACATAGAGTGCTTTGATGTCTTTTTTTCGGCTTTTTGAGCCAGATTGAGCGCAATTCCATTTGATCCGAAGACAATGACACAATGTTAAACGCGAATGCAAAGTATCTTTGAGGCGCAATTTTTAGTGCTCTTGTTGGGCTTTCGGTCGCATTGATTCCGCAGGTTCTATTGAGTTGGTTCTGCGTGTCGAGCAGGTCTTGGGTGAATCGGCTCCACTGGCCGAGTTCACCCACCAACACCGCGTCAATTTTTCTAGCCTGCACCAGAGTCATGACCTGATTGCGCGGGTGGGGGTTGGTCTTGGTGCCAGAGTTCGTTTCCTTGTGGATGTCCAGCACGTCATACTCAGCCCGGGCGGCGAATTCTGTCAGATCGGCAATCTGCCGTTCGCAGGACTGATCGAAAGTTGAGACGCGCACATAAATCACCTCCCGCTTCATTTGCGCAGGTGATTTATGTCCCAATAGAACTGGTGTGGTTTGAGCGGTCATAATGATTTGTTTTTGTTGACCTAATTATTGTCCCTTTTAGCCATTTGATCGAGGTGAACATATTCACACCAAGAAAAATCATTTTGACCAAGCGACAGCAAGCCCGGCTTTTAGAACAGTCAATCGATGCGGCCAGCGTGCATGCACACTACACACTGGATGACTTTGATCTCGAACAGACCAAGGGCCGTTGTCGGGCTAACAATAAAATGGGCTTCGCGCTTCCCCGTCAAGCAAAAGCGCTTTTTGCGCCACCTGTCTTCTGCACTTGGAAGATAGAGCCAACATCAGCCGCCGGTGGATAGGGCAATCGAACAGGAACTTCTTTCATGCGAGGTTGGAGAACAGGTTCTCCAATGATCATTCTGTCCAGAAGGTCGTCCCATTGCTCTTGCTGCGACAGGCGCTGTATGTAGGCAGAACCGCCCATAAGCGGCCACGCATCTGCCGCGCAGCATTCGTAGAACAGCATCAGCCTTGCGTGATCAGAGACATTCGCCGCTGAGCCGTGCAAAGTCCGCGCGTGGTGGACAGACATGCTGCCGGCCTTGCCGGTTATCGTGACTGCCTTCTCAATCTGAAAGTCTGGGTCAGACGGGTCCACGGCGCCGCAGAAAATACTGTTGGCGCTGTTGTGGTTCAAAACCGGTCCTTTGTGGCTACCCGGAATAACCTGAAGCGGGCCATTTTCCTCGGTGACATCTTCCAAAAAGACGCCAAAGGCCAACATGTCGTCATTTGTATGGGGATAAAAGGCCCAGTCCTGATGCCACTCGACGGCAGCCCCGCCACCGGGCGCCTTCGCGTTCAGTTTTGATGTTTGAAGCACTGCGTTTGCTCCAACCAGCTGCCGCAAGACCTCCGTGATCCCAGAATTCTTCAAAACTTCCGCAAAAAATGGATGCTGCTTGTGAGGCAATTTGATCCGGGTCAGCTTCGGTGTTTCATAATTGTGCCCGACGTCCAGGTCATAGACGTCATTGCTTTTGGTCACATGTCGTGCGCGATCTATGAATTCATGCGTGATATCCTGCATGCGTTGAAGCTGTTCTGGCGTCACGACATCCTCGACAAGAAGATATCCACTCTCGAAATAGGACTCAATCTGTTCGCTGGTAAGCATTGCGGTTCCTCTCTGTGTGAACATTATTTTTTGGTATCGATACCATTCTTGATTTGGTATCGATACCAAGGTTTATTGAACCAGTCAATAAGAACGCAGATCACAACGCAGGAGCCGAACCTTGGGTAAGGAAAAGTGGGTTACAATGAAGGATGTCGCCAATCTTGCCAATGTGGGAACGATTACGGTGTCTCGGGTCTTACGAACCCCCCAAAAGGTATCGGAGCCAAAACGCAAACGGGTCCTAAAGGCGATAGAGGAACTCGGATATGTTCCCGACAACACCGCCGGCGCGTTATCCTCGAGCAAAAGCCGGGTGTTCGGAGCAATCGTATCCACGATAAATGACTCGGTCTTCGCACAAACTTTGGATGGCTTGTCTAGCACCCTTCGGGCGGCCGGATACGAACTGCTTTTGACAAGCACTAACTACGATCCGGACGTTGAGGAAGATGCGTTGCGCGCACTGCTCGCGCGCCGACCGGACGGGATTGTTCTGACAAGCACAACTCATTCCGCTGGTGTCTCAAAGCTTGTCGAATCGGTGAGCATTCCCGTTGTCGAGATTTGGCAGCTGCCGTCCACGCCCCTCGATATAGCTGTTGGCTTTTCAAACTTTCGAGCGGGATACGACATGGGGCGTCATCTGATCGATGGTGGCAGAAAGAACATCGCTTTTCTTGGGGGACATGAGCCTAAAAATGAGCGTGGGTGCCGTCGCCGCGATGGGTATATCGCAGCCCTCAGAGATTCTGGCATGGTGCCGATCACATGGCCAAACGAAGATCAAGACTTGCTATCAGGGATCGAACTTGGCGCTGCATTTTTTGAAGGATGTCTGAACGAAACTCCAAAAATTGACGGGGTGATGTGTGTTAGCGACCAGGTGGCATTGGGTGTCCTTTGTGAGGCAAGAAGGCGCAATGTCGAAGTACCTAAAGACCTTGCTGTCGCGGGATTTGGCGGGTTTGAAATGTCAACGCAATCGGGTTTTGACCTGACCACGATTGAAGTTCCCGGAATGGAAATCGGAGTTGCAACCGCTAAAGCGCTTCTAGATCCGGACGCCGGAAGAGCAAACAAGGTCATCGATCTGGGCTACAAACTGATCGCGCGCGGAACAACTTAGTGCTATGTTCGGGCACTCGGGATGTCGCAGTAGAGGACAAATCCGTCCGCAATGCAGTCAGTGATGCTCACCGGCAGCAAAGGTCTGCTTCCCGCCATTAGCAAGCAATGCTGCGGATATCACCAAGGTTAAGACTGGGCTCAAAACTCACCTTTGACGTAATTGTAAGTCGGGTTTTTAGCACCCGAAAATCAAGCTAATTTGAACCGCCCCAGTTTTTCCAGAGATTGTTTTGTTGAGCCTCCCCTGCTGCGGTGGCACCGGCGCCCACAAGGCCCAAAACGAGCGCGGCAATTTCCCATGACATCCCACCGGTTACTGTCGTTTGTTCTTGAACACTTAGTTCTTTCATTTTTATCTTTCCTCTGTTTTGTTCAGTTACAACAGGATACACCCGTCTATTTTTATAAACTTAAGGATATATCTTAAAGAGACAATAATTTATAATATAAAGTGATACAACTAATACTTAAAGGTATATAACGTGCAAGTGATAAACGGAGTGGCTACTTGGAAATAATAGGACATTATTTAATATTTTAAATTGTATTTCGAACTGTGGACCGAGAGTATAATATAATATTAACTTACATGTAAGCAGTTAGGTAATCATATAAATTATTGTTATTGATAAACTAATGTCTAAAATTTATCCCCTGAAGAAAGTTTAAAAAAAGATATCTTCATGCGCCATCCCGAAAACCCCAAAATTTTCGCCCGGCTTCTACCAAGCTTTTAGTATGGCCAACTCAATGCTATGACCATGGCTCTTTATTTTAATCCGGTCCTTCATCGTCAATCTACACAACATACCTTTTGTCATGCTCTCGCTGTGCCTGTCGCTAGGGTTTTCAGAATCAACGGCTGCTTGAACCGGGTTTGATTTGGCTCATGTAAAACGCACAGAAATAATGGTCCACAGAAACAGCTGCGACTTACCGCAGTTGTAGCGGAGCAAAACCCCGCCAGTTTGTGCCCTTCGTTTATTCGGAGGACGGAAGATATATTCTGTGGATATTTATAGTCGGGTGCGCCGTGCAGGGCTACGGCTGGACCCACAAATGCGTGTACCGGATCAACTTGGGAACTGGAGCTAAAACCTGCGGATCAAGCCAAAGACGCGCCTGTCTCTATAAATAGGCGCATTTGAACCCATCAAAAATCGGTTGCGACGCCGCCTTCACTTTTTCGCCTTGCAACAAATGCATCAAGCTCCTCGCGAATGGCAATATCCATTGCAGGAGCTTCGAAATCCTTCAAAATTTGTTTCCAAATCCGATGTGCGCGTTCAACGGTCAAAACACTTCCTCGGTCTTCCCAGTTTTCAAAATTCGACCAATCAGATAGAAACGGGCTGTAAAATGCCGTCTCATACCGGTCTTGCGTGTGCTGTGTCCCAAAGAAATGCCCACCTTGGCCAACCTCGACAATCGCATCAAAGGCCAGTTCACTTTCACCATAGGTCACGGGTTGCATATATTTGATCATTTGCTGCACTTGCTCGCAATCCATGACCAATTTTTCATACGAGGCGCAGAGCCCCCCCTCAAGCCAACCCGCGGCGTGATACACCATGTGCGTACCGGAAGTGAGGGCCGCAGATAACGAACTAGAGCTTTCCCAAGTCGCTTGGTTGTCAGGCGCATTCGACACACAGGTATTTGAGGCCCGCAAAGGCAATCTATAAAAACGGGCCATTTGCCCTGTCATTTGGGTTGCGCGCATATATTCCGGTGTTCCAAAAGCCGGGGCGCCGGTTTTCATGTCGACATTGGAGCTGAAAGTACCAATTGCGCAAGGGCAACCGGGATTAATTATTTGGATCAAGACAATGGCACAGAGCGCCTCGGCAATAGACTGCGCCACGGTGCCCGCCAAAGTTATGGGTGACATGGCCCCTGCCAATGTAAATGGTGTAACAATCGTCGGCTGCCCACAGCGTGACAAACGCATCAGCCCATCCAACATGGGAAAATCATGCTTGAGCGGCGAGGTGGAATTAATATTGGTGAACATTCGTGGCGTCTGTGCAAATTCTTGTTCAGTCAAGCCCCCGGCAATGCGCACCATCTCAATGACATCATTAACGCGCCCTGCCCCCAGTGAATAAGCATGCACCACTTTGTCGCTTAGCGTCAGCTGATCGTGCAGGCAATCCAGATGGCGCACCGATGCATGGCTGTCTACGGGTTCTACGGGATACCCGCCTATAAAATGAATGCAGTTGAAAAACTGCGATAATTTCACCAAGTCCTGGTGACTTTGCCTGTCACCGGGCCGTCTGCCACGATCCAAATCCGAACAGTTGGGCGGGGAGGCAATAGATCCAAACACCATGTTTTGACCGCCGATGATGATCTGACGGTCAAGATTGCGCGGAGTGATCAAAAATTTCGCAGGCGCGTGAGCTATTTTATCCATAACAAAGGCGCGATCCATCTTGACCAACGCACCATCCCGCGTCTCGTTTAAGATCGTACAACCGGCCTGTCGCAGGGTGTCGACCGCCTCTAGGTTGAGAAACTCAACGCCGACTTCTTCAAGAATACGCATGGCGGTATGATGAATTGCGGCAACCCCTTCAGGCGGTAACGGCGCGATCGGGGTGTCTGTATTCTTGGGGACTTGCCATGCAATTTGCTGCAAGCCCGTCGCATTTGCGCGCTTATTCCCTTTACGCCCCCGTGATCCACGCCTTGCGCGACTAGGTTTAATATCCGACTGCACGTTTGTGGCCTCTCATGTCTTTTAATTGGGAATTTAAGGTTGGATTTGGTAGGTTTTGTCGCGTTAATAACGGCAGAAATTACAAAGGCTCATTGCAATGGACCCCTCGTTTTTAAATACTCCTGACGCATCCATGTTCTGCGTCTGGAATGGTCTGTCAACTGATTTATGCCATTTGTCATTGCAAAGGCGTGAAACAGACCCTGCAGTTTAATGGTGCGACCTTTCGCATTTCGACACCTGTCACGGCTGACTTTAGACGATTGCCGGCAGCTCATTACTGGGACGAATTGTGAAGTCCGAGATTAATGTCCGAGGACTTGACTGAGAAAGAGCTTAGCGCGTTCACTTTCTGGTGCGCTGAAAAATACCGCCGGGGTCGCGATTTCAATAATTTCGCCCTCGTCCATAAATACGATCCGGTCGGCTATTTTACGAGCGAACCCCATCTCATGGGTCACACAAATCATCGTCATACCCTCATCTGCAAGCTGAACCATAACGTCCAGAACTCCAGCGATCATTTCTGGATCAAGCGCTGAGGTTGGCTCATCAAACAGCATGATCTTTGGCGTCATACAAAGCGCCCGGGCAATAGCGACACGCTGTTGCTGGCCGCCCGATAATTGTGCAGGGTATTTGTGAGCTTGCTCTGCGATCTGTACTTTTTCGAGATACTGCATTGCCAAAACTTCTGCATCTTTAAGCGAAACGCCGCGGTTGCGAATTGGGCCAAGTGTAAGGTTTTCCAAAATAGTTTTATGGGGAAATAGGTTAAAATTCTGAAAAACCATGCCGATATCGCGACGGATAGCTTCGAGGTTTTTCATCTCAGGCGTCACCTCAAGCCCATCGACAATAATGGTGCCTTTTTGATGGGCCTCTAACTGGTTGATACAGCGTATCAGGGTCGATTTTCCCGATCCAGAAGGGCCGCATATGACCAGCTTCTCACCCATTGAAACTGTCAGGTTGATTTCATGCAGCGCGTTGAAATCCTCGTACCACTTACTGAGACCTGAGATGCTGACCAGTGGTTTTTCGATTTGCTCACCCATGGTGGTTTTCCTATTTAAAGCTGCGTCTGGCGCGACGTTCAAGCCAGCCAAACAGCACTGCGAAACCAAAGCAGATGCAAAAATACATACCGCCGACCAAGATCCATGTTTCAAATACTTTTGTTGTTGATGACGCGACCTCTGTAGCCAAGAAAGTCAGCTCTTGTATCGAGATCAGAGACACGATTGAGCTGTCTTTAATCAGTGTAATGAACTGCCCAGCGAGAGGCGGCAGAATCTTGCGACCCGCCTGCGGCAAAATCACATCTCGCAGTACATTAAAACGAGACAGACCAATGGCTCTTGCCGCCTCCCATTGGTCTTTGCCTATAGACTGTATGCCTGCACGCACGATTTCCGCGATATAGGCCGCTTCAAACATCGCCAGACATAAAACACCTGCTAGAAAATTGGAAAACAGGCGTACATCCCCGAAAAAAATGCGAAACAGCACATTGTCGACCAAAACACTTTCGCGATCGATATTGTCAAAACCCAAAGCCGGGAAAATCTGGCTAGAGATGAAAAAGAAAAAAATAAAGATAAACACCAGTGGCGGGATATTGCGGATCAATTCAACATATCCGCGGCTGATAATTCTTAGGGTCAAATTGTTACAGGTTCTCCAATACCCAACAATTAAACCGATTATTGCGGCCAATACGGTTGCCCAAAATGCAAGCCGCACGGTAGTCATCAGACCGTACCACAGCAAATTTGCCGAATAAGACCCGGTCTCTGGGTCAAATCGCACAACAAATGACAGCACGCGCTGCCAATTCCAATTATAGACCAGCACGTCGTTGACCCGATAGATCGAGAAAAATATCAGAACTATAACACCCGCAAATAAAGTGTAATCTGTCACTGTTAGTCTTTTACGGGGCACCGCGGGTGCGGATGGTCTTTTGGCCATTATATAATCTTTGTTCTCAGGGAAAGAGCGCAGGCTTTATCCTGCGCTCAATCCTTTTGTAAGTTACTGCTCTACCGCGACCATGTCTTTCCATGCGGATTGGTCTTTGAACCAATAGTCATGGGTTTCTTTCAGCCATCCGTTAGAGGTGTTAACCAAAATCCAGTTTGAAAAAAAGTTCAGCCCATCTGCATCACCTTTGCGCATGGCAAAGGCCTCGTCACCGCGGGTCAGATTTTCGCCGTTGTTGGCAACACGGACCTTATCGGGATACCCCTCTGACCAAAAAGTGGGTTTTGGTGCTGAGGATATTGTTGCGTGGGCGTTGCCGTTGACCACCTCTTGAAAGGCCTGTGCATCATCATCAAATCTTAAAATCGTTGCTTTGGGGAACATCTTTGATGCGGTGTTACACGGCGTTGCGCCGCGCCGACAGGAAATCGTGACCGACGAACTGTTATAATCCGACAGGGATGAAAACCCGTCAGTAAGCTCAATATTGGCCGCCATCTGTTGACCAGAATGGGCATAGGGTTGGGTAAAATTCACAGTCAAGTTACGCTGTGGGGTGATTGACATCCCACCGATGATGACATCAAACTTTTTGGCAATAAGCGCGGGTATAATGCCACTCCACGCAGTGGGAACGAACTCAACGTCAACCCCCATATCAGCGGCAACTTTGGTCGCCACATCAATTTCAAAGCCTATCAAATTCCCCTCTTTATCACGCATAGCCCATGGAACAAACGTCGCCATACCAACCCGTAATGACCCACGTTTTTGGATGTCTTCAAGAACGCCCTCGGCAACGACGGGCGTCATTGTGGCGATAGCTGTGAATGTGCCTAAAGATAAGGCGCATAGAAGGGCTTTCATATGTTTGAATAAGTGCATTGTGCTTCCTTTGTTTAGTTGCGAAGGTTGAAAGTATTAATTGCCTCGAGACTTAAGGGACCATTCGAACAAGCTGATCCCAAAAGATAGTGTGACGGTCAGGGCGAGATAGATACCAGCCACTAAAAACCAGACCTCAAAAGCCATGAAGGTGTCGGCTATTAAGTTAAGACCAGCGGTGGTTAACTCAGCTACAGCGATTACGCTGACAATGGCTGAATGCTTGATTAACGATATTATAAGACCGGTTAACGGCGGCAGGATCAAGGGCAGAGATTGTGGAATGATAATATCCTTATATTTATCAAGCACAGAAAGACCGATGGCATCAGCACTCTCAAACTGGCCTTTATCTACCCCCAAAATCCCACTTCTTATTATTTCAGCAGCAAAAGACCCTTCATAAAAAGCTAGACATAAGATACCTGCCCAAAAACGATCAATTCCAAATATAGGGGCAAGCACGAAATAAAATAAAAATAACTGAACCAGAAGCGGTGTGTTACGAATTGATTCCAGATAAAACGTTGATATTACCCGACCGGAAATTGAATTCGAAAGACGCGCAAAAGCAGTAAATAAACCAATAAGTATCGCAAAGAAACCAGCCATTCCGGCCAGTTTAAGTGTTTGAATAAGGCCTTTAACGAGAGGCCCCCAGATAATTTCATTATCTACTGATCGAAAGAAAAAAGGTTCTATTCGGTACCATTGCCAGCGATATTCCATAGCCGCAGCGCCAAGCCATATTAGATAACCTAAGCCTGCAAAAAAAAAGAGTGCCAAAACCGAACTCGAAACGCTTCGTGCGGCATTTGAAAAATTTAAAGAATCCGACTGCTTTATTCGATCCGATCGAGGCGTTGGCAAATTTACCTGAATCTCATTCATTTTAAGCTTGCCCACACCACAACTACACATAATGAAATTTAACAGGTGAAACGGATGTTTTGTCAAGAAATTTAAATACTTATAAATTGGCTGTCTTACGCCTTAGGCAAACAACCAATTTGAATTGCCTTCAAAATACTCAGCGGAACCTCAAATCACCCTCACCGACATCGTTGTGACAGATTTAAAGACATATTCCAAACATGACGACCTATAGAAATGCCAAACAAATTAATAAATATTTACGCTCCGATTTTCATAGTCTTTTTTTCACTTGGGTTACCAACCTGTATTTTTCTGTCACTTGTGCCTGTACTAAAAACTCCCTTGTTTTACCCTTTTGAGCAATTTGTGAACCACCGGCCATACAGAAACTGGAACAAGCCATTATAAACATGCGCAGCATAAGCAATCTTTAACTCTGGCTCACAAATTAGTCACCATAGCATTCTAAAATGCATATAAGGCAATGAGGTTGTCTGACGGCAAACAACACAGAACCAGTTCAAGCAAAAACCTTTACCAAGCGATGCAATCACAGGCTTTGCAACAAATAATCTGGCAAGAATTTCTTTAAAGTCATCATGCCAACCCAGAGTCAAACCACCAGTCTCCATTTGCGCCATAAAAAAGACTGATACAAAATGATAGCGGGGACAATTGATCCGTCATGACATTGAAAAGTGATTTTCTATCGTAAACTTTGTGAAACGCGAGGCTCTAGCGCTGCATCTTCAATAGTAGCACCCGATTACACATAGTTTTATTTTATTAGGCTCCACAGGACCATCCCGCTCTGTTAAGAGTTCATTATGAAAGCTATATTTCTATGGAATGGCCTGCTCATCGCCTTATTTTTTATAGACATGACCGCTGCCGTTGCATCGGTCATTAAACCTTGCCCCAACAGCCCCAAAAGCGAACAGCAAGGTGACTTTGTCTCAAATGATTGGCACAACTGCATGGGTTTTTTTGAAGACCGCGGAACAGTTTATATCGGTGTGTTTCAGAATGGGGATTACCATGGAGTTGGAACAATTTTTTACTCAACAGGAGGTAAATACGAAGGAGAATTCAAATTAGGTATACCCTTCGGACAAGGCGTCTTTACTGATCCCGACGGAGTTGTGACACCAGGTTGTTATGGTCAAATTCGCGCTTCTGACGTGTTTTTTTGCGCACCGCCTGCTTTTTTGAGAGTTGCTTTCAACAATCAGTCTGCAATTCACCGCAAACAAATACAAATCAAACTCAGGGCATTTGGATATGAAAAAGAGATCGATGCTCTGTATGGCCGAGGCACTGCAGAAGCACTGCTGTTCTTTAATATGCACTGCACAAAGTACGACCTCGAGAAACCCGAGAATTCAGAAAAGCTAATCAAGATCGTGCTCATGAATAGCTTTCAGTCTGATTACAATGGTATTTATGAAGTCGCGTCAGATATTGATAATAATGCGCTTGATCGCATCTGCAAAGGTGAGGAAGTAACTTCCCCCTTACCATGACGGATTTAAGCACTTGGGAAACACGTGTACTTTCAAGAGCGGACTTCAGGTTAAGATGCGTTTGAGGTCTGCCGGTTTTATCGGACGATTTTAGCGTTCAATTTTGGATTCGTATCATCAGGTTCAATAGTAAATTGGCTGCCCTTCTCATCTCGATCGTTCAGATGTATTCGCAAGGTTTACGGTCCTTGAGTGTCCTGAAACTTGGAAAAAATTATACGCATAGGGCTGCAGGCTAAGCAATAAGTAACACTTCACTATTTTTTCTAAGCCGTAAATTGTCAGGAAAATCAGGACCGTGTTAGCTTAGACAAGGGCATGAAAATAGGTGAAGGTGAACAGCGAAGATGATGGCCCCCCATTTGCAGAAAACGTTTAATCTAGGCTCTTTGCAACCGGTCCTCCAATTCGTTACAGACTGTCACTGGGGCCCCTGCGCGCCAGTCTTTGGGGCAACCCTAGCAGAAGCTTTTAGCGATCAAATCTTGCGGCGGCTATATTGCCGTTCTTATACCAGTAGCCCGAAAAGCTGACTCACTTTAGGGTTTCCAATTCCGAAGAAATCTGAATCTGTGTGTGCACTTATCA
>ERZ802830.3913-NODE-3913-length-12234-cov-9.93727_pt1 | contig 12234 bp, 10 predicted proteins | sample MGYA00345654_ERZ802830 | MGnify/ENA primary metagenome ERZ802830 (study PRJEB30503, sample SAMEA104212375) | marine metagenome | biome: Westerlies Biome; feature: [SRF] surface water layer (ENVO:00010504) within the epipelagic zone...; material: water... | reverse complement strand
TTGGATGCCTCAATTCCTGTACTCAAAATCTTAAAAAGATATAATTCTAGAAATAAAAATTATGGGTAAAATCAATGAAGCCTGAGTTTAGTGACCTCAAGGAAATGCACGATTATGCTTGGCGTTTAATTATTAGAGGGATTGTAGATAAAAAGTCACCAGCACGCCATCCAACTTTTGGAACCAACGGATTATTGGGAATGCCAGAATTGAGAACGGTCGTATTGAGGCATGCCGATCAAAAGGCTGCAAATCTTGAAGTCCATACCGATGTCGAAAGTAAAAAAGTAGAAGAATTAAAATTAAACCCAAATGTTGGTATACATATCTGGTTTCCAACAAATAAATTACAGGTTCGTATCAAAGCAATTTCAGAAATAAAAACAGGAAGTGGAGTAACAGAACAGTGGGAAAAGGTGCCGACTGGGTCTCGAGTATCATATGGAACTCTTCCCACGCCCGGCACTGTAATACAAACTCCGTTTGCCTATGAAAAACCTGCAGAATTTGAGAGGTTTTGCGTAATTAAAATCAATATTGAAGAAATTGATCTAACTCATCTAGGAACTCGTCATACTCGAGCCTTATATGAGAAAAAGACTAAATGGTGCGGATCGTGGCTGGCACCGTGAGTAAATTCAATCAACCTTTTGATGGACTTCGACCACGTTGCCTTCAGGATCATGGAAAAAGACTTGATGCCATTCTTTGGCGAAGACTGTTCCATAGTCAGCATAAGGAATATTATGTTCTTTTAAAATCTTCAAAAATGCCTCTAGATCATCGGTTCTGAAGGCTATGTGACCTTTTTCTACTGGGTTTATGTGCATTTGATGCTTAGCAGAAACATTCAAATCTTTTTCTGCTAAATGCATTTGCACAAAACCATCTGTAGCAAACTTTATTTCACCACTATACCCAGCGTTTTCTGTTTCTTGAGGCCTTGGAAAGTTTTCCACTGGTATATTTTCCAATTGCAAGATTTTGGTATAAAAATCATGCAGTTTGCTGACATCTTTTGACACAAGGTTAATGTGGTGAAATTCAAGTTTCATTTAAAGAATACAATAAAAAGTCTATTTATTAAATCGTTACGATCTTTCATAACCAACTGCCAAATTGTAATCTGTGTTACAATTATCTCCTGTACAGCACTCCACAATATTTGATTTACAAATACTGCAGGCTTCATGGCCATGAACGACAATGGTTTTCAAGGGCGCTGAGCACCTAGGGCACCTCTGAACAAATTTACTATTAGGATGTAATAGATTATCCATTTGCATCTTTACCTTACAAACTGATTAACAAAATCTTCACCTAAGCCGACTTTTAGGAAGTGCTTTTTACAAAGGTCGATTTTCGTAAATACATCATCATACCCCAATACTGTCCCCAACGGGTCTACATAGCACATCATACCATTGACCTGGAAAAAGGTTATCATTTCATCAACCCCTTCAGGCACAACCAAAGTATGCGTTTCTCCTGGGGGCTCATAAATATAGGCGCCTTCTTCTGCGACCCAGTCATGTTCTAAGTACTCCCATCGACCCTTAATGACAAAACCGTGGACACCTTGAGGATGCCTATGACGCGACAGCACACCTGATTTTTTTACTTTGAGAAGAGTAACCCAATATCCTTGTGATCGATTTAGACACAAAGGACGAAACCAGACATTATCAGCTTGGGGGACCCACATGCGCTCATCTGTTGTTAAAGCATCTTTGACAAAAATTTCCGGCAAAGCTTCTTTAGGAAAATCCAATTGATAAGGTGTTAACTCATCAGCTTTTTCTAATTTGTTCATTTAAAAATTCCCCTGCCACACTTTTAAAAAAAAACTCTCATTATAATGTTACTACCTAAAACAAAACTGACAAGCAGTAATAGAATACCTAAGAAAAATTCAATTTTCTCGACACTCAACTTAGCAAATTTTGTAAATTTAGGCATGGCTATAACAAACGCTAATAATATATACCAAAGTCCATCTATGACTGTTGCAGTTATAACCATTATAAATTTACTTTCCAAATCAGATGCAGCATCTAAAAACTGGCTGAATATAGCTAAGAAAAAAACAGCTATTTTGGGATTTAGAAAAACAATTAAAAATCCATTACGCCCATGTTTGAAAAGTGGGGCCGACGAAGAGCCAGAGCCTGTCTCATCAATTGACCTCTTTTGAAGGCTATTCTTTATCATTGATATCGAAAGCCAAAGAAGAAACAATAAACCGACCAACTCCAAAGCGACAGAAAACCAAGGGGCGACTGAAAGAAGAATTATTAATCCAGAAGCAACTAATGCAGCATAGACAAATATTCCTAGCCCATGGGCGATGCCGAATACCACACCAGCCTTTGGGCCGTCTTTGATTACGGAATTTACCAATAAAATTATACTAGGTCCTGGAGATGCTGCTCCAGCCAAGCAAACCATTGCGAGTAAAAATAGGTCTGATAATGCCATTTCCTAAAACGAATACAAAATTGAGATAACAACAGCGACAATCATCGAAAATGACAGCATTAGATTTATTACCCTTTGATTTTTATTTGATAAGTTTAATTCATGTAAAACGGTCCCGGCATATAACCAAAGTAAATGCAATGGGATCCAAATAGAATTAATAATAAAAAATTTGATAATCAACTCGATGGTAAAGCTAGATTGATAAAAAGCAAAACCAGATACAAATGTAGTATTTACGACGTATGCCTTTGGGTTGATGGTTTGAAGTAAGACACCAGAAGTGATACCAGGGGGTACTTTCGCTTTGATAAATGCAATGTTTGAACCCGCTAAAGCAATCTTTGAAGCCAAGTAAAAAAGATAACAAGTTGATAAAAATAATAAAAAAACTCTAAGGGAAGGAATTGATAGCAATATTGCTATTAGACCCGACGCTACCGCTAAAAATACCAAATTTGTTCCAAGAAATAACCCAAATACATATCTCAATGATTTTTTGAAACCGTATGCGGCTCCAAAACCAGCAGTACTCAAGACACCGGGCCCTGGCGTAACGATTAACAAAAATACAGAAATGGCAAAAGTCAGCATACGATTAAAATCTTAAATGTTGTAAGTAGTTTGCACTTAGTTTCACGTTGTAAAGCGAATATCAAATAATACTAGCCTTCAAGCAGAGAAATTAAATGAATGTATTAAGTTCAAGTGTTTATTACCTCTTAATATAATTATACAACTTAAGTGCTTGAATTTTTGAATTAAGATATTAAATCTGTCTCGGATTTTGGAGGAAATAATGAATAAATATTCACAGGGTTTTGAAGCCGATACAGGAAAAATTTTAAATATAGTAATCAATTCACTCTACTCGGATCGAGATATATTCTTAAGAGAGCTTTTATCAAACGCATCAGATGCTATTCATAAAAGAAAATTTTCAGGTCAAACGAACCCTGCTATTTTAAATAAAGCAGACGACACCATCGAAATTGCAATTGATAAAAAGCAAAAGACCATCGAGATTACAGATACCGGAATTGGTTTAGCTGAAGCCGAATTAGCTGAAACTCTGGGTACAATTGCTAAATCTGGAACGTCGTCTTTTTTAGAGGAATTATCCGGAAGCGATAACAATAAAGATGCGGAGAAAACGCTAATTGGACAATTCGGGGTCGGGTTTTATTCTGCTTTCATGGTGTCAGAAAAAGTCGTCGTAGCTTCGACAAAGGCAGGAACGTCAAAAGCTTTTATCTGGGAAAGTGATGGTCAGAATGGCTTTGATATTTCCGAAAGTGATCAATCCCGAAATGTAGGTACTTCCATCAAATTATTTTTGAGGAAAGATAGCAAAGAATATCTCGACTTGGCAAAATTGAGAACTCTGGTAAAAAAATATTCAGACCATATTACGGTTCCGATAACTATAAAAGATAATGAAAGTGAAGCAGAGCAGGCAAATAGTGCCCAAGCTCTGTGGACACGTTCAACCAGTTCTATAACAAATGAAGAATACACAGAGTTCTTTAAAAGTAATTTTGGAGCATTCGACGATCCATATTTAAAAATCCATAACAAAACCGAGGGTGCTATTGATTTTACTAACTTACTATTTATTCCAAAAACAGCGCCATTTGATCTTTTTGAACCAGAACGCAAAACTCGGTTAAGCTTATACATAAATAGAGTTTTCATTAGTAAGGATATTGACGGATTAATCCCAACATGGCTTAGATTTGTACAGGGTATTTTAGATACAACTAGCCTTGATTTGAATGTGAGCCGGGAGCTTGTTCAAAATAGTCCAGTACTTAGAAAAATTTCAAAATCAATTACAAAAAAAGTTTTATCAGAGCTTAAGAAAAAACTTAAAAAAGATCCTAAAGAGTACGATGCTTTTTGGTCACAATTTGGCAAAGTAATTAAAGAAGGTCTTTATGAAGATTTGGAAAATAGAGACAAAATCATAGAGATAATCAGAGTATTTTCCAATAAGCAAAATGATAACATCACAATTCAAGATTACTTAGAAAATATGGCAGAAGGACAAGACTCAATTTATTACTTAACAGCGGATACTCTAAAGCAGGCACTTTCAAGTCCTCACTTGGAGGGTTTTAAGTCGAAAGACATAGATGTCTTATTGATGACAGACCCTATTGATGCGTTTTGGATGTCTCAGATGGCGCAGTTTAACGATAAGAAATTTGTATCAATCTCTAGAGACACATATGATTTATCCGAGGTTGGATCAAAAGAAACCAAGAAACCTAAAAAATCTAAGGCTGCAAAAGGGACAATAGAGCTGATCAAATCTCATATAGAGGACTTGGTGGCAGATGTGGTCGAGTCAACAAGCTTGGTTGATAGTCCGGTAAGACTTGTAGCTAGTGAGGGAGGTTTAGACTTCAATTTAGAAAGAATTCTTAAAGCACAAAATTCTGAATATGAAGGAACTAAAAAGGTACTTGAAATCAACACAAGCCATGAACTGATTAAAAAATTACCTAAGAAATCTATAGAGATTCAAAAAGCCCTGAGTCGAGTTCTCTTTGAACAAGCTAGAATTCTTGATGGAGAAATGCCCTCAGATGCTCAGAAATTTTCAGAAGATTTAATTACTGTGAGTTTAAACGATTAAGTTCATATATTAAAAATTAGTTTCATGTCCAAATCGCTACCAGAGGTAAAGCGGACAAATGTGTGTCAGGCCCCTTAAATGAACATCTGCGCCTGTTGGCGCACGCAGATGCTCTGGGGAGTCAAAGAATGAGCCCACGACAGCTCATACCTTGAGGCATGTGGTGCGAGCCTTTAGCCGAAGCGAACACCACAATTAAATTGGTAAACTATAATTTACTGTTTTGTCAATTACGCTATAAGTTCATGTTTAAATCACTAAAACAAAATTTTTTTAGTATTGGAGATTGGGTTGACTAAAAATGATAACTTTAATCCTTCAGAACACAGTATAGTTCCAAATAGGGGTTTTCATGAGTTTGAAATAGGCGAGAAATTTTTCGCTCCATCGCGCACGATGACTGAAGGTGTTTTTGCAACCTTCCAGGCAGCTAGTGGCGATAATCACCCCATACACTATGATAGAAATTATCTTGCCGAACTAGGTCATCCAAATCTTATGGCACATGGATTTATGACACTTATCCAAGCTGCAATCGGAGCATCACCTTTAGCCCATAGTTTAGGAAAAAATTTAATTGGCTTTGTAGATCAGTCATCTAAATTCTTAAAACCCGTTTACTGTGGAGACACAATTTATCCAATTTTTGAAATCAACGAATTGTCACCAAATAAATCAACGGGAGTTATGGGGTTAGATACAAAGATATACAATCAAAATAAAGAATTGGTATTGCAAGGAATTCAGCGTTACCTAATAAAATTATAAATCAGCAATTTTGATTTTTAAGGAAAATAGAATGTTATCAGCTGTAAAAATTGATGAAAACTTTTTGAGTGAAAATAGTGATTGGGGGTTCCCAATTCCAATTGCTTACGGCCCTGGTAGATTAAATGAGATAGGTGAGTTTTGTAGAAAATTCAAAGTATCCAATCCACTCATTGTAACAGATAAAGGAAGTAAAGAACTTCCATTTGTTAGTCGATTAGCCACGCTACTTGAAAATTCTTCAATCAAAAGCAAACTATTCTATGGGATATCTCCTAATCCTCGCGATGATGAAATAAAAGCAGGCTGTATTTCATATCATAAAGGAAGTCATGATGGAATAATCGCGATAGGAGGCGGAAGTGCATTGGATGGAGCAAAAGCGATAGGCATGACTGTAAATAGCGGGGTCAGTCTTTGGGACTTTGAATATAGAAAACCTGAACCTATTTTACAGTCTCTGGACTGCTTTCCAACTTTCATCACAATCCCAACTACTGCAGGTACTGGAGCGGAAACTGAAAGTACCGCTATGATAACAGACACCGTACAGGGTATGAAGTTTTGTCTTGCACATTTAGGAATGCGCCCATCACTCGCTATTCTAGACCCAGAATTGACAATCGAATTACCCGCTAATTTAACAGCTTGGACTGGCGTGGACGCATTAACACACGCTTTAGAGGCTTATATGGTACCAGGACTGAATCCGTTATGCGACGGTGCAGCACTTGAAGCTTTAAAGCTTATTTCCAAATGGTTGAAAGTTGCCTTTGATGAGCCAAAAAATATTGATGCTAGAGGCGGAATGTTAATTGGATCATGCTTGGCAGGAGTAGCCTTCACAAAGGGCCTTGGTCTAGTGCATTCGATATCCCATATGGTAGGCGCAGAATACAACACACAGCATGGTTTGACAAACGCAATCATACTGCCCGCTGTGATGAAATTTAATTTACCCCATGTGGGAGAAAAGGTACGGTTCATCTCTCATGCGATGGATCTAAAAGATGCCTCATCAGAGATAATTATCCAAGAAATTGAAGAAATACTTGATTACCTTGATATACCTAGGTCGTTATCGGAAATAGGTGTTCCATTAGAATGTAAAAAAAGAATAGCAAAAAAAGCAATGCTTGATAGCGCGACAGGAACAAACCCTAGAGTTACACAAATTGAGGATCTTGAGGAATTAACAGAAATTTCAATTTTATCCGCAAGAAATTGATTAAAAAACTCATTGCTAAGTCCAATCTAAAGTTCCTTCAAGAACTTCTGACAGAGTTGCGAGTAACATCTGCGCATCTTCAAGTTCGATTGTTAGTGGAGGCCTAATTTTAATAATATTATCTTTTGGTCCATCACTTCCAATTAAAATACGATTTTCTCGCATTTTATTCTTTATGTATGCGCATAATTCTGTCGCTTCAGATCCATCACCTCTAATTATTTCTATACCTATAAACAAACCCATTCCCCGAACATCACCAATAAATTCAAAATTCTTTTTCAAGTCACCCAAGCCAGAAATTAAAAAATCACCAACCGTCTTAGCATTTTTTTGAAGTTTCTCGTCATCGACAATATTCAAAACTTCTGTACCAATTCTGCATGATAAATTTGACCCACCAAAGGTTGAAAAAAATTCAATGCCATTATCGAAGCTTTCGCTAATCTCTGGTGTTGTTATGACTGCCCCTAGAGGATGACCATTACCAAGGGGCTTACCAAGAACAACAATATCAGGTTCTACCTCTTGAAACTCAAATCCAAAGTAATAGTCACCCAAACGTCCCAAGCCTGTTTGCACTTCATCAGCAATACATACTCCACCATGTTTTCTTATCTTGCTATAAACTTGCTCTAGATACCCTTGTGGTGGGATAATTTGCCCCCCTACAGATGGAAATGTTTCCATGATAAACCCAGATAAGCCAACACCTTTTGAATTGAGCCTTTCGATCGCACCATCAACCAAGTTTGCAAATTTAATGGCTCGATCTGGATCATCCTTTTTAAACCGACCTCTATAGTCATCGGGCACCTCTATAATCTCAACCCAGTCTGCCTGGCCTACTCCATTAGGCTTTTTAAACTTGTAGGCTGAGATACTTAATGCGCCGGTTGTGTTGCCAAAGTAACCCTCATCAGGTGTAACTATGCCTTTTTTTCCAGAATACGCTCGGGCTAAACGTAAAGCTAACTCGTTAGCTTCAGACCCAGAATTCACAAAATAGCAGACTTCGAAGCCCCTTGGGAGCTTGGACAATATTTTTTTTGCAAACTTAGATTGCAGCGGGTTTAAGTAACGAGTGTTTGAATTGACCTTTTTGAGTTGATCTGAGGCAACTTGGTTGATCCTAGGATGCGAATGTCCTACATGGGGGACATTATTATAGGCATCAAGGTAAGGCCTTCCCCATTCATCAAAAATATGGTGCTTCCACGCCCTCGATATTAATATAGGTTCGTCATAAGAAACACTGAGATTCCCGCCAAAGTGTTTGAGCCGATCATTCAAAACTTGCGTTTTCAGGCTCGGCTCATAAAGGCAATCAATGTCTTTTAAGTTCAATAGAGAAGCAGGGTTTGGGCAAATAGCATTCCACAAACTCAAATCATCAGGGTCAGCCACACCTGGCCAGTCAGCTTCCATTCCTTCAGTGGTTAGTGCTAGTTGGAAATGGACATGGGGTGCCCAGCCACCATTTACATCTGGAGCCCCTAATTGACAAAAGCTTTGCCCCTTTTTAATTTTATCACCAACTTTGAGGTTTCTCAAAAAAATTGGATCAAGATGTCCATACAAGGTAAAGAATTCGTCTTTATTTGGGGTAGTATGCTTTAAAATAATTACGCCGCCATAATCCAAGTGGTTATCACGATATTCAGCGGTAAAGACTTCACCTTCCAGGGGAGCAAATAATTTTGTGCCCTTATTGGCAAAAACATCAATTGCGATATGAACCGTTCGCCGATTGCTCGCTTTCCATGGGCCCATTCTAAAAGCTGGAGCCGTATAAATTAGACGAGGCTCATTATAATAACCCAACCAAAAATTAGGTCGCTCACTATTTTCAAACCCAATTTTTTTTGCCTCATCGCTTTTTAATTCGAAAGGATTCTGGGGGACTGATGTGTCCTCAACCGACAAAGATTTCACTTTTAAATCATCCAAAGGAATTTCAAAAAGTGGGGCAAATTTAGTAGACTCTTTGTTTATCCAATCAATAATCCGATCAGCACCTTCGACAACCGGCATTTTACATGCATTTCTAAGTCTGGCTTTTATCAAACCTTCATTAATATTTAAATTTTCTAAAAATTTCCAAGCAGGAGCCTGAGAAATCGTTATATAGGCGTCATCAGAATTTTTTGATGCTAAAAGGGTCGAATTCACAACGCTTACGGCCAAACGCATCCGTAATAGGCGCCAAACCAAATCAATTTCCTCAGTATCAAGTGGGTAAACACTATTGTAACCCGAAACAAAAGCAGCAAGCATTTGTTCTGGCTGTGAATTATTTAAAACAATATAGGCGGCAGCAATTGATAAATCACAGACCCTTGGGGCTATACAGATATCCCCAAAATCTATAATCCCCGATACTTTTAAGGATTGGTATTTTTTGCCCGATATCAGAATATTATAATCATTTGGATCGTTATGGATCGTTTGTTGTTCTAAAGTAGAAAGTTTTGGTAGAATTTCTTCAAAATCGTCAATAATTTTGGAAATAATCTCGAGCCTAGTAGGGTTTTTTATTACTGAAAAATATTTTTTTATCCAAAGAGATCCCGGTAAATTCCATTTAAAGTCTCGGACTAAACTCTCATTTTTGTAATCAGCTAAAGCCTTAGCTATGTTGCCTAAAGCAACTCCTATATCAAATGAAATATCCGTAGATTTTTGTTTGATCTCAGCGTAACATTTTCCGTGAATAAAGTCCTGTAACCAAATTAAACGCTCATTGCCAGACCTGTCCACCTCACAAATAAAAGATGCGCCCTTAGATGATTTCAATACCTTTGCTACTTTAAGAGAGGGGTCTTTATAATAAAGGTGCTCAATGACTTCAATCTGAGCTTTAATCAACCAATCGGGACAATCATTGCGCATTATTTTCAAAATGTATTTGGCGCCATTTTTCTCTTGAACTAAAAAATTTTGATCAAGTTCACCGGGCAGTTTAGACAATCTAGCCTCGATACCCCAATGGATTTTTAAAGCTCCTACCCAAAACTCTTCTAAATCAACGTCAGGACCTTTACCCATACAAACTCCAATAAACTGATGTAGGTGATCAGAATAAAATATTCATTACGCTAAGAGAAACGATTAAAAATAAAATGGTCATAATACCCCCACTTTTCATGAAGTCTGTAACTTTATAACCCCCTGGTCCCATTATCAAAGCATTGACCTGATGCGTGGGAATTAAAAACGAATTAGATGTTGAAATAGCCACAGTGAGAGCAAAAAGAGCAGGATTGGCGCCTGAAGCTAATGCTATCGAGACAGCCAATGGAACCAGTAGGACGGTTGCACCAACGTTTGACATAACAAGTGTAAATGCGGTTGCGAGTACTGCGAGCGCTGCTTGCAAACCCCAGATTGGCCACCCATCTAGAAAAAGTAAAATATTTTGAGCTATCCACTCAGCAGTTCCAGTATTTTGCACTGCCTGGCCTAATGGTATTAAACTGGCTAATAGAAAAACGGTTGGCCAACTGACGGCGTCGTAGGCTTCGTCAATTCTCAAAACATTTGAAGCAATCATCCCACATGCTCCTGTTAAAAGCGCTAAAGATAACTTTAAATCCGTAAACAGGATCAAAAATAGTGAAATGCAGAAAAACAGTATGGCCCATGCAACTTTATTAGGTCGCAACTCTTCCTTTGGATAATCAGACGTAACAACAACAAAGTCTCTGGATTGCTCCAACCTTGCTAAATTTTCCCATGCAGTGAATGATACTAATGTATCACCGGCTTTAAATGGCACTTCCGCAATGTCAGTCGCGTCATGTTCTTTTGTTTCAACCAAACTCAATGTTTCTCCACCTCGATGGATAGCCAAGAGGCCTAGACCATGGGTTTTTCTCATTCTTATTTCACGAGCTCGTTTCTCGATCAGACTAGAATCTGGAGGGATTACAACTTCAGCAACACCAGCAACCGTTGGAGCATAGGCTTCAGAAAAAATATCAAGCTCTGGCAAGATTTCCAAACCAAAGTCATCTGCCATTCGTTGAATTACTTTTCGCCGCCCTAAAACTGCTAGTCTGCAGGGATCTTCAATTACTGTATCGATTACCGGAGTGAACCAACGCTGACCCCGATGATAGGAGCCAATTATGTAGAGATTGTGAGATACCATGATATCCGCGAAGGTATGACCTCTTAGAATTGAGCCTTCCGGGACAATTACCTCTACCAAGTCCGACTTAAGCCCATATATTTTTTTAAGATAATCTCTTACGGAATAACCTGCGCTGCCCGCCCCTCTTGAGGCTATAGTTGGCAGAACCCATTTACCAAGAAGTACAAAATATAAAATACCTGTTATTACTAGACAAACACCAATTGGTGTTACCGAAAACAAGGAAAATGTCTCCATTTTCAAATCAGCAGGTAGAATTTGGTTAGAACTTATAATCAGATCATTTAACAGTATTAAAGGAGACGAACCGACCATTGTCATTGTTCCGCCTAAAATAGCACAAAAGCCCATAGGCATTAAAAGGCGGGAAAGCGGGATTTCAGTTCGGACGGAAATTCTGCTTACAACAGGTAAAAATAAAGCAGCAGCGCCAACATTTTGCATAAAACTAGAAATGACACCAACGCTACTTGAAACAATTGGAACAATACGAGCTTCACTTTTTCCACCGTGCCTCAATATCGTCGCAGCAACTTTACTCATTAGGCCTGTCTTATCAAGGCCGGCTCCAATAATCATAACAGCAATGATTGACAGCACGGCATTTGACGAAAAGCCAGAAAAAAGATCCGAAGGATCAGGAAAAAGGTCAACATTTGGAAATTGGTCAAAAATTCCCAGGGCTACCATCACTACAATTGCTGTAAAATCAATTCGAAATAGCTCAGTGACGAACAAAAATATAGTCACGCCTAGGACGGCTAATATTAAAATAATTTCAAAATTTAGGTCTATTGGCATAAATTCCACCACTCAATTAAAGTGATGCAACTTCAACCTTAAAATTTCAAGTGGTGATTTTAATAATGGCGGAGGAGGTGGCCGCAAAAATGTAAAGTTTACGCCTCAAATATGTATCGTGTAAGCTACAACTTGTTGTTTTTATTAGTTTTTATTGATTTT
>ERZ802830.3912-NODE-3912-length-12235-cov-13.2672_pt1 | contig 12235 bp, 11 predicted proteins | sample MGYA00345654_ERZ802830 | MGnify/ENA primary metagenome ERZ802830 (study PRJEB30503, sample SAMEA104212375) | marine metagenome | biome: Westerlies Biome; feature: [SRF] surface water layer (ENVO:00010504) within the epipelagic zone...; material: water... | reverse complement strand
ACCATCAAGGGCGGCGCTGGTGTGGCTGCCTTCTGCTGTTTGATGTTCTCTTCTGTTTAGCTTTTGCTGGCAAAGACCCTCACCGCTGTTGCCGCGAAACCGATCGCCGCAACAATGACAAAAACAGCATCCAGTGCCGGCTATGAGTTGGGCCTTTTGGCGGCGGCCGGCACCTTGACAATCATCCCCGGGGCGATCGTGATTTACTTTGTCAGAAATTACATTGCCAAGGGCTTTGCGATGGGGAGAGTATGATGCTTACCTGGATGGCATGGACCTGGCCAACTGCCTTTGTCTTTATCGGAATTTTTTCTGCCATGGCGATTTTGATCATACTCGAGATACGTTATCCGGGTGGTCAGGAGCGACGGGGCATTCTAGGGCTAACAACCTCACGCGGTGACAGGCTGTTCATTTCATTGCTGGGCAGCGCTTATATTTTTCTTGCATGGCTGGGTCTTGTTGGCACACCTTTGTGGTGGCCACTCGGTCTTTCGATTTGTGGGAGTGCTTTCTGCTTTTGGAAAGTATGATTTTTAAATGGGCAAAAATTACATTCTGGCGATAGATCAGGGAACAACATCGACCCGGACAATCATCTTTGATCAGAAACTCCAACCACTGGCAACAGCTCAAGAAGAATTTGCCCAGCATTTTCCGCATTCCGGCTGGGTCGAGCATGACCCAGAGGATCTCTGGTCAACAACAGCCGCTATGTGCCGTCAGGCGATTGAGCGCGAGCATATAGACGCCGCCGACATTGCGGCCATCGGCATCACCAATCAACGTGAGACAACCGTGGTCTGGAACCGGCATACAGGGCGTGCAATCTACAATGCCATTGTCTGGCAGGATCGCCGCACCGCTGATTATTGCCGAAAACTGAGAGAGGCTGGTCATGAATCAGAGGTGACAAACAAGACAGGCCTTTTGCTTGATCCCTATTTTTCAGCTACGAAACTGAATTGGATCCTCGAGAATGTCGATGGCGCGCGCGCCGCAGCAGACGCTGGTGATCTTTTGTTTGGAACCGTCGACAGTTATCTTATCTGGCGGCTTACCGATGGGGCGTCGCACGTAACCGACGCAACCAATGCCGCGCGCACCATGATGTACAATATCTCAGAAGGTTGTTGGGATGATGACCTGCTCGCCTTGTTTGCAATTCCCAAAGGGATGCTGCCAGAGGTGCGAGACAGTTCTGGCACATTCGGTGTGACACGGCCTGATCTGTTTGGCGGTGCCAAGATACCCATTCTTGGAGTGGCTGGCGACCAGCAGGCAGCCACCGTTGGCCAAGCCTGTTTTGAACCCGGCATGGTTAAATCCACATATGGAACCGGCTGTTTTGCCCTGATGAATACGGGCGATCAGCTGGTTTTCTCCAAGAACAAGCTGCTTACAACCATCGCCTATCAGATTGGCGGGAAACCGGTCTATGCGCTTGAAGGCTCAATCTTTGTCGCTGGTGCAGTGGTTCAATGGCTGCGTGATGGCCTGAAGATGATCCGGCACGCGTCCGAGACAAGGCCTTTGGCTGAAGCCGCCAGTGACAACGAACAAGTGTATTTCGTCCCTGCATTTACCGGTCTTGGAGCGCCCTATTGGAATGCAGATTGCCGTGGAGCCATATTCGGCCTCACCCGGAATACAGGTCCTGCCGAAATTGCAAAGGCGGCGCTTGAAAGTGTGGCCTTCCAAACACGCGATTTGATTGAGGCGATGCGTGAAGACTGGGGCGGATCAGAACAGGCGGTGCTTAGAATCGACGGTGGTATGGTCGCGAATGATTGGGCCATGCAGGCACTTGCAGACCAGCTTGCGGCGCCCGTTGACCGGCCAATCATTACAGAAACAACAGCCTCGGGAGCGGCGTACCTTGCCGGACTGGCCGCTGGGCTGTGTCCTGAGCCATCAGAGTTCGCCCAGCAGTGGGTTCTTGAGAAACGCTTTGAGCCTGAAAAAACAGCCGATCAAGCAGATGCGCTTTACGCGGGGTGGCAACGCACCGTCGCCCGGTTACTCCATGACCCAGAAGTCTGATCATCACCCAAAGGAGAGGGTGTGGTCATCCTACCCTGATCCCGGACAGCATTAGCGCGGCAGCTCACCACCACTCAAACGGGTAATCTCTTCTGCGGCGTCTTTTACTGTTGCGCCAAAATCGGCTATGCGCGAGGGGTCAAACCGGTTACTGGGTCCAGAAATCGACACACCCGCAACGGGCTGTCCTGTCTCGTCATAAATGGCGCTGCCGACACAGGACATACCAATGAAGCGCTCTTCACAATCAAAGGACCAACCACGCTCCTGCGTTGTATCAAGATCAGCAAACAAAGCGTCAGGGGTTACATGTGTGTGGTCAGTAAAACCGGCCAATCCCGTCTTTTGCAAGAGTTGAACAACCGTCTCGCGGGGTAATGCCGCCAGAATGGCTTTGCCTGTCCCCGATGCATGCATTGGCGTTCGTGTTCCCGGCGGGAAGAATGCGCGGATTGGGTTGCCTGTTTCAATCTGGCCAATAAACACCACCTGGTGGCCATCAGCTATCGCAAGATTTGCGGTCTCATCCGTTGCTTCAACAAGTTTACGCATCGCCAGCAGCCCGATTTCGGTGAGTCCCTTACTTTTCAGAAAGACTGAGCCAACGCGGAATGCCTCTAGTCCGACAGAATATTCCTGTCGTGCCTCGTCAAGATCAACAAAACCATGAACCTGCAGAGTCGCCAGAATACGGTGCGCTGTTGGCGCCGGCAAGCCCGCAATCATTGCAAGGTCAGTCAATGTCGATGAGCGTGACAGCGACAAGGCTTTGAGCAGACTGAGGGCGCGGTCAAGAGATTGTAGTGTGTTGGCATTAGCGTCCCGAAAGGGGTTTCTCGGTCGGCCACGCTGCCGTTTTACCTGTTCCGCCATCGCATCTGTCCTGCCATCCTCGCCTCTTCAACATACAATATTGATCAGTGGTAATTTTATGCAAACAAAGGTATTCGGCTGTTATTCATCACATGCACCAAAATGAGCTAGAGGGATATTTTCGTCGCCAACCCCTGTTTATCAGCCAACCTCACCGCAGCCGATGCAACAGCCAGGTCTTGAAGGCCGACGCCCGTACCATCGAACAAAGTCACATCATCATCGTTAATCCGACCCTGATGCTGACCATTGATAACTTCGCCAATCGACGTGATCGCATCCGCTGTCACCAGCCCAAGCGAAATAGCATGTTGCGCCTCGCCAATGCTGATCGACTGGGCAATCTCATCGGTAAAAACACGCGACCTTGACATAATTTCCGGATCGACTTCCTGCTTTCCCCTCGTATCGGTTCCCATGCAGGAAATATGTGTCCCGGGCCGAATGTCGGCATCTGCCAGCAATGGCCCAAACGCCGAAGTAATGGTAATAATGACATCGGCGCTGGCCCCGAGTTGCTCGGGAGAAACGGCCTCAAAATCAAGGCCGAGACCCACAGCCACAGACTCAAGCTGTTGAAGGTTTTTCGGACTCCTATTCCATGCAACTACTTTTTTGAAATCGCGTTGCGCTGCGGCGGCACGAAGCTGAAAAGCTGATTGGTGACCAGCTCCAACCATGCCAATAACCTCTGCGTTTGCCCGCGCAAGGTGGGCAATGGATACCGCGGAAGCGGCGGCAGTTCGAACAGCGGTGAGGTAATTGCCGCCAACCAACGCCTGCAGACATCCAGTGTCTGGATCAAACAGAAAAATTGTTGATTGGTGGTTGGTCAGACCATTATCGGCGTTATGTGGCCAGTAACCACCCGATTTTACCCCGAGGACAAGCCCGGCACTGTCAAAGCCAGACTTGAAACCATAAAGCGCATCAGCATAGCCAATGGCCTGTCTGACAACTGGAAAGTTCTGGGCCTGCCCGTTGGCCATTGCCGCAAATACAGCCTCTACCGCATCAAAAGCCGATGTCTGGTCGATGACCTGCTGACATACAGCCTCACTGACAAGCAGCAAATCTCCATTACCATGATCTCTCATCAAAACCTGCCCTGTTGCATGTGGTTCTTGTTTTAATAGGCTTTTCCACGCGCCGATACAGGCCAAACCACTTCGACCTTGCCGGCACGAACACCCACATACCAGTCGTGGACATTACATGTCGGGTCACAATGGCCGGGTACCAGTTTCAATTTATCATTGATTTTCAGTACACTGTTGGGATCCGCCACAACACCATGCTCATCTGAACATTTCACATATTCGACATCTGTTCGACCAAAGATGACGGGCAAACCTGAATCAACCGACTGCGCTTTCAAGCCAGCATCGACGATGGCCTTATCGGCCTTCGCATGGCTCATCACCGAGGTCAGGATGAACAGGGCATTTTCCCACTCACCCTGATCAATACGGTTTCCCTCAGCATCCAGGATGCGCCCGTAATCAGCATCCATAAAGGCGTAGGAGCCACATTGCAATTCGTTGAAGACCCCTGAATTTCCCTCAAAGTAATAGGAACCTGTGCCGCCGCCACCGACGATATCACACTCCAACCCTTTATCCTTAAGGCCACTCACAGCATTCTTGACCATGGCCACCACCAGATCGACTTTGGCTTTCCGGTCTTGATAACTGTCAAGATGCTGCATCGCCCCCTGGTAAGCCTGCAAGCCGGAAAATTTCAACCCGTCTGCGGCGTCAATCGCCTCAGCAATAGCCACAACCTCAGCTGTCGTGGTGACACCACAGCGGCCTGCACCACAATCAATTTCGACAAGACATTCAATCTGCGTCCCATGGGCAATGGCGGCCGCAGAGAGATCCTGCACATTCTCTATGTCGTCAACGCAGCAGATCGCCCGCGCACCCAGCTTTGGAATGCGTGCAAGCCGGTCGATCTTTGCTGGATGTCGAACCTGATTCGAGACCAGAACATCCTTGATACCGCCTCTGGCGAACACTTCGGCCTCTGACACTTTCTGACAACACACACCAACAGAATTGCCAAGCCGTTCCTGCAAGAGCGCCACATCGACAGATTTGTGCATTTTCCCGTGAACCCGATGCCGGACACCCATTTGTTTGGCAAAATTGCCCATCTTTTTGATGTTTCGCTCCAACGCATCCAAATCAAGCACCAGACATGGCGTCTGAATTTCCGACTCATCCATTCCAATGGCGGCCGGGATATCATATCCAACCTCCAAATTCTCAATCTTTATCTGTTCATTCATTTTGACGTCTCCTTCAAGAGTAGTCACTTCAGTGAGCGCTTTCACCTGTTTCGACCCAGGGAAGCCTATCCATGTCAACATTGCCACCGGTGATGATGACACCAACTCGTTTGCTGCGATAGACCTCTGGGTTACGCAAGATCACAGCAAGCGGAACAGCACAGCTTGGTTCAATAACCATCTTCATGCGTTGCCATGTGAGCTTCATTGCTGCAATGATTTCCTGTTCGCTCGCCGTCTGCACATCCGTTACAAAATTGGACACAAAGTGCCAAGTGTTTTCCTTGAGAGGTACTTTCAAGCCATCTGCGATGGTAATGGGGGCATCATCGGCAATGATGTTGCCAGCCCGAAACGACCGCGCGGCATCATCTGCCTGTAGAGGCTCGGCAGCATAAATGTCTGTATCGGGGGCAAGGTTGGACAGCGTCAAACAGGTTCCAGAAATCATTCCACCACCCCCAATTGGCGCAACCACCGCATCCAACTCTTCAACTTGTTCTAGCAACTCAGCAGAACAAGTCGCCTGTCCAGCAATCACCCTCGGATCATTATATGGGTGGACGAAATCCGCACCGGTTTTGGCATGGACTTCGGCAAATACCGCCTCACGGTTTGTCGTTGATGGCTCGCATTCGGTGATCAGCCCACCATAGCCACGCACTGCCGCCTTCTTCGCCTCCGGTGCGGTATGCGGCATCACCACATGACAGGGTATGCCTCGCCGGCCTGCCGCATAGGAAAGGCTGAGCGCATGATTGCCTGAGGAATGTGTCGCCACACCTCTGGCCGCGATATCGTCATGCAAGCCAAAGACAGCATTTGTGGCACCACGCACTTTAAAAGCACCAGCCTTTTGAAAATTTTCGCATTTGAAAAACAGTTCAGCGCCGGTCATTTCATTCAGAAAGCTGGATGTTAAAACAGGTGTATAGTGGGTGTGATCCCTGATCCTTTCACGCGCCCGCCGCATGTCATCCACGGTCAGGTCGGCTGCTGTCATATGCTCTGTCACCGTCACGTACCCCTTTCCTTACGCAGCCAGTCTGTCAGCACCAATCCGGCTCTGCCGGAAATAGCTCTGCGCAGCGGCGACCCCACATCCCAATTCAACGGGATAATCAAGGTCAGCCATTGCCATTTCAATGGTCGCAAGGCCAGAGAGGACCATAACATCAGTCAAACTACCAAGGTGGCCGATGCGGAATACCTTGCCATTCAACTCTCCAAGTCCGACTCCAAATGAAACCCCATACCCGGAGAACGCATGCTGCGTCAGCAGGTTACTGTCAAACCCCCGCGGCGTCATAATGGCGCTTACCGTGTCTGAATACAAATCCGGTGACGATGCCACCAATTCAAGACCCCAGGCCGCCACCGCGCGGCGAACACCCTCTGCGAGACGGAAATGTCTTGCATAGACATTGTCCAATCCCTCCTCACCCAGCATCTTGAGACTTTCCTGAAGCCCCGTGATCAAATTCATCGGCGGTGTGTAGGGGTAGCACCCTGCATCATTTGCCTTGATCATGTCTTTGAAATCAAAAAACGTGCGCGGCAATCTCGCCTGCTCCATCGCGTCGAGTGCCTTTTCGCTGACCGCGAGGATCGCCATCCCGGTGGCAAGCATAAAACCCTTCTGAGACCCTGCAACAGCGATATCAACGCCCCAGGCATCCATCAAGAACGGCATTGAGGCAAGCGAGCTGACACAATCGACAAACAACAATGCCGGGTGCGAAGCGCTATCCAGCGCGCCGCGAATGGCGGCAATGTCAGAGCGCACACCGGTGGCTGTCTCATTGTGTGTGATCAGTACTGCCTTGATCTGCTTTTCAACATCAGCTGCCAGCGCTGCCTCGATCCTGTCAGCTGGGACACCATTTCCCCAGATGCACTCGATCACCTGAACCTCCAGTCCATGACGTTGGCACAGATCTATCCATCGGTGACTGAAAACACCGTTGCGTGCCATCAGAACCTTATCTCCAGCACTCAACGTATTGGCTATGGCTGCTTCCCACCCACCAGTGCCACTTGCCGGAAAAAACAATATGCGGGCGCTCTCTGTGCCAAAAACCTCCTTCACACCTGTTTGAACCGGCACCATCAAATCAACAAAATCAGGTGACCGGTGGTCTCTTGTCTGAACGTCCATCGCCTGCCGCAACCGGTCAGGGATGTTCGTTGGTCCGGGAATGAATAACGGATTTTGATCAAACATAGTCTGCCCTTCGCAAACACGCATAAATGTAAATTTCGGATCATGGACAATTTCATCTATTTTGTAAATTTTTTTAAAATTATTTTTCATTTTTCTATAAAATTACATCAATTTGTTGTTTTTATTATATTTATTATTTTTTCTTTTCTGCATCGGTACAATAAATTGGTTTCAGAAAATGATATCAAGCGCAAGACGTGAGTGGTGATTGGAAAAAGGCAAACTTAAGACATTGCTTTTAGAGTTAGGCATGCCTAATGTTATTAGCGCTATCATATGAACAATTATTTACGCAAGGAATCTGTTTTTTGCCACGTGTCATGTCCTTAGCAACGGCTGCTTGGTTTAGTGCCCGTTCAGCACAGATCGCGATCTGCTTCCTTATGTGCATCATATTCGGCAACCTTGCCGGGTCAGCCGCGTATGCGGATGAGAGAGTCAAGGCGATCACCACTTTTACTGTGATTGCAGATATGGCACGCAATGTCGCTGGCGATAAAGCTATCGTTGAGTCGATCACCAAGCCAGGATCCGAAATTCACCGTTATTCACCAACCCCTCGCGACATATTGCGAGCACAGAACTCTGATCTGGTTTTGTGGAATGGAATGAACCTTGAATTGTGGTTTGAACAATTTTTCGGTCACTTGAGTGATATGCCACAAGTGACCCTCTCAAACGGGGTGCAGGCACTTGGCATTCGCGACGGTAGTTATCAGGGAAAACCCAACCCTCATGCTTGGATGTCGCCTGACAATGCGATGATCTATGTCGATAACATTGTTGACGCTTTCTCTCTTTATGACCCTGAACATGCTGAAATCTACCGCCGTAATGGTGACGCTTATAAAGCCCGCATCACAGCCGCAATCATGCCTTTGCGCAGGCTGATTGACCGTATTCCAGAAGACCGGAGATGGCTCGTTACCTGTGAAGGTGCCTTTACCTATCTGGCCCAGGATCTAGGGCTAAAAGAACTCTATCTTTGGCCAATCAATGCGGACCAACAAGGAACACCACAGCAGGTTCGCAAGGTCATTGATGAAATCCGCGCCCACAACATTCCTGCTGTTTTCTGTGAAAGCACGGTCAACAACGACCCGGCCAAGCAGATAGCACGCGAAACCGATGCGATCTTTGGCGGCGTTTTGTATGTTGATAGCCTGAGCGCTTCTGATGGCCCGGTTCCCACCTATATTGATTTGCTGCGAGTCACGACCTCAACTATAGTGAATGGCCTGGTGGAGGCTTTGTGATGGAAAGGGAGACAGACATTGCCATCGTTGTTCGCGATCTGACAGTCCGCTACAAAAATGGGCATACAGCACTGCACGACGCCAGTTTCTCCATAAAGACCGGCACCATAAGTGGTCTGGTAGGAGTAAATGGCGCTGGCAAATCGACACTTTTCAAAGCCTTGATGGGGTTCGTCCCAATTGCAAATGGTGACATCAGCATCCTTGGCAACTCAATAAAGCAGGCATTGAAATTACGCCTGGTTGCCTATGTGCCGCAATCAGAGGAGGTTGACTGGTCCTTTCCGGTACTGGTGGGGGATGTGGTGATGATGGGCCGCTATGGCCATATGGGCCTGCTGCGCATCCCGAGCGCCGCAGACCATAAAGCCGTTGATGAGGCACTCGACCGGGTTGGCATGAGTGCTTTCCGGGACCGGCAGATTGGTGAGTTGTCAGGCGGCCAGAGGAAGCGTGTCTTTATTGCCCGTGCCCTCGCTCAACAGGGACAGGTTATCCTGTTGGATGAGCCTTTTACGGGCGTTGATGTACAAACCGAAGATGCCATCATTACCTTGTTGCGGACCCTTCGTGATGAGGGATGTGTGATCCTCGTCTCGACACACAATCTTGGTTCGGTACCGGAATTCTGCGATCATGTTGTCATGGTTAATGGCACGGTGCTGAACCACGGGCCGATTGCGACAAACTTTACACACGAACATCTCGAGTCGGCATTTGGTGGGGTGCTGCGACATCTTGTGATTGGCGGCAAGGATCTCCACGACGATATGGACAGCCGGCAGGTGTCTATCCTGACGGATGATGAACGCCCGCTTGTGACCTATGATGGCAAGCACCAGACAGCGCGCAACAAGGAAGAGATCAATGACTGATACCTTGCTGCTGCCTTTCAGCTACGGCTATATGACAAATGCGATGTGGGTTAGCGCCCTCGTCGGGGGTGTCTGCGCCTTTCTGTCCGCCTATCTCATGCTCAAAGGCTGGTCACTAATTGGCGATGCCCTGTCCCACTCCATTGTGCCTGGTGTCGCGCTGGCCTACATGATCGGCCTGCCGTTCGTTATCGGTGCGTTCTTCTCAGGTGGTCTCGCTGCGGGTGCAATGCTATTCCTCAAACAGCGGACGGCGCTAAAGGAAGATGCGGTTATCGGCTTGATCTTCAGCTCCTTTTTCGGGTTGGGGTTATTTCTGATATCGCTGTCGCCAACCTCGGTTGACGTGAACACCATCACGCTTGGCAACATTCTGGCAATCACGCCTTATGACACATTGCAACTTCTTCTGATCGGGTTCATTTCACTGGTTGTTCTTGTGCTAAAATGGCGCGACCTGATGGTTGTATTCTTTGATGAGACTCATGCGCGCTCTATAGGCCTGAACCCGGAAAGACTGAACCTGATCTTTTTCACTATATTGTCTGCCTGCTGTGTTGCAGCATTGCAGACAGTTGGCGCCTTTCTGGTGATAGCACTTGTGATCACGCCGGGCGCAACAGCCTATCTGTTGACAGATCATTTCCCGCGTCTGTTGGTCCTCAGCGTGATAATTGGATCGGTCTCCAGCTTCCTCGGAGCCTATGCCAGCTTTTTTCTAGACGGGGCAACGGGCGGCATAATTATATGCCTGCAAACAATCCTGTTTGGCCTTGCTTTTCTGTTTGCCCCAAAGCACGGCCTTTTAGCGACAAGAAGTCTGACGACTACACGTTCAGGGTTGCACCAATGATTGATCTTCTGCTGCAACCCCTCACCTTCGGCTTCATGCAAAAGGCCATTGTCATTGGGTTGATCATCGCTGTACCCACTGCGTTTCTATCGTGTTTTCTCATCGTCAAAGGCTGGTCACTGATGGGGGACGCGGTAAGTCATGCCATTCTGCCCGGCGTTGTGCTTGCTTATCTGCTGAACCTCCCCCTGATGATCGGGGCGTTTGCAGCTGGCATGTGTTGCGCCCTAACAACTGGGTATCTGGCTGAAAATTGTAGGGTTAAGCGCGATACCGTCATGGGTGTGGTGTTTTCCGGAATGTTTGCGCTCGGGCTGGTTCTCTATACGGGCATCGAGACGGATATCCATCTCGACCACATCCTGTTTGGTAACATGCTTGGTGTTGATGGCGCTGACTTGCTCACAGCCCTGACAATCTCCACCTGCGTGAGTTTGTTTTTGATGGCCAAATGGTCCGATCTCCTGCTGCAATCCTTTGATCCAGTGCAAGCCAGTGCTATCGGGTTGAATGTCGCAGCCCTTCATTTCGGACTGCTTGCGGCATTGTCCATGACCATTGTCGCCACATTGAAAGCGGCGGGCTTGATATTGGCAATCTCATTGCTGATCGCCCCCGGAGCGATAGCCTTTCTACTGACCAACCAATTCAAGCGAATGATCCCAATCGCCATTGCGGTGACCATGGCCGCCATGATTGGTGGCATCTATCTCAGTTTCTGGATCGACAGCGCACCGGCACCGACAGTTATTTTGTTGCTAACGCTGGTCTTTCTCCTTGCCTTCTTTCGAAGAAACGAGGCAGGCCAGACCACCACTGGCTGACGGTCAAGCAAGATCCCGTTTCTGCGCGGCGACTCTGAAAGGTGCATTGGCCGCGCCATAACCCTCGTAACCATCATCACGCTGCACAATTTCAAAGAACAGCTCGTCGCCCCAAGACCGGCTGTAAAGCTGGAAGAAACTACCATTCTCGTCTTCATCATAGAGTACATACATGGCCTTTAACCGGCTGAAAAACGATTCCTCCGCTTCCTGCTCGTTGGAGGTAAATTCAATAAACTCGAAACCATGACATCTGCTGCGCGGCGGCATCGGGGCAACATCAAGGTAAATGTCCGACTCCAAGCGGCGAACATCATCCATCAGACTTACCAGTGACCGATGCCCGTCCCGGGCAATGGTCAGCGGGCTTCCTCCCCGGAATTGGTCATTAAAAATCTCCAGCGACAACGGCCGATGATAACCGGTTGCCGCAACCGCGCGCATGAAATCAACGACTGCCAAGTCACCCTCTCCGGGCATATTGCGAAAATGCCGACACCAATAAAACAGATCCATGTCAATTCTGGGTGCATCAGCAAGTTGCACGAAAAATATCTTGTCGCCGAGAATGGAGCGGATGGAGTCCGGATCTACCTTGCGTCCCAACGTGTGAAAACTATTGAGAATAATTCCGACATTGCTATGATCTGCCCGCCGAGTCACTTCCCACGCATCACGATGATCGTTGATGTGCCGACCCCAGGCCAATGCTTCATAGCCAATCCGAATATTCTTTGCCTTGGCGCGCTCACCAAGCTCGGCAAAATCATCTGCCGTCCGATCAATGCCGCCAAGCGCAGCAGGTGAAATGTTCGAACACACAAGCACCAGATCCACACCAAGGTCATTCATCAAGTCAAATTTTCGCTCGGCCCGATCAAAGGCACGACTACGATACGGCTCCGGAAGCCCCTCAAAATCACGAAATGGCTGAAACAGCATGATTTCAAGACCGTAATCACCGACCAACCAGCCAACGTCAACGGGCGAACCG
>ERZ802830.3911-NODE-3911-length-12237-cov-24.9081_pt1 | contig 12237 bp, 13 predicted proteins | sample MGYA00345654_ERZ802830 | MGnify/ENA primary metagenome ERZ802830 (study PRJEB30503, sample SAMEA104212375) | marine metagenome | biome: Westerlies Biome; feature: [SRF] surface water layer (ENVO:00010504) within the epipelagic zone...; material: water... | reverse complement strand
ATTAAATTCTTTAAAAAAAAATAATATAAAAATTATTAGTTCAGGTGGTACCTATCAACAAATTAAAAAATTAAAATTTAAGTGCTTAGAAGTTTCTAAGTTTACAAATTCACCCGAAATTTTAGAGGGTAGAGTAAAAACCCTTCATCCAAAAATACATGCAGGAATTTTAAATAAAAGAAAAAGTAAAATTCACTTAAAAGATCTTAAATATAATAATTTTGAAAATATAGACTTAGTTATCGTAAACTTTTACCCATTTGAAGAAACGTTAAAAAGTACAAAAAATCATAACAAAATAGTTGAGAATATTGATGTAGGTGGACCAACAATGGTCAGATCAGCGGCTAAAAATTATCAAGATGTAACAGTTATTACTTCGTCTGATCAATATGAACAACTAATTGCAGAATTAAAAAAAAATAAAGGTTCTACATCATTAGAGTTCAGAGAAAAATTATCTAGAATTGCATTTACTGAAACTGCTTATTATGACTCTGTTATTTCTGATTATTTTAATAAAAAAAATGATGTTATGTTTCCTAAAAAAAAAGTTTTTCATGCCAAACTAATTGAAACTCCGAGATATGGTGAAAATCCACATCAGAAAAGTGCTATTTATTCAAAAAATAGTTCTATAAAAATACGTCAAATTCATGGAAAACAGTTAAGTTATAATAATTACAATGATATATTTTCAGCTTTAACTATTTCAAAATCATTACCTAAAAACATAGGAACAGTAATAGTAAAACATGCTAATCCATGTGGTGCATCAATAAATAAAGATCATCTTAAGAGTTATAAATTAGCACTAGCATGTGATCCAATTAGTGCGTTTGGAGGAATAGTATCTTGTAATTTTAAAATTAGTATAAAACTAGCAATAGAATTAAGTAAATTATTTCTTGAAGTTATTATTGCTAGTGGGTTTGATAAAGATGCGTTGAAATTGTTAAAAAAAAAAAAAAATTTGAGATTAATTGATGCTACGAATTATTCTTTCAAAGAAATATTAAGATTTATATCTTCAAACGAAGAATTATTGGTACAAACAGAAGATTTAAATAAGTTTAGTAATAAAGATTTTAAAATTGTTTCCAAAAAAAAACCAAGTTCCAAGCAAATGAGAAATCTTATTTTTGCATTTAATATTTGTCGATTTGTAAAATCCAATGCGATAGTGCTTGCATCAAATGAAACAACAGCAGGAATTGGATCTGGTCAGCCAAGTCGTTTGGACAGCTGTCAAATTGCAATTGATAAAATGGAAAAATTTATGCAAACAAATGAAGATGTGGTCGCAGCATCTGATGCATTTTTCCCTTTTGTTGATGGAATTCAAAAACTAGTTCAATCAGGTGTCTCAGCTGTTATACAACCCTCTGGATCTATTAGAGACAAAGAAATAATTAAGTTTGCTAACGAAACTGACACAATTTTAGTTTTTTCTAAAACTAGACATTTTAGACATTGATTAATTGATCTATTTTTGCTGCTAAAATAAAGTCATTTTCAGATAAACCTTCTATAGCATGTGTTGTAATTTTTATCTCTGCATATCCCCAACCAAATGATATATCTGGGTGATGGCCCTCATTTTCTGAGATTTGTCCAACTTTATTAATAAAATTTTGACTATCTATAAAATTTTTAAACTTAAATTTTTTATTTAAGAAGAAAATTTTTTTTTCATCCTTAGAAATATCCCAACCATCAACTTTTTTTTGATACTTGTGAATTTCAGATATATCAAAAGGTAAAACTCCTCCTTCACAAGGAACACATTTTTTATTTAAAAGATCATTCATACATTAATTTGGAGCGGGCAAAGGGGGTCGAACCCTCGACCTTCTCGTTGGCAACGAGACGCTCTACCACTGAGCTATGCCCGCTTATGTTTTAATGATATTATAGTTAGCAGGTTTATTAAAGCAAGCGATAAGTCTAAAAATTATTTGAAACTATATCTTATAATTAAATTCATCTAACCATGGATCTAAAATATTTTTTAAACCTTTAAATTCATTTTCATAATTTTTCCAACGACCAATAGATCTTGAGTATAATGGTGAAGTTATCTGGTTATAGCTTGGTGTAGAAATATTTAGTCTTTTTTTTGCAGTTATATGAAAATTTTTTATATTATCAGACCAATCTATTTTCAGAAATTTAAAAATTTCTTTGGTTGTTTTTTCAAAATCTGTAATAAGATCTTCATACTTAATGAAATGACAATTTATTGAAAATACATCTCTATAAATTGTCCATAATTTCATAACTAAGTCATATAAAATTGCAGAATTTTCCAAAGATGTAAAATTTTTCATTGCAGGATTTAATTCAAACTGCTGCATAAAACAGCTCAGAACTGAGTCATAAGGATTACGTAAAGCAAAGATAAATTTTGCATTAGGAAAAAATCGTAAAATTTCTCCAATATAAATTATATTTAGTGGCATTTTATCAATGACCGTTTTAGTTTTTTTATTATCAAGATATTGTGCTCTTTCTTCAAAATAAATATTTTGCATGTTTTGAATAAATTTTTTGTCTAAATCATCAAGATTATCAAAATTATTTTTTGTCTTTACATTTAAATTTCTTAAAAAATTTCTCAATATAGGTTTTTCTTCTATGACCTCGATTGAGTTGTTTGTTCTTAAAATTGTATCTAAAAGAGTTGTACCCGATCTTGGAAAACCAACTAGAAAAATTGGCTGTAAGAATTCATCTTTTGACTGATGTTGCTTCCATCTATTAAGTTTAAAATTTTTAAAAAATTCTATTCTTTTTGTTACAAGTTGTATAAAGCTTTTCTCATCAACATCTTTGCCATAAGATTCATTAACTAATTGATTGTTAATTTTAAAATGATTGTAAGCTTTTTCAAATTCATTTATTCGATCATAACTTTTTGCTAAAAGCGAATGCTTAGTTATATTATGAGGAACATAATTTTCTTTTAAATCTAGATTTTCTAAAATTTTAACTGTTTGTTTAAAGTTTTTTTGATTATAAGTGAAAACTGCCTCATAAAAACTTACCAATTCCTTTTCATTCAATATTTTTTTTGCTTTATCCAAAAGGTTGCTAAATTTATTTATTTGATTAGATTGATCATACAAACTGAATAAATCATCATAAGTTTTTATAAAATTTGGATTTAGATCTAGAGATTTTTTAAGATATTCCTCAGCTTTAATTGAATCTAATTTTTTTTTATAAAGATGACCAATATTATAAAATGCTATTGAGTGGTTTGGGTCTAGCTTTATTACTTTTTTAAAGTTAATAATTGCTAAATCAATATTTTTTTTTTTATCATAGGCTAAACCTAAATTAAAATAAACTTGAGGTAATTTAGGTTTTATTTTTATAGATTTTTCAAAATATAAAATGGAGCTATCTAAATTTCCTAATTGAAGATTTAATATTGCTAAATTATGATTAGCCTCAAACATTTCGGGTTGTATAGATACAGCTTTTTCTAATAAATTTTTAGCTTCTACGTATTTTTTGTTTTTAATTGCTGTTAAAGCATTAATAACTAGATAATTTGCATTTAAAATTATTTTATTCATTTTATTTTTAGTTTATATAAATTATTAAATTGTTAAATGTTTTATGAATAATCTGCCGAAAATTATACCTGTATTTCCTATAAGTAATTTTATAATTTTTCCAAAAACTACAGTTCCATTAAATATATTTGAGCCAAGATATATAGATATGATTAATGATAGTATGAAATTCAACAAGTTAATCGGAATGATTCAGCCCAAAAAAGTGATTGATGAACTTACTCCTCCTATCCTACATAATATTGGTTGTTTAGGTAAAATAACAAGTTTTAAGGAAACTGAAGATGGAAGATATATGATTGAATTAAGGGGTTTAATTAGGTTCAATATTATTAAAGAAATTGAGTCTAATAAAAAATATAGAGAATATGAGGTAAATTTTAATAGTTTTAATAATGATCTCGAAGAGAAAAAAGAACAAATCAAATTTTCTGACTTAGAATTAATTTTTAAAAATTTAAAATCATTATTTGAAAAAAGAGGTTTTATAATAAATTGGAAGGAGCTAGAAAAACAAAGTCTGGATGAAACAATTAACGCTTTGGCAATGGCTTCCCCTTTTTCTCTTGAGGAAAAGCAAGTATTATTAGAAGCAGAAAATCTCAATATAAGAAAAAATAAAATAGCAGAAATTTTAAGTACTTATTCACACGATATCTTCAACAATACAACTCTCCAATAAACTAAAATAAAACACCTCTATCGGCAATTTTAGTAAACATTTTATTAATTGAAGAATTATTGCTAATAATTTTAACTGACTTACTTAAAAAGTTAGTTTTCATTTTTCTTTCAATTTTAAAAAATTCATGAATTATATCTACGCCATTTAAAAAAATAAAATTTTTATGTCTCAGTTTTTTTTGAAACTCTATATTTATCGAGCTATCTAGTGACAAACCAACATCTAATCTCTTTTTAATGATTTCTAAAAGAATATTAATATCCCTAATTGTCATATTAAAACCTTGCCCTACTAAAGGGTGAACCTTATGCAACAAATCTCCAAAAGCTAAAATGTTTTTATGATAGTAGGATCTTAAGCTTAATGATTTTAATTCGAAATTGTTAATTCTATACATTTTTCTAATTTTATACTTGAAATTTTTATCTCTTATTAATTTTTCAACGTTTATTTCATTTTGATTATTTGAATTATGAATAGAATATACAATAGAAGTTTCGGTATCTGAAATTGGTAAAAATGCTAATGGTCCCTTTTTCGTAAAAATTTGAGAAGCCGAGTCATTTAAAATTTTATCATGTTTGATGATGGTCGTGTATGCACAGCTATTATATTTTTTTGTTATTTTTTTACTAAAAAATTTATCTGTAATAAAGTTAGACGGATCACAATTAATTATAAGTTCATATTTATCTAAAAAAGAAAGATTTTTTTTATTAGAAAATTTTGATTTAAAAAATTTATTTTTTAATAAATCTTTTTCTAATAATTTATATAGTTTATGATTTTTTAGAATTGAAAACAGTTGATCTTTATTTGCTTTAAAGTTTATTAGTTTTTCTTCCTTTAAATTTTCCGAAAAAATTTCAATCCTTTTTAACTTCCAAATAATTTTTTCAATATTAATTATATTTTTGTTAAAAAAATCTATGTTATTTTTAGCAATACCAATAGTTCTTGAATTACTTATTTTAAAAGTTTTTTTATTATAAAATATATCAACTCTAATTTTAAGATTAACGAGCGCCTTAGCCAAAGTTAAAGCAGTTAATCCATTACCTAGTATACAAACTGACATAATATTTTTAATTTTAACAATAAAAATTAGATGATACAAAGTGATTAAATTGATTCATTTATATGAATATTAAAAAAACAGCCGATTTATTGCTTAATTTTGTCATTAAAAGATTGGCAGAAATATTTGGGGTTTTAATTTCTTTAGCGGGTGTAACGTTGTTTATTGCGCTTATAACATACTCCCCTAATGATCCAAATTTCATTTTTCCAGAAAATACAGAGATTGAGAACTTAATGGGTTTTCAAGGCAGTTTTATATCTGATTTATTTTTTCAATCAGTTGGCCTAATAGCTTACTTAATTCCATTTACACTAATAATTACAGGAATTAATATTTTAAGATCAAAAGATTTTTTTTTATTTATTGAAAATAATTTTTTTACAATTTTGTATTTAACATTAGGTACACTTTTTTTAGGTTACTATTATTCTGACACATATTATCTATACATAAATGGCAATAGTGGATTTGTTGGTGCATATCTAAATCAAACATTTCTTAAATCAATAATATCAATTAATGACGATATTTTTTTTTATATTTTAATTTTAATTACTATAGTCTTTTTTCTTATTAGTATTAATTTTAATCCAAAGAAGTTTTTTGAATTTGTTAAAAAAGTCTTTAATTTTTTTAATAAAAAAAATAGCAGAAATTATACAGATAAAAGTGAAATAATTAATGAATACATTCCACAAGATGAGATTAAAAACCTTATTCAAGAAGATTTGCCATTTATTAAAAATGAAAATAAATCTGAGTCAAAAATAAAATTTAAATTACCAAGTCTTGATTTACTAAAAACTCCATCAAAAAAAGAGAGAGAAAATTTTGAGAAAAATGAAACTCACGATCCAGAATTTTTAGAAAAAATACTTATGGATTTTGGAGTCAGTGGAAATATTAAAAAAGTTAGTCATGGCCCAGTGGTTACTCTTAATGAGTTTGAACCTGCCGCTGGAGTGAAAGTTTCCAAGATAATAAATCTATCAGACGACATAGCAAGAAATACAAGTTCAGAGTCTGCAAGAATAGCTACAATTCCTGGAAGCAATACTGTTGGGATAGAACTTCCAAATAACATAAGAGAAAATGTTTATTTAAGTGAAATTTTAGCTAATGCAGACTTCAAAAAAAAAGAAATTAAATTACCAATTGCACTTGGTAAAAATATTTCTGGAAAACCAATTGTTGGAGATTTAGCCTCTATGCCCCATCTTCTTATTGCGGGGACTACAGGCTCTGGAAAATCAGTTTGTATAAATACAATTATTTTATCTCTTCTTTATCGACATACACCTGAAAAATGTAAATTTATTTTAATCGATCCTAAGATGCTAGAGTTATCAACATATGAAGGAATTCCACACTTACTTTGTCCAGTGATCACTGAAGCCAAGAAAGCAGCGTCTGTTCTTGGCTGGGTTGTTAAAGAAATGGAAAGTAGATATAGATTGATGACTAAAGAAGGTGTGAGAAATATAGATGGGTATAACGCAAAACATAAATTGCCAATGCCGTTTATAGTTGTTGTTGTTGATGAAATGTCCGATTTAATGTTAGTTGCCGGTAAAGAAATCGAAAACTACATTCAAAAATTATCTCAAATGGCTCGAGCTGCTGGAATTCATATAATAATGGCCACTCAAAGGCCTAGCGTTGATGTCATTACTGGTACAATTAAAGCCAATTTCCCTACTAGAATATCTTTTCAAGTTACTTCAAAAATAGACAGTAGAACTATTCTTGGAGAGCAAGGAGCTGAACAATTGTTAGGTAGAGGAGATATGCTTTTCATGTCTTCCGCCAATAGGATAGTTAGAATACATGCACCATTTGTTTCTGATAATGAGATCGAAAAAATTAATAATTCTTTAAGGTCTCAAGCAGAACCAGATTATATTGATGAAATATTGAACTTTGCTGATGAAAAAGAAATTGGAGAGTATCAAAGTAAAGGTGATAAAGACGAATTATATCAGCAAGCATTGGAAATTATTAGATCAGAAGGTAAGGCCTCCACATCATTTTTACAAAGAAAACTACAAATTGGTTACAATCGAGCAGCAAGGATTATAGATATGATGGAGGCTGACGGAATTGTCAGTAGAGCAAATCATGTTGGTAAAAGAGATGTGCTTTAATGTTTAAATACATGCTTATTTACATTTTTTTGATTTTAATTTCAAATGCACATTCTAGTAATAAAGATAAAATAATAGAAAATTTGCAAAATACTGAGAACTTAAATTTTAATTTTGAACAAAATATTAACGGAAAAGTAGAAACTGGAAATTGTACAATTAAATATCCTAAGAAAATTTATTGTAATTATAAAAAAAATAATAAAATCTTAGTTTCCAATGGTAAATCATTAGTAATTAAAACTATAACTAGCTTTTACAGATATCCTTTAGATAAAACACCTCTAAACTTAATATTAGATAAAAAATTTTTAATCGAAAAAATAGCAAATTTAAAAGAAAAAAAATTAGATAAAAATTATATTAATTTTGAAATAATAGAAAATGACAATGAGATAAATATCTTTTTTAATGATAAAACCTTTAATTTAGTTGGATGGCAAACTAAAGATATCTACCAAAATGTTAACGTTACTTATCTTTCCTTAGTTCGGAAAAATCAACAAATTGATAAAAATTTATTTAAACTACCAAGACAAAACTAGATTTTTATAGTTTCAGTTTTAAATATTTTCATACCTCTAGCAATATAATTATTTAAAGCATTTTTGTGATCTAGAGAGCATGTATGAAGCCAAACTCTATCGATACTTCCTTTAAAAGATCTCTGGATTGCTTGAGATAATAAATATGATCCCAGCTTTTTATTTTGAAATTCTTCTAATAGTCCAAAGTAAGCAATCTCAATTTCTTTTTTTTCACTATTAGATATCAATTCAAAGAAACCAGCTAAATCATCTTTGAATTTAAATACATATGTTTTAACTTTTTCACTAGAAACATAATCTATCCATTGAGCATCTACCCAAACTAATCGATCAATCCATTTGTGTTTTTTTCCAATATTTTTATAAAAAAATTTATTTAGCTGAAAATTTGTCGGCTCTAATAAATTTAAGGAATAATCTCTATTAGGTTCAATTACCTCATTCAGATCTTGAATTGAATTTATTTCTAAATAATTTCTTTGGACTTCTTGGGTCACTCAACCATTTTTCCAACTTTTTCACCTCCAAATAAATGAAAGTGTAAATGTGGAACCTCTTGACCACCATCATCACTTATATTGGCAAGTGCTCTATAGCCTTTACCTACTTCTGTTGAAATACCTAGCTTTTTGGCTACCATATTTATACCCTTAAGCAACCCAACCATCTCTTCTGGGGAGGCATTTAAACTAAAATCATCCAGGTCAACATATTTTCCCTTGGGAATTACTAAAGCGTGAATTTTTTTTTGAGGATTAATATCATGAAAAGATAAAACAAAGTCATCTTCATAAATTTTGTTACAAGGAATCTCTCCTTTTAGAATTTTTGCAAAAATGTTGCTATCATCATAATTCATTTTTTTCTTTTTTCTAATTCCTGCATCACTTCTTCAATTTTTACATCATTAGCTTCTAAGTACATTAATAAATGATAAAATACATCTGCCGCTTCATGTATTTTATTTGTATCTTCTTCTATGGCTTCAATTAATTCATCAATTTCCTCTAAAACTTTTGCTTTGCTTAAGGATTTATCTGTAAGAAGCTGATTTGTGTAAGATCCTTCTATAGGTACTAATTTTCTTTCTCGTGCAAGTTTAATTAAATTTTCTAATGTACCAAGCATATTAAATTCTAACAGGTATTCCTTTTGAATCCAGATATTCCTTAGCTTCTTTTACTGAATGTTTTCCATAATGAAATATGGATGCAGCTAAAACTGCGCTAGCATTTCCCAATTTAATTCCATCAACTAAATGATCTAAATTTCCTACTCCTCCAGATGCAATTACAGGAATATTTACTTTAGATGATATCTTAGACATTAATTCAATATCATAACCATTTTGGGTACCGTCTCTATCCATTGAAGTTACTAATAGTTCTCCTGCTCCACTATTTTCCATTTTTTCTGCAAATTCTATCGCATCAATCCCTGTATTATTTCTTCCACCATGGGTAAAAATTTCCCAACTATTAGAATTTTTTTTTGCATCTATCGCAACAACAATACATTGAGATCCAAATTTTTTTGAGCTTTCAGCTACTACTTTTGAATTTTGAACTGCAGCAGTATTAATTGAAACCTTATCTGCCCCACAGTTTAGTAGTTTATTAATATCATCAACGCTTCTAACTCCTCCTCCAACAGTTAAAGGTACAAAACATTTCTTAGAAGTTTTCTCTACAACATCATAAATAGTGTTTCTATTCTCATTTGAAGCAGTAATATCTAGAAAACAAATTTCATCTGCTCCACCATCAGAATAAATTTTTGCTTGTTCGACTGGATCTCCAGCATCTTTTAAATCAACAAAGTTTATACCTTTTACTACTCTTCCATTTTTAACATCTAAGCAAGGTATTATTCTATTTTTAAGCATCCAATTCCTTAACCAATTCCTCTAGTTTAATATCACCATCATAAATAGCTTTTCCAACTATAATACCTTCAATATTTTTATTGTTTAATTCCATGGCTTTTTTAATATCGTCGATTGAAGAAACTCCACCAGATATAATTACGGGACAATTAGATATTTTCGCAATTTTAGATGTCTCTTCAAAATTAGGGCTTTGTTTCATTCCATCTCTATTAATATCAGTGTAGATCAGTCTACTTGCACCATAATCATTAACTTCATTTAAATAATCCAAAGTTAATTGGTTAGAATTTTCTTTCCAACCAGAGACTGACAAATAACCATCTTTAGCATCTAAACCTAAAGCAATTTGATTTGGAAATTTTTCACAAGCATCTTTTAAAAAACTTTTATCTTTAATAGCAGCACTTCCTAAAATTACTTTCTCAACACCAGCTTCGGTATATTTATTGATACTTTCAAAATTTCTAATACCTCCACCAATTTCAATTTTAAGATCAAATTTACTTACTATTTCTTCGATAATATCAAGATTAACTGTTTCTCCGTTTAAAGCCCCATCTAAATCAACTATGTGTAAGTTTTTAAAACCATGGTCCTTGTATTTGCCTGCTTGTTCCACAGGTGACATTTTGTATTCAGTTTTGTTATCAAAGTCTCCTTTAACTAACCTTACACATTTTTTGTCTTTAATATCAATTGCAGGGAATATTTTCATTTTATAAATTTATAAAGTTATCAATTATTTTAAGTCCAATTTTATCACTTTTTTCAGGATGAAATTGAGTACCAAAAATGTTTTCTTTTTCAACAGAACACACAAAATTTGATGAGTAGTCTGTTGTTGCAGAAATAACATTTGTATCCCTGGGGATAAATTCATAACTGTGCACAAAATACATATGAGAATTATTCTCTATATTTTTAAAAATCTTACTATCTTTTAAAATATTAATTTGATTCCATCCAATGTGAGGGAGTTTATATTTTCCGTTTTGATTGTCTATTTTTGAAACTTTTCCTGATATCCAACCTAAACCTTTGGTTTCTGTTTCTTCATAGCCAATATCTGCAAACATTTGTAGTCCAACACAAATTCCAAAAAGTGGTTTTTTATTATTAATTACAAATTCATTTAGAGTGTCAACTAAACCATTGATATTATTAAGCGCATCAACACAACTCTTAAATGAACCTTGCCCTGGTAATACTACCTTATCGCTAGATTTAATCTTATTGATATCTGAAGTAACTTCGATTTTTACTCTGCCATCAGCAACTTTACTAAACGAGTTTATTACCGAGCTTATATTGCCTGAATTATAATCAACAATTGTGACATTCATTAAACTTATAGCGAGCCTTTAGTTGATGGAATGCTTTTCTTATTTCTTGGGTCCATCTCCAATGCTTCTCTCAATGATCTTGCTAATGCTTTATAGCAAGACTCAATAATATGGTGACTGTTGTCTCCATAAATATTTTCAACATGCATCGTAATGCCAGCTGATTGTGAAAATGCCTGAAACCATTCTTTAAATAGTTCTGTGTCCATCTCGCCAAGTTTCTCAACTTTTAATTTTACTTTCCAAATTAAATAGGGTCTGTTCGAAACATCAATTGCAACTCTAGTTAACGTTTCGTCCATAGGAATAATTCTATGTGCGTATCTTTTAATCCCTACAAATTTATTTGCAGCTTTTTTAAGTGCTTCACCAATAGCAATCCCGGTGTCTTCAGTTGTGTGATGAAGATCGATGTGGGTGTCACCTTTTGCTTTTACTTTTAAATCTATAAGCGAATGCTTTGATAATTGCTCAAGCATGTGATCTAAAAAACCTATGCCTGTATCAATTTGGTATTTACCTTTTCCATCGATATTAACCTCAACACTAATGCTCGTTTCTTTAGTTTTTCTGGATACTTTTCCTTTTCTAGCCATATATTTTAGAGGTATACATATATAATTGCCCTATATCAATATTAGTATGAACACTTGAAGTATCAAATTTAGTTACCATTTAACAATCATGACAACAATTGTGCTAGTTAGAAAAAATAATGAAGTAGTAGTAGCTGGAGATGGGCAAGTAAGTATGGGAAATACTGTTGTTAAAAGCACAGCTTCAAAAATTAGAAAAATTGAAAAAAGAGATGTTGTAGCTGGATTTGCAGGATCAACAGCGGATGCACTTACTTTGTTCGAAAGATTAGAGGCTAAAATTGAAAAACATGCAGGAAACCTATCAAGGGCAGCTGTTGAATTAGCAAAAGATTGGAGAACAGATAAATATTTAAGAAGATTAGAAG
>ERZ802830.3910-NODE-3910-length-12238-cov-8.81318_pt1 | contig 12238 bp, 13 predicted proteins | sample MGYA00345654_ERZ802830 | MGnify/ENA primary metagenome ERZ802830 (study PRJEB30503, sample SAMEA104212375) | marine metagenome | biome: Westerlies Biome; feature: [SRF] surface water layer (ENVO:00010504) within the epipelagic zone...; material: water... | reverse complement strand
AACAACGGGCCGTCTCTGAGCTGAAATGGTTTCTCCCGTTTCATAAACATAAAAAGCCATTTTATCCAATTCTTGAAGAAGATCATTTGGAAACTCGATATCCGCTTTATCTATCTCATCGATAAGCAATACGACTTTTTTATCACTTTCAAAAGCCTCCCAAAGTTTCCCTTTTCGAATATAATTTGCGACATTATTTACTCGCTTATCTCCCAACTGACTATCTCGTAGCCGAGATACTGCATCATATTCATAAAGGCCTTGTTGGGCTTTAGTTGTAGACTTTATATTCCATTCCAGCATTTCCAATTTTAGGCCAAGAGATACTTGTTTTGCGAGTTCTGTTTTGCCCGTGCCAGGTTCTCCCTTAATTAAAAGTGGTCGTTCCAACGTAACGGCGGCATTCACTGCGATCATTAAATCTTCAGTAGCTATATAATCGTCTGTGCCGTTAAATTTCATATTGTGCTCCATTTTGAAAGATGTTTACAAATAACCAAATAATCTAAAAGCTTCAATCTTTTGATTTGGCTAGTGACAAATTACCCCGGGTAGTTTAACCCGACCTAACAGGGATATACAGATGAAGGCAAAAATAGCTCTGAATATCCAATCTTGAAACGCTTGAGGGGAGGGTGATTATGAAGCCTGAAGTTTTTCTTTCAGATGATTATAGACCGGCTGAAGATGAGCCGTTTATGAACGACCGCCAACTAGAATATTTTAAACGTAAGCTATTGGTTTGGAAGGCAGATTTGATGTCCGACAGTAAGGATACTATCGAGGGCCTTCAAGATGGCACGAGAAATATTCCTGATATAGCAGATAGAGCGAGTGAGGAAACTGACCGAGCATTAGAATTGCGAACAAGAGACCGTCAAAGAAAACTTGTTGCCAAAATTGATTCCGCTTTACGGCGTATTGATGAAGGCGAGTACGGGTACTGCGAAAAAACAGGAGACCCTATTTCGTTAAGAAGGTTGGATGCTAGACCTATTGCTACAATGACTTTGGAGGCTCAAGAAAAACACGAGCGTAAAGAAAAAGTACACAGAGACGAATAGCTCTTTGTTAGTTTGGATCTTTTTGCCTTAATCTCATAGATAGGGTAATTTTTGAGCAAAATCAGTTGTTAAAAATTGCAGTAATCGGAGCAGGAGTTTCTGGACTAAGTGTTGCCAGTCTCTTAGCTAAGGCTGGTCATAAAGTATCTGTTTTTGAGAAAAATCAAAGAATTAGGGAAGTAGGAGCAGGAATACAAATTTCGCCTAACGGGTTTTGTGTATTGAAAGAGATAGGTCTATCTAAGAAAGTTATCCAAACCTCTATATGTAATAAATCTATTTTAATATGTGATTATCAGAACGGACAAAAATTATTGCAATTTGATCAAAGCTCTGTGTTAGGGAAGGAGAATTTTCGACTTTTGCATAGGGCAGACCTGATTAATCTGCTGTACCGTTCCGCTGTAAGTAATAAAGTAAGTTTCAATTTAGGCTACACTGCGGATGCAAAATCACTTAGGGATCAATATTCTTTTGTAATTGGTGCGGATGGGGTCCATTCAACAACTAGATCTTTATTAAACCCACAACAAAGCAAGAATAGGAGATCTGACTACTTTGCTTGGCGTTCCATTGTTCCCAACAAATTTAACCATCATAGCGGTGTTAGATTAACTATTGCGCCGAACAAGCATATTGTCTCCTATCCTGTTAGGGGAAGTGATCAATTAAATCTAGTTTTAATCCAAGAATCTGAAAATGATGAAATTTTTGAGTGGAGTCGGAAAGAGAAACCAGAAAATATAAAAAATCTTTTTTCGGAATTTGGGGGTGACCTCGGGGATGCTTTGAAATCTGTCGAGACGGTTCATAAATGGGGTTTGAGCTCTCAGGACATTCCAAGTAATTGGGCGATTGACAACATATTTTTAATAGGAGACGCGTTGCATCCGATGCTTCCATTTTTGGCGCAAGGAGCAAATTCTGCCTTAGAAGATGCTTTTATTTTGGCGAAGTTGATAACTTTTCATGAACCCAGTAAGGCTGCCGAGAAATATATTGAAATAAGAAAACCTCGTTTGTTGCGCTTAATGAAAGCGATCAAAAATAATGCTTGGAAGTTTCACTTAGAGCATAGTCTTTTTCGGATTGGCGCACATAGTGGTTTAAGTCTTTTGGATAAAACTTTTCCACAGTCAGCAAATTTACCTTTTCGTTGGCTTTATAATTACGATGTTACGAATTTAAACATTTAATTTGACCCAAATCGGAACATGATCGGATGGCTTTTCGCGCCCTCTTATAACACTATCAATTTTACAATCAGTCAATAGATCTGCGCAGCCAGGTGACAAAAGGAAATGATCGATCCTAATCCCATCATTTTGATCCCAAGCCCCAGCTTGATAATCCCAGAAACTATAATGACCTGGGCCATTATTGCATGCCCTAAATGCATCCGAAAAACCTAAATTTAAGATTTTTCTAAATTTAGTCCTGCTTTCTAGTTTGAACAGAGCGTCATCTGTCCATGCTTCTGGCACGGCGGCGTCCTCTGCTTGAGGAATAATATTAAAATCGCCTGCCATCAATGAAGTTTGCTCAGAACGAAGCAATTCTTGTGCTCTCAGATGAAGTCTATCCATCCAGGCTAATTTATAATCATACTTTGGTCCTGGAAGAGGGTTGCCATTTGGAAGGTATAAGCAGCAGATTTTTATCTCATGAGGTATGCATATAGTTGCTTCAATCCATCTCGCTTGTTCATCATTTTCGTCCCCTGGTAGTCCACGCTCAACTTCTCGCAAAGGATATTTTGATAAAATTGCAACGCCATTGAAAGACTTTTGTCCATGGGTCTCAACATTGTATCCTAAATCTTCAAAAGTTTCTCTAGGAAAATTCTCATCGATTGATTTAATTTCTTGAAGTAATGCCACATCTGGATTGGACTCTTTTAACCAACTAATCAAAGCAGGTGTCCTAGCTTTGATGCCGTTTATGTTGAAGCTAGCAATTTTCATAAAACAGATTTCAAATTGAAAAACTAGTGCCACACCCGCAAGAAGAACTTGCATTTGGGTTATCAATAATGAAGCGGGCACCAATCAATTCTTCAGAAAAGTCTATTGTAGCATTGCTCAAAAAGGGCAGTGAGGTACTATCGATAAAAACTTTGTTACCTGCGTTCTCTAAAATGAGGTCATCTTCGTGTTTTGTGTCCAACTCGATATTATATTGAAAACCGGAACATCCACCACCTTCGACAGCTACACGTAGCCCCTTATTGGAGTTTGCTGGAATAATCTCAGCTAATCGTTCAAAAGCACGACTGGTGACTTTCGGCGGAAGCTGCATTTTTATCTCCACTTCAACAAACATAGATAGTAATAAATACCACTTATAATTATATAGAGAAGGTAGAAACTGTAAACAAGGAAATATCTATGACGCTTGCTCGATTTGCTGCCGACCCAAGCTTTGAAAAAAATTTTTCAAACTATAGATATTTTATTGAGTCAGAAAGTAATTATCGCTCTTGTTACCAGAGAGATCGTGATCGTATTTTGCACTGTTCAGCTTTTCGAAGACTAAAACATAAAACTCAGGTCTTTGTTGAGGATGAAGGTGATTACTTTCGTACTCGATTGACGCACACTCTTGAAGTCGCTCAGGTTGCTAGGACTATAAGCACAGCGCTAGATCTCAATTACGATTTGTCAGAAACGATTTCTCTGGCACATGATTTGGGCCATACACCCTTTGGCCATACTGGTGAGGAAGCTCTCGACGAATTGATGGTGGCATATGGTGGATTTGATCATAACGCTCAAGCATTAAGAATAGTTACCAAACTAGAGCAACATTATGCAGACTTTGACGGGCTTAATCTTACTTGGGACACTTTAGAGGGAATTGCAAAGCATAATGGCCCGATTCAAGAGCCGATACCATATGCCCTCAGGCAATATAATGCTTTTCAAAGTCTTAATTTGAGTAGTTTTGCCAGTGCCGAGGCCCAAGTTGCTGCCATTTCAGATGATATCGCTTATAATAGTCATGACTTACATGACGGACTAAGAGCGGAACTATTCACCGATGATGACATAAAGCGTTTACCATTGATCGAAAAATGTTATGGTGAAGTTGATAAAACTTACCCAAATTTAGATAAATATCGACGCAGACATGAGGCTCTTAGGCGTTTCTTTGGTATTTTGGTTGAGGATGTGATTTTTGAATCAAAGAATATCATCTTAGAGCTTTCTCCTAATTCAATAGAAGATATTCGAAATTCTAGTAAACCCGTTATCCAATTTTCAAATGAAACGTTTTCAGCATTAAAAGAAATAAAATCTTTTTTGTTCAATAATATGTATCGCGCCCCTAAAGTTATTGAGATGAGAAAAATAGTTACTATTAAGTTACAAAATTTATTCAAAAAATATATTGATAATCCTGACTATTTGCCCTCTGATTGGAAACAAAAATCTGATCTTATATCCAATAAAACAGATTTGGCGCGATTGGTTGCTGATTACATTTCTGGGATGACTGATAGATATGCGTTAAATCAACACAACACCTTGTTTGAGAAAAAGTAGTCCAGAACGTCGGAATAAAGATAATTACGTTTTATTAATGTGGGTTGATCTTGACGTAGCTGCAGACCCTGTTAAACCGCAAAATAGAGGAAAAAAGGTTTATGGATCTCTTTTACACTGTAAGGCAGCACGTGCTGAAAGAACTTGAGTGCATGGTTGCAGCTGGAGAGCTCCCCAGTGGTTTAGATATGGCTAGTGTGGCAGTAGAGCCCCCTCGGGACCCTTTGCACGGTGATATGGCAACGAATGCAGCCATGGTTTTGTCCAAAAGTGCAAAAAGAAATCCACGCGAAATTGCGGAAAAATTGGCAAAGCGACTATCTACTTTAGATATCATTGAAAATTCAGAGGTTGCTGGGCCTGGTTTTTTAAACCTTCGTATTAATATCGAGGCTTGGCAATCAATCTTTAATAAAATTTTAGAGTTGGGAAGCGCCTATGGCCGAACGGGGTTAGGCGAAAATTTGCGGGTTAATGTTGAATTTGTTTCAGCAAACCCCACAGGGCCATTGCATGTCGGACACACTCGGGGAGCGGTTTTTGGAGATGCGCTGTCACAATTATTAAGTTTTGCCGGATATGCAGTCACACGCGAGTACTATATCAATGATGGTGGATCCCAGGTTGATACACTAGCAAGGTCTGTTTACCTTCGCTATCTTGAGGCCCACGGCCAGGATGTTGCTTTTGAAGATGGAACCTATCCAGGAGATTATCTTATTCCAGTCGGGCAAGCGCTTAAAGCAAAAGTTGGTTCGGATTATATTGATAAATCAGAACATTATTGGTTGGACGATGTTCGTAAATTTTCGACGGACGCTATGATGAAACTGATAAAAAATGATCTCGCGGCGTTAGGGATTGAAATGGATATATTTTTTTCAGAAAAATCTTTGTACGGTGGTGGTAAAATTGAAGAAGCGATTGAAAGTCTGAAAAGCAAAAAATTAATATACGAAGGAATTTTGGACTCTCCCAAGGGTAAGAAAGTAGAAGATTGGGAGCCTAGGAGGCAAACTTTATTTAAATCAAGTTCTCATGGTGATGATGTAGATCGTCCGATTAAAAAATCTGATGGAACGTGGACTTATTTTGCTCCCGACATTGCCTACCACTTTGATAAAGTAGAGCGCAATTTTGATCAATTGATTGATATTTTTGGGGCTGATCATGGTGGATATGTCAAGCGCATGAAAGCTGCTGTTTCTGCACTTTCAGATGACAAAGTTAAATTTGACATAAAGTTAACCCAGCTAGTGAAGTTATTTAAACGGGGAGAGCCCTTTAAAATGTCAAAAAGGGCAGGGACATTTGTAACTTTGCGAGACTTAGTAGATCAAGTTGGTTCTGACGTGACCCGTTTTGTTATGCTGACGCGGAAAAATGATGCTCCTTTAGACTTTGACTTTGAAAAGGTTCTTGAGCAAAGCAGAGATAACCCTGTGTATTATGTTCAATACGCCAGTGCTAGAATCCATAGTGTGCTACGAAAAGCAAAAGAAGCGGGAATATACTTTGATGAAAAACAGGTGAAATACGAAACATTTTGTGAAATTACTCACGAGGCAGAAATTAAAATTGCTAAAAAGTTAGCTGAGTGGCCGCGACTTGTTGAAATCTCTGCAAAAACTCATGAGCCGCACCGAATAGCTTTCTACCTGTATGAGCTCGCGAGTGATTTCCATAGTTTATGGAACAAAGGCAGTGAAAACGTAGAGCTACGATTTATCCAAGAAAATAACCATAAGTTAACTTGTACAAAAATGGCCATGATTTCGGCTGTTTTAGTTGTTATTTCCTCAGGTCTTGGTATTCTGGGTGTAGAGCCAGCAACTCAAATGAATTAAAAAAGCAAACGCTGGCCGAGGCAAAATACTAGAGATTTCTCTGGAGGCAGTATGTTAGAAGGTAGTGACGCAGCTCTTGCTGGCGAAGTTAAACAGGTTAATTTCAAAATAAATATGATTTTTTATTGGACAGGAGCGGCCTTGTCGTTATTCCTTCTAGCCGGTGCTATAGGTTGGAGTTACCAATTAATTGTCAGAGACGTAAATCAGATACCAATTGTTAGGGCGCAGTTGGGTCCGCTTAGAGTGGCTCCTGATAATCCAGGTGGTCTTACTGCTGCTAATCAAGGTTTATCAGTGACCCAACTTGCGGTAAATGAGAAGCCTTTATTGTCGAATGAAATATATCTAGCACCGGCAGCAGAGATTTTGAATGAAGAGAATTTAGCATTAAAAGTTACAGAAGAATATGAATCAAATAAAGTTGACGGAGCATTTGAAATTAAAGAAGTAAATGCTGAAAATAGTATGAATTTAGAGGCTTTGCCTGATCAAAAGGAAGTAGACAGCAGATCAAACGATGTAGGAGTTCTGTCTAAAGCAGCATTTTCCCAAAAGAAAATAGAAATAGAAAATGCAGTGTCTCTAGCGTTATCAATTACTAATGAACCTGATAAATCACTCAGTTGGTTACGACCCAAAATTCGTCCCGTTGGTTTTTATCGAAATGGTAATATAACTGAAGACCAGATAGTTAGTAATGAGCCAATGCCTAAATTGCCTATTGGCAGTGCGGTTGTACAGCTTGGTGCATTCGATAGTAAAAGCTTGGCTGAGAGTGAGTGGCAACGTTTTGAAAAAATTCTTGGGTCTATTTTAATTCCAAAGAAAATGGTTGTTCAAAAAGCAGAAAGTGGTGGTAAAATATTTTACCGTCTACGAGCCTCAGGTTTTAGTGACATTTCAGACGCTCGACAATTTTGTACTGCTATAAGTGATAAAGTGGCTTGTATTCCTGTCGTGACGCGCTGAATGGTATCGGAACTTGTCAAAAATTCTGTTATCTTTGGCTGTGAAGGCCCAAATTTAACCGAAGTTGAGTTTAACTTTTTCAAAGCGACTTCACCCTTTGGTTTTATTCTGTTTTCTAGAAATATTGTTGATGCAAAACAAGTAAATGAATTGTGCCTATCACTGCGAGAGTCTGTCGGTTGGTACGCCCCTATATTAATTGACCAGGAGGGTGGTAGGGTTCAGCGCATTAAGTTTCCATTAGCATTAAATAGGATACCACCTCTGGATGAGGCAGAAAAAGCTGGGAAAAGCGCTAAAAGTATTTTCAAACTCCGGTTTTCATCAATAGCAAATGAGTTGCGTTCGCTTGGTATTGATTTTAATTGCGCCCCTGTACTTGATATTGCTCGACCAATTACTCATGAGTTTTTGCGAAATAGATGTTACGGGGTAAATAAATCCGATGTCATTTCGCTTGGGAGAGTTGCATACGATGCTTTGAAGTCTAATGGCGTTTTCCCAATAATTAAACATATGCCAGGTCATGGCTTTGCAACAAATGATAGTCACTTTGAATTGCCTGTAGTGAAAGCAAGTAGGGAAGAACTTTTTGAAAATGATTTTGCAGTTTTTAAGGCTTTTGGTGATGCTGAAATAGCCATGTCCGCTCATGTTCTCTTTGAGGCTATCGATCCACACACAGCAGCGAGCACCTCGAAAAAAATTATGGATATTATTCGTAATGATATAAAATTTTCTGGTCTTTTAATAAGTGATGATATTTCCATGTCAGCTTTGCCAGGTGACATAAAAAGACGTACTGCTAATTTAATTGAAGCTGGAAATGATGTAATAGTTCACTGCAATGGAAACCTAATGGAGATGAGTGAAATTGTTAATTCTGGAGTGGTTCCAAACACTTTGACATTATCCCGGATGGCCTCTGTCATTGAAGAAAGAAAAAAGATAGAGCATAATAAATTCCAGAATTTAGAGTCGTCGCGGAGTTCGTGAACTAAATGGTAATTGAGAGCAAAAATTCAACTGAAAGTTTTGACTCTACTACTTTTTCGTCTGATCCGATGTCTTCAGATGAGCTAATTGTGGATCTCGATGGATTTGAGGGGCCGTTAGACCTTCTTCTCACTCTATCACGTACTCAAAAATTAGATTTAATGAAGATTTCCATTCTCCAACTAGCGGAACAATATCTGGAATTTGTTGAAAAAGCGCGTTCGCTACAAATAGAGGTTGCAGCAGATTATTTAGTAATGGCTGCCTGGTTGGCATATCTGAAGTCACGTTTGCTGCTTCCGCCTGATCCAGACACGAATGAGCCGACGGGAGAAGAATTGGCAGCACATCTAGCCTTTCAGCTCGAAAGATTACAGGCAATGAGAGACGTAGCTGCTAAGTTAATGGCGAGGGATCAACTTGGCAGAGATTTTTTTGCAAGGGGTATTGAAGAAAAAGTTGAAAAAATCAGACGTATTAAATATCAAGCATCTCTTTTGGACCTAATCCAAGCTTATGCTCGAATAAAAACAAAGGATGAGTTTCGACCATTTGTTATGGATCGAGATGATGTTTATACACTTGAACAGGCTTTAGAGCGGATGCGCGGATTGATTGGCTATAGTATTGGTTGGATAGATATTTCCACCTTTTTACCGGACGGGTGGACTTCTTCAGCAAGCCGTATTCGTGCTGCGACGGCCTCAACTTTTGCTGCAACATTAGAATTAGCTAAGAGTGGTGATCTCGAGTTACGGCAGAGTGATAATTTTGGACCTATACAATTTAGATCAAAAGGGACAGATAAATGATCGAAGAAGAAAAACTTACAGAGTCTTTATTTGAAGCTCCTAAAATTGATCAACAAGAACGAATGGTAGAGGCTATTCTTTTTGCTAGTTCAGATCCGGTGACAGTTAAAGAGATAATTGGTCGCTTGCCTCATGGCTGTGAACCAGAGCAGGCACTCAAAAATTTAAAGGAAAAGTATAAGAGTAGGGGTATTAATTTAGTAAAAGTTGGTGATTGCTGGGCTTTAAGAACCGCCTCAGATCTTAGTTTTCTAATGCAGAAGGAAACAGTTGAGGTTAGAAAGCTTTCTCGGGCGGCGGTGGAAACACTCGCAATAATAGCATACCACCAACCTGTTACACGAGCAGAAATCGAAGAGATACGTGGTGTCAGTGTTTCGCGTGGAACAATTGATCTATTGATGGACTTGGATTGGATTAAGATTGGGAGAAGACGAATGTCTCCAGGAAGGCCCGTCACGTTTACAATTACTCAAAATTTTCTTGATCATTTTGGTCTCGAAAGTGCCCGTGATCTCCCTGGCCTAAAAGAGTTAAAATCTGCAGGACTTCTTGAAAGTCCTCCTCCACCTGGGTCGCCTGCGTCGGAAGAATTTATGGAAGGTGACGATCAACAAAGTGAGCTTTTTAACGAAGAAAAAACTATTTAAAGTGCTTTGATAACTTTAACCCTTGGCCCTGGTAATTAGACTTAATATTTTCACCATATAATTCTTTGGGAATTTCAGCCATTTTTTCATATACTAATCTGCCCACAATTTGACCATGCTCTAAAACAAAGGGTGCTTCATGGCATCGAACCTCTAAAACCCCACGAGAGCCAGAGCCACCTGCATTAGCATGACCAAATCCCGGATCAAAGAACCCAGCATAATGTACTCGAAATTCGCCTACCATTGCCAGATAAGGGGCCATTTCTGCAGCATAAGCGGGTGGGATGTGAACAGACTCTCTACTCACAAGAATATAAAAGGCATCAGGATCCAAGATAATTTTACTATTTGAGCTATGAACTTCTTGCCAAAAATCCTCCCGTTTATAGGTTTTTACGTTATCTAAGTCTATTATTCCTGTATGTGGTTTTGCCTGGTAGCCAACTAAGGAACCTTTTTCTGGCTGCAAGTCTACTGAAAAACCCAGGCCCGCATCTATCTTTGGCGCGCTGTCTATTAACTTTTCTTTTTTATGGAGTTCTAGAAGCTCTTCGTCAGCCAAAATAGCCTGGCCTTGCCTGAAGCGGATTTGGTTTAAACGCATACCCGGTCTAACCAGGACCGAAAATGACCGAGGGCAAATTTCAACAAATAACTGGCCATTATATCCCGCAGGAATTCTATCAAATTCAGTACCCTTATTCGTTATAATCCTTGTTAAAAGATCCAAACGACCGGTTGAACTCTTTGCATTAGCTATAGCACTTAAATCTGCCGGTAATCTTAAGTTCTCTTCTATTGGAACTAAATAGACGCAACCCTTTTCTAAAACAGCCCCTTCCTTCATATCGATTTGATGCATTTTAAATTCATCTAACAAATCTGATACATTTTTGTCTTTTCCAGTTAGAAAGGACGCTCGTACTCGCCAGGCTACATTTCCCAGACGTAGATCAAGGCTGGCGGGTTGGATTTGACCTTTTTCTATTTCGTTATCCGCAAATATAATTTTTTTTAAAATTAGTTTACTGATGGATTGACTTGGTAAGACACCCAAAATTTTTGGCTCCTTAATCTATACAACTGTGAAAATTCACGAGCTATTTGGTCGGGCTAGCAGGACTTGAACCTGCGACCTTCCGTCCCCCAGACGGACGCGCTACCAGGCTGCGCCATAGCCCGACTTCATTTGTTATTTCTTGATTTTCAGTTGAGAACAAGAAGAAACTTCACTCTTTAAGAATTAGGCCCGTTTTCTAATAGCGTCATCGATAGAGTTTAATATTTTTTCGAATAAAATTTTATCGCTATAAGCGAATGTTTTTTTGTATAAAAAATTTGAGATAGACTTATAAGTTGGATCTGGTTTTATTGGTTCTGAAGGTTTTGTCATGGGCTCGTTTGCAAACATAGAGAATTGACCATCTACCTCATCAAATTTATTTGTATATTTCTCTTCTTTAGTTGCAATACTTAGATTTTCTTCAGTTTTGCATGATACTTTTTCTTTAATCTCTGTTTTATCTGCTTTTAAGGAAACTAGTGGTCGAGAAAGCTCCGAAATATAATCTAAGCGCTTATCTTTAATAATCCTTTGCGTACCTTTTATTGTAATCCCATCTTCGTGAAGAAGTTTTTTAATGCCACCAATAATTAGCATATCTTTTGGTCGATAATATCTACGACCACCAGCCCTTTTCACAGGTTTAATCTGGCTAAACTTACTTTCCCAAAACCTTAAAACGTGGGTTTCTGTTTCTAGCCATTCAGCCACTTCGCTTATTGTTCTAAAGGCGTCTGCTGATTTTATCATTTAATTAACTTAGGAATTACCGTTTGCTACGCGGTCCTTTAGTAAATGTGATGGACGAAAAGTCAGAACTCTCCTTGGTGCAATTGGAGCTTCATCACCAGTCTTGGGATTTCTTCCCACTCTTGCACTTTTATCTCTTAGACTAAAAGTTCCAAATGATGATATCTTGACTTGCTCACCTTTAACCATTGCATCACTTATATGGTTTAGAACACTTTCAACTAAATCAGCGGACTCATTTCGAGATAGACCTACTTCACGAAATACAGCTTCATTTAAGTCCATTCTCGTAAGTGTATTATCTACCATTATATCCTCCCGTTTGAGTTCATTTTAAAGCGCGCGCTTTTTAACTGTCAACAATATTGAGCCTTTTTCTCAAATTTTTGATGCATTTAACCGAAAATTTCACCATCTTAGTACAATTGCTCCCCAGGCCAGACCTCCGCCGATAGCTTCAGTAACGATTAAATCATTTTGTTTTATTTGTCCGGACTTTGAAGCTACTGATAGAGCCAAAGGAATTGATGCTGCAG
>ERZ802830.3908-NODE-3908-length-12246-cov-14.734_pt1 | contig 12246 bp, 8 predicted proteins | sample MGYA00345654_ERZ802830 | MGnify/ENA primary metagenome ERZ802830 (study PRJEB30503, sample SAMEA104212375) | marine metagenome | biome: Westerlies Biome; feature: [SRF] surface water layer (ENVO:00010504) within the epipelagic zone...; material: water... | reverse complement strand
TTGCATTTGGAACAATTCTAGGATCAGTTGTATAGATACCATCAACATCGGTATAGATATCACAGCGTTTAGATTTGATTGAAGCAGCTATAGCAACTGCAGTGGTATCACTTCCACCTCTTCCCATGGTAGTGGTGTCACCATCGTTATTGACCCCCTGAAATCCAGTAATAATTGGAATATAACCATCCTCAATTGTTTTAAAAATAACATCCTTATCAAGATCAAGGATTTTTGCTCGCGAAAAATTAGAAGTGGTTTTCATGCCAAATTGAGCTGCAGAAAGTGATTTAGCTTTTAGCCCCAACTGATTTAAAGCAATGGAAACCAAGGAGGCGCTAACCTGCTCACCAGTTGAAACGAGCGCATCAAATTCTCTTTTATTTGGTTCTGTGCCAAAGGATTTAGCTAAATCAATTAATCTGTTCGTTTCTCCGCTCATCGCAGAAACAACAACAACAGGCGACGCTTCATTACATGCAGTTTTTATTAAATCAGCAACAGCAGATATTCTGTCAGTTGAACCAACAGAGGTGCCGCCAAATTTTAATACTATTGTTTCCATCATTAATGCTTAAAGATTAAGCGATGGATTGTACGATATCAGGAATAGAATTAACAAATTCTTCAAAATTATCAGCTACGCCCGCTCCTTGAGCAAAATCCTTACGACCACCGCCTTTTCCATTCGAAGCTTTTGCGATTGCTTGAATCACATCATTGGCGCTAAGGGATTCCTGAATATCATCAGTTATTCCGCAGACCATAATCACCTTGGAATCTTGGTGGCTCAAAATTAAAACACATCTTTGTGATTGACCTTTTTTAGAAGCATCAACTAACTGTCTTAAATCTTGAATATTTTGAGTTTCTGCTTCTAGGAGGACTAAATCAAAATTATTAATTTTATGAATGGCTTCTTTAATATCAACTGTAGATTTTTCTTTAGTTTTATTTCCTTTTTTGAGTGATTTATTTTCTCTAACTAAATCCTCAACTTTAGAGCTAACTTGGGGTGCTCCAACATTTAATATGCCTTGGACATCTTGGAGTTGCGATCGTATCTCGAGCATTAATTCCACAGCCTTAGAACCAGTAACAGCCTCAATTCTTCGAACCCCAGAAGAAACACTGGATTCACTTAAAATTACAAACATACCAATATCTCCAGTTCTTGATACGTGGGTTCCCCCACAAAGCTCTACGGAGAAACCATCTCCCATTGATAAAACCCTGACCTCATCATCATATTTTTCTCCAAACATTGCCTCTGCCCCTGAGGCTATAGCATCATCAAGCTGCATTAATTCTGTTTTTACTTCAGCATTGTTTAAGGTCTGTTGATTAACTATCAATTCTATTTCTTTAATTTCATCTTTAGTTACTGCCTTAGGATGAGAAAAATCAAAACGTAACTTTGAAGCATCTACCAGCGATCCCTTTTGCTCAACATGACTGCCAAGAACATGCTTTAAGGCAGCATGCATTAAGTGGGTTGCAGAATGGTTAGAAGCTGCGGAAGCTCTAGAAGTAGATTCAACTGAAAGCTTTAAAGTATCGCCAACCTTCAATGAACCATCTGCCACATTAATTTTATGAAGAAAAATTTTTCCCTGTTTGATGCAATCTAATATTTGTCCGTTTCCATCTGAACAAGAAAAATCTCCATGATCTCCAACTTGGCCTCCTGACTCTGCGTAAAAAGGAGATTGATCCAAGGCAAGAAAATACTCTTTGCCAGAAGTTGCTGAATCTACTTGCAGATCATCGATCCATAATCCCAAAACTATACCTTCTGCATTTAATCTGTCGTAACCCAAAAATTGTGTTTCTTCAATTGAGGACAAATCTAATTGGGTGCCTTTAAATTTACTTGCTGATTTTGAATTTTTTACTTGCTCTTCCATGCATTGATTAAATCCTTCTTCATCCAGTTCTAAATCCTGCTCACGAGCAATGTCGGCGGTTAGATCAAAAGGGAAGCCAAATGTGTCATGCAGCTTGAACACAATATCTCCAGGAATGACTTTTGAGTCCATACGAGAGATTTCTTTTTCTAAAATTTCAATTCCTTTATCTAATGTTTCAAGAAACTTATTTTCTTCATTGTGGATGGTTTCTTCAATGTGTTTTTGACTGGATGCTAGCATTGGAAATGCTAATTGCATCTCTTTTACCAATGGTTCCACCAATGAATGTAAAAATGGTTTCTTAGCGCCAAGCTTATATCCGTGACGAATAGCTCTTCGCATAATCCTGCGCAACACATATCCTCTTCCCTCATTAGAAGGAGTAATACCATCTGCAATTAAAAAACTAACACTTCTGATGTGATCCGCAATTACTTTATGAGATGGCTCTCCTGGAGACTGAATGGCATCTTCAGAGGCTTTAATTAGATTGAGAAAAAGATCTGTTTCGTAATTTGAATTAACGCCTTGCATTACTGCAGCTACTCGTTCCAAACCCATTCCAGTATCAACAGACGGTTTAGGTAAAGGGGTCAATTTACCCGCAGCATCCCTATTGAACTGCATGAAAACTAAATTCCAAATTTCTACAAATCTGTCTCCATCATCCCCTGGTGATCCAGGAGGAGTACCTTCATATTGCTCGCCATGATCGTAGTAAATTTCTGAGCAAGGCCCACAGGGGCCTGTATCACCCATAGACCAAAAATTATCTTCTTCATCTAATCTAACAATCCTCTCAGGATCAATACCAATTTTTGATGACCAAATTTCTGCTGCTTCGTCATCTTCTCTAAAAACTGAAATCCATAATTTTTCTTTTTCTAAATTTAGCTCCTTGGTTAAAAAATTCCAAGCGAGCTGAATGGCTTCTTCTTTAAAATAATCTCCAAAACTAAAATTGCCCAACATTTCAAAGAAAGTATGATGCCTGAGGGTATAACCAACATTCTCTAAATCATTATGTTTTCCGCCTGCGCGTATGCATCGCTGAGTTGTTGTAGCTCTTTTATAGGGGCGTTTATCAGAGCCTAAAAAAACATCTTTAAACTGAACCATGCCAGCATTAGTAAATAATAATGTTTCATCATTAGCTGGAATCAAAGGGCTAGAATCAACCACTTCATGACTATTTTTACTGAAGTACTCTAAAAACTTAGCTCTTAGTTCACTTGTTAACATTGCTAAAAACTTCCTCTAAAAAATTAGACATTGCAGTCCATGATCTCATATCACTATCATGATTATAAACAGTTCCCATTTCAATATCGTTGGCTGCAGGGTTAGTAAATGCATGATAAGTATTGCCATAACTGATAAATTGCCAATCAGCTTCTGATTCTGTCATTTCATCTTGCAAAGCCAATATTTGATCAGAGGAAACCATGGGGTCTTTGTCTCCGTGCAAAACCAATAATTTAGTGTTTACCTTTTGAAATGGCTGGTCAGATTGATTTAAAAGACCATGAAAACTTACACAGCCTGAAAGATCATATCCAGAACGAGCAAGCTCTATAGCAGCAAGACCACCAAAACAAAATCCTATTAATGCTATTTTTGACGAATCAACTCCTTGAATGGTTTTGCCAAACTCAACTGCGCTTATAAGGCGTTGGCGAAATAACTGTCTGTCTTTGATAAAGGGTTCAATCAAAGCTTGATTCTCCTCAACACTTTGACCATTGATTCCGCCTCCATAAATATCAATCGATAAAGCTGCATATCCAAGATCATTTAATGCAGCCACTTTCTGATCTTCAAACTCTGATCTACCTTTCCAAGTATGCCCTACCAAGACCAAAGGCAAATCATGCCTTGATTCCGGCATAGATAAGTAGCCTTTGCACTCTAATGAGTCATCGTAATAATTTACTATTGTTCCTGACATGCTATTAACCTAATTCAGACTTATACCTTTTATAGTTTTCAATATAATGGTGCGCATTTAAAGAGGGAATCGCCTGCTCTTCCGGAGTTAGCTGTTTTTTTATTTTAGCAGGTACACCTAATACCATCGAGCCGTCAGGTACCTCCATACCCTCTGTAATCAATGCCTTTGCTCCGATGATACAATTTTTACCTATTTTTGCCCCATTTAGAATTACTGAACCTATACCAATGAGGGTGCCATCACCTATTTCGCAACCATGCAGCATTGCCATATGCCCTACAGTGACAAACTTTCCAATCTTACAAGCAAACCCGGGGTCAGTGTGGATCACTGAATTATCTTGAATATTCGTCCCTTCACCTAAAATAATTGGCTCATTATCTCCTCTAAGGGTGCAATGAAACCAAATACTTGTATCTTTTGCCATTTGCACATCGCCAATAACCGTTGCGTCTGGAGCTATCCAGAAATCATCATTTTCAGTGCTTAAACTTTTATTATTAAAATCAATTATCATTTCGATTTGCCTTCTAATATCTCTATGTTCGCATCAAAACATACATTTAAAAAGTTTACTGTAATCATTGCAGTCAATCCCCATATCTTTTGATTCTTGATGCTCCAGGTAGGCACTTGCCAAACACTACCTTGTCTCTCAATGACTTCTCTTTGAATATTTTTTGAGTCAAGCAAAAAATCTAATGGGACAGTGAAAATTTCTTGAATTTCTTCATTTGGCTTGAATGCTTGAGGTTGATCAACCGAGGCTACAAATGGATTGACCTCTATTTTATGACGAGAGATCAGGTAATCTAGTTTGCCTAATTCAGTCACATCATCACTATTAAGACTTATTTCTTCATTTGACTCTCTTAAAGCTGTTCCAAAAAGACTTGGGTCTGTTTTATCTGCTTTTCCACCAGGAAAACTTACTTCACCTGAATGGGTTGAAAGATGAGTTGAGCGCTGTGTATAAATTAACTCAGGAGATTCAATAAATTTTCCATAGTTTAAAATAGCTATTAAAACTGAAGCTTGTGGTCTGCCGCTGGGCTTTTCAGAATTATTCAAATTTAGTTTATACTTGATGTCTTCAATCATTGCGTAAGTTTAACTTCTTACGACATTTAATTCTCTAGGAAAGGAGCACTTTTGAGATATTGTTCAAAATGCGGAAGCGATCAAATTGATTTTAAAGTTCCAGCAGATGACAATTTAAAACGGTATGTTTGTTCTGCATGCGGTTCAATTTTTTATACCAATCCCAACCTAATTGTTGGAACTATATGCATTAAAGATGAGTATGTTCTTTTATGCAAAAGAAATATAGAGCCTCGTTTTGGTCGATGGACATTGCCCGCAGGATTCATGGAGAATGCAGAAACTCTCCAAGAAGGAGCGCTTAGGGAAACAAAAGAAGAAACACAAGCTGCTCCAAAAATCATTGCTCCTTACACTGCATTTAGTTTGACTCATATCAGTCAGGTACACTTTTTTTATCTAGCCAACTTAGGTGATGAAAAATTTGGTCCCACTTCAGAAAGCTCTGAAGTAAAACTATTTACTAAAGATGAAATCCCTTGGGATGAAATTGCATTTCCGACTGTTACCAAGACGCTAAAGTATTATTTTGATGATGTAGATTCGGGCAAGTTCCCTTTTAGGGAAGAGGCTTTAAAGCTCTGGTAATTCAAACAATTTAAGTCTCTTGACTAAACTTGTATGCATTTATAAAGATTTGCATCCAAGGTGAATACTCCTTCCACCGAGATGATTTCCAAGATAATTGTTGAGATCTGAACACTCTTTCTGGATGAGGCATCATGATTGTTGCCCTTCCATCTCTAGAAGTAAGACCGGTAATACCTTTAGGGGATCCATTTGGGTTTAATGGATATGAAGAAGCCACGGCTCCATTATGATCTGTGAACTGAACTGCTATCTGATTTTTCTCTGAAAGACTGTTTAGTGACTCTCCTATAAATGAAGCTCGACCCTCACCATGAGCAACAGCGACAGGAATTTGCCATCCTGCCATACCAGCCAACAAAACAGATGGCGATTCAGCAATGGTGACTTGAGATAAACGTGCCTCAAATTGATCAGATTCATTCCATAAAAACGCAGGCCAATTTTCGGCACCTGGAATTAAGTCCTTTAAATTAGACAGCATTTGGCATCCGTTACAAACGCCAAAAGTGAATGTTTCATCTCGATTAAAAAATTTTTCAAAAGAATCTCTGACAGCATTGTTATAAATAATACTTGATGACCAGCCTCCTCCAGCTCCAAGCACATCACCATAAGAAAAGCCACCGCATGCTGCCAAACCCTGAAACTCTGAAAGTATATTTGGATTATCAAGAAGATCTTGCATATGAACATCAAAAGCATCAAACCCAGCCAACATAAATGCTGCAGCCATTTCATTTTGGCCATTAACTCCCTGCTCTCTAAAAATTGCTACCTTGGGCTTTAAATTTTTATTAAATGCAGGTAATTGAACAGAAAACTTAAAATTGTCTTTAGCAACCAAACCTTGATCATCAAATTTTTCAATTAGATCATGCTCTTCTTTTGCGCTGTCAGGATTATCTCTAGACGATTTAATTGAGTAAGAAGTTTCATTCCAGACTTTTTCTAAATTTATTACTGAATCAGAAAATTCAACTTGATTGTTTGAAGAAATTGAAATCTTTGCATCAGATTTTTGCGTTGCACACTTTCGATATTCAATATTTATTTGTTTCAAAAAATCTAGCGCTTGCTCCTCAAATTCATTATGAAACTGGATGACAGCACCTGTTTCTTCGGCAAATAGATACTGCATCTGGCGTTCATTTTGAAAATTCTCTGGAACAAAAATTTCCATACCAACCTTATTAGTAAATGATAATTCTGCAATAGTGGTGAACAATCCTCCATCAGAAATATCATGCAAAGCAACGATCCAGCCTCGCTTTATTAACTCCTGAATTGAATTAAATAAGGATTTAAACGATTCAACATCATCAATATCTGGAACTATTTGAATGCTGGAAGAGGTAACTTCCTCAAAAATAGAGCCGCCTAACCTTGATTGATCATTCAAAAATAATTGATACAGATCTTTTGAGCCATGCTCATTAAATTCAGTTGTGACAGCCAATGATACGTCCTCAACTGGAGCCATAGCAGTAATAATTCCTGATAAGGGACTCTTTACTTCTAGCTCATGATCTTCTTCATTCCACTTTGTTTTCATAGACAAAGAATCTTTGCCTACTGGTATAGCGATTTCTAACTCAATACATATGTTTGATAGGGCTTCAACTCCTGACCTTAAGGCATAGTTATCTTTCTCATCTCCACAGGCTGCCATCCAATTTGCAGAAAGCCTAACAAGATCAAGACTCTTGACCGGAGCGGAGATTAAGTTCATTAATGCCTCAGCTAAAGCCATCCTCATGGATGCTGCTGGATGTTTAATTGCAAGAGTTGGCTTTTCTCCAATTGATAAAACATCCCCTTCATTGCTAAGAAATGATTTGGTGGACATTGCATAGTTTGAAGTAGGCACCTGATATTTTCCTACTAGTTGATCACGAGCAACTAATCCACCAACAGTTCTATCACCAATTGTAATTAAAAAGGATTTCGAGGCCACAGAGGGATGCGAAAGAACTCGCTGAATTATCTCAAATAAATCTAAGTCATCATTAACATAATCATTTGCTTGCTCAGCTTTTGGATGATTAACTTCCATATTGGAAATAGGCAAGTCTCCAAATAGCATTGATAAGGGAACTTGAACTGGAAATTCATCTCTCTCTGGATCATAAACCTCTACCGCATCTGATGAAGTGGTATGGCCTACAAATGCAACCGGGCATCTTTCTCTTCGACATATATTTTCAAAAATAACTTTATTTGATTTTTTGATTGCTAATACATAACGTTCTTGAGATTCATTTGACCAAACTTCCATAGGAGAAAGACTTGGGTCAGCAACAGGTATCAAGCTCAAGTCAATGGCAACACCTAAATTACAATCTTTGGCCAATTCAGGAATCGCATTTGAAAGCCCTCCCGCTCCAACATCATGAATAAATTCAATGAGGTTTGGTGATTCAAATGCACATTGGTTAATTACCTCCTGGCATCTTCTCTCCATTTCGGCGTTTTCTCTTTGAACAGAAGCAAAATCTAGATCTTCCTCGCTTTCTCCAGACGACATGGATGAGGCTGCCCCACCCCCTAGTCCTATGAGCATTGAAGGACCACCCAGAACTACAACCAAATCATCAACTTCTATGGGGTTTTTAATGCTATTTCTATCTTTTACCTCACCAATGCCTCCAGCAAGCATAATTGGTTTGTGGTATCCATAAGTTTTATTATGAACAAAGGGTTGTTCAAAAACTCTAAAGTAACCAACTGTGCTTGGTCGTCCAAATTCATTATTAAATGCTGCTGCGCCAATCGGTCCCTCAATCATAATTTGCAGAGGAGAGGCAATTCTTGAAGGTATACGCGGAGCTTTTTCCCAGGCACGGGGAAAGTCCGCCAACCTAAGGTTGGAAACATTAAAACCAACCAATCCCATTTTAGGTTTTGCACCAGAGCCTGTTGCACCCTCATCTCTTATTTCTCCACCAGAACCGGTTGCAGCTCCTGGAAAAGGAGAAATAGCCGTTGGATGATTGTGAGTTTCAACTTTTAAAGTTGAATTTATTTTTTCAGCAGAAAAGCTATAGCAATTTTTTAAATTTCTATTCAGCGTCATTACATCAGCACCTGAAATAACAGCAGCATTATCTTTATATGCTGAAATCAAATCTTGTTTATTTCCTTTGCTTGTTTTTTTAATTAAATCAAATAAAGATTCCTCTTGAGAAATAGAATTTATTATCCAAGCAGCATTAAATATTTTATGTCTACAATGCTCTGAGTTGGCTTGGGCAAACATCATTAACTCAGCATCGGTTGGATTGCGAGCTACAGATGAATAAAAATGATCTAAATAACTAATTTCTTCTTCAGACAATGCTAATCCTAAATCTTGATTTGCTTTAATCAAGGAATCTTTGGCGTCTTTTGAAATATCAATATGTATCAAAGGCTTTCTTTTTAGAGCAGTGCTAACTAAAGCAATATCTTTTGCACTCATGAAGACCTCTTGTGTCATGCGATCAAATACACATGACAAGTTCAAATTAGCTACAGAAATATTATTTTTAATAAAGTAGCCCAGATACTTTTCAATTCTATTGACCCCTTGAATGCCAACATTAGTAATTATTTCACTTGTTTTAGATGACCACGGACTAATAGTTCCAGATCTTGGACCAATAAAAAAATTAGGCAAATTAATAGGTTCTTTGGAACTTAATAGCTCAAATAATTTTCCATGATCAGAAAAATCTTCATTTATATCTACAGAATAAAATTCATAAATATTTAATTCTGCAATTGAAGAATCATTTGCTGAATTGAGCTCAGAGCTAAGAGATGAAATTTTGGACGGCGAAAAACTGGAGGGACCTTGAAGCAGCAAATTAAGATTTTTTGACACTAGCTCTCTAGTAAAATATTGTAAAGATTAATTATAAGGATGTTTAATATTAAAAAAATAAAAACAATGCAATTCCTTGCAAAAAACTCAATTATTTTCATCTTTATTTTTGGTCTGTATGCCTGTACAAAAGAACCTGCAAACACTCCTGTGTCAGTTTACTGCGGCATTATTAACGAAAAATTATATTCCTTTTCGAGGCTCAGTGATTTTGAAAAAAAGAAATTTGATGAACTAAAAAAATCAAGATTCTTAAAATACAAAAATGATTTTCTGGAAGCCTCCCAAACATTTGATATTGAATGGGAGCTTCTTGCTGCTGTTGCTTTTCAAGAATCGCAATGGAATCCAAAGGCTCGGTCGGCAACTCAAGTAAAAGGCATGATGATGTTAACCCTCCCCACAGCAGCATCGGTCGGAGTTACAAATCGTTTGGATCCAATTCAAAGTATTTATGGCGGCGCACAATATATTTCTGATCTCAAATCAACCATTGACTATGGAACTTCATCAGGTGACAAGATTGCATTTTTATTAGCCTCATACAATTTAGGCACTACAAACATAAGAAATGCAATTAATGCAATAGATAAAAAGCCCATTGAAGTGACTTGGTTAGATTTGGAGCGATATTTACTAAATTTAAAGACCTCAATGGATTCAGAGAACTATTCTAGAGGCCAGCAAACGGTCGATTTTGTTGAAAGAGTTCGAGATTATTATTATCTTTTATTAGCTCAAAATTGCAGTGATAGCTAGAATTACGAATTAAGAAGCTGCCACTTAAGATTCTTAATCTGGTCTCTACAAAATGCAGCTTTTTCATACTCAGTCTCTTTGGCATAAATATACATCTGCTCTTCTAACTTACTTATTGAGGTTGAAATCTCATCTGGTGATTCATTTTTAATTTTAAAAGGAAGTTCTTTTTCAAAGTACTGAGGTTTGGTTTTCTTTGCTTGTTTAGTAACTCTTGCTCCCTCCATTATGTCTTTAATATCTTTTACAATTGAAGTTGGGGTGATGTTGTTATCTTTATTGAATTTAACTTGTATTTCTCTCCTTCGTGACATTTCATCCATGGCTCTCTGCATGGAACCTGTAATCTTATCGGCATACATGATTGCCTTGCCTCGAATATTTCTTGCTGCCCGTCCAACTGTTTGAATGAGTGTAACTTCTGACCTTAAAAAACCCTCTTTGTCAGCATCAAGTATTGCTACCAAACTAACTTCAGGAATATCTAAACCCTCTCTTAATAAATTAATTCCCACCAAAACATCAAAATGACCCAATCTTAAATCTCTAATAATTTCAGTTCTCTCTACCGTATCTACATCAGAGTGCATATAGCGAGTTCTAATACCATTTTCTTCTAAATAATCAGTCAAATCCTCAGCCATGCGTTTTGTAAGAGTTGTTATCAATACCCTTTCTTTGAGAGCTGCTCTTTCATTACATTCACCAATCACATCATCAATTTGAGAGGTTGCAGGTCTAATTTCAATCTCTGGGTCAATCAGGCCAGTTGGTCTAACCAATAATTCAGCCATATTATCAGAATGCTCTAATTCATATTTACCAGGAGTAGCAGAAACATAAATTTTTTGAGGTGTAACATCTTCCCATTCTTCAAATCTTAACGGGCGATTATCTAAAGCAGATGGTAATCTGAACCCATAATCAACTAGAGTTTCTTTTCGAGATCGATCACCTTTATACATCCCTCCAATCTGTGGAACAGAAACGTGAGATTCATCCATAAAAACTATTGCATTTTTTGGCAAATAATCAAAAAGACATGGCGGTGGCTCTCCTGGATTACGTCCCGAAAGATAGCGTGAATAATTCTCTATGCCTTGGCAATATCCAAGCTCTTGCATCATTTCCAAATCGTATGTTGTTCTCTCCTGTAACCTTTGCGCCTCAACCAACTTTTCATTATCTTTTAAGAACTTAATCCTCTCTTTTAATTCCTCTCGAACTGTTTTTAGGCAGTCTAAAACTGTCTCTTTGGGTGTTACATAGTGGGTTTTTGGATAAATTGTTGCTCGAGGCGTTTCATTAATCACCTCTCCTGTTAACGGATCTATCCATAAAAGGCGCTCTATCTCATCTCCAAATAATTCAATTCTTAAAGCATCTCTATCTGAATCAGCTGGATAGATATCAATGACATCTCCGCGAACTCTGAAAGTTGCGCGCCTAAAATCAATATCATTTCGAGTGTATTGCATAGAAGATAAACGACGCAGGATAGACCTTTGATCAATTGTTTCACCTCTATCTAAATGCAGAATCATATTCAGATAAGATTCTGGAGCACCTAGTCCATATATCGCTGATACGGTAGCAACAACAATTGTGTCATTTCTTTCAAGCAAGGCTTTGGTTGCAGAAAGGCGCATTTGCTCAATATGCTCATTAACAGATGCATCTTTTGCAATGTAAGTATCTGAGGTAGGCACATAAGCTTCAGGCTGGTAATAATCATAGTAAGAAACGAAATACTCAACAGAATTTTTGGGGAAAAAGTCTTTAAGTTCTCCATATAATTGGGCGGCTAATGTTTTATTTGGAGCCATGACCACAGCAGGTCTTTGGGTTGATTCAATAATTTTAGCCATGGTATAAGTCTTTCCTGATCCTGTTACACCAAGCAATACTTGATGTAGCAGCCCATCATTTAAGCCATTTACAAGAGTTTTTATAGCTGTTGGCTGACTTCCAGCAGGCTCAAACGGAGATGTAACGGTTAAATTTTTTGTCATTATCCTGTTTTACTTTATGAATTTTAATTTATAATTCTCAACTTGTTCCCTGATAGCTCA
>ERZ802830.3907-NODE-3907-length-12247-cov-8.47507_pt1 | contig 12247 bp, 12 predicted proteins | sample MGYA00345654_ERZ802830 | MGnify/ENA primary metagenome ERZ802830 (study PRJEB30503, sample SAMEA104212375) | marine metagenome | biome: Westerlies Biome; feature: [SRF] surface water layer (ENVO:00010504) within the epipelagic zone...; material: water... | reverse complement strand
CCCCTGTTTCAATAGAAACTTTTGGTAAAGTTAAATCAGCGGGTTCGCGCTTTCCGAAAAAAAGAACCATAAAAACCAAAATCAAAAAAAAAAGAAAAATCAATGTGCTTCCAATAAACTTTCTAAATTTTGCTCAATGATTTTCAAACAGTCTTTATTTGAAAATGAGTGGTCAGCTCCACTTTTAAAAAAAAGTGATAGATCACTTGCATTGATATGATCAAATAATTTCAATGCAGTTTCTCGTGTAACTGCTGTATCTTCAGTCCCTTGAATAAGCCTTACCGGACATTGTAAGTCTAATGGATCACGCAATATGAGATTTTGCCGGCCATCCTCGATAAGATAACGAGTTATCGGATATGGCTCTCCATATTCTGATGGCAAGTAAATGATGCCTTTAGATAAAACTTCGCTCTTTTGCTCTTCGGTAAAATTTGCCCACATACTATCTTCGGTAAAGTCTGGTGCCGCTGCAATTGTTAGTAAGCCCTTTAACCTTTTGCCAAGCTCCCTGCTTAATAATAATGAAACCCAGGCACCCATCGAAGAACCAACTAAAATCAAATCATTATTTTTTATTAATTCAATAATTTGCATAGCATCTTTTAACCAATCTCCTATGCCAAGACTGAGAAAATCGCCACTAGACTGCCCATGACCAGAGTAATCAAACCGTAAAAATGACCTATTTCTTTTTTTTGCCCATTTTTCTAGGAAAATTGCCTTCGAACCCTCCATATCCGACTTAAAACCACCTAAGAAAATTACAGTGGGGCCAGCACCCTCAGTCATTGAATATGCAAGCTTTTGGCCAGTATAAGTTGTTAAGAACTTTTTCATTTTTTACCTGTAGTTTTTTCGTAAAATAGAGAGTTTCATAAAAGTTTTCTAGAAATTTTTTTCTTAAACAGATGATTTAAATCAAAAAAACAAGCACTCAATCGTTCAAGAACATTTAAAGGTTGACGAAAACGCCCTAGCCATTCAAAACCAGATTAATGCTAAACCCGCAATCGGGCGTTCCGTAGGCGCCAAAGTGATGAGGACCCTAATTATGAACCAGATAACTCTATCCTTTCCTGATGGTAATCAAAAAAAATTTAACAAAGGCGTAACTTCTGAAGAAATTGCACTTTCTATTGCACCATCTCTGGCAAAAAAGGCTATAAGCTCAACAGTAAATGGAGAGCATTTCGACCTTTCTTGGCCCATCAATGAAGACGCGACTATCTCTATCAATACAATAAAAGATTCCGAAAGCGCCCTGGAACTTGTTCGGCATGATCTCGCTCACATCATGGCCCGTTCTGTACAGGAAATTTGGCCTGACGTTAAAGTAACTATCGGTCCCGTTATCCGAGATGGGTGGTATTATGATTTTGACAGAAAAGATCCTTTCACGACCGATGATTTAATTCTAATCGAAAAGAAAATGAAAGAGATAATAAACGCTAGAGATCCGGTTAAAACCGAAGTATGGAGCCGTCAGGAAGCAATCGACCATTATAAAAAGAATAAAGAGCCTTTTAAAGTTGAGTTGATTCAATCAATTCCAGGCGATGAACCAATACGCATGTATTGGCATGGCAACTGGCAAGACCTTTGTCGTGGTCCTCACCTGCAGCACACAGGTCAAGTTCCAGCAGATGGTTTTAAGCTAATGCATGTCGCCGGAGCATATTGGAGGGGTGACAGCACTAGAGAGCAACTTCAAAGAATTTACGGCTGTGCTTTTTTAAACAAAGAGCAACTAAAAACTCATCTCAATATGCTTGAAGAAGCTGCGAAAAGAGACCATCGAAAACTCGGTCGAGAGATGAAATTATTTCACATGCAAGAAGAAGCACCTGGACAAATATTTTGGCATCCAAATGGGTGGAAGATTTATACAACTTTACAAGACTATATGCGCCGAAAACAAGAATTAGATGGCTATGTCGAGGTTAATACACCACAGCTAGTTGACCGAAAATTATGGGAAGCATCTGGTCATTGGGAAAAATATCAAGAAAACATGTTTATCGTTGAAGTAGACGAGGATCATGCAAGAGAAAAAGCAGTGAATGCCCTTAAACCAATGAACTGCCCATGTCATGTGCAAGTTTACAATCAAGGACTAAAGTCGTATCGCGATTTGCCGCTTAGAATGGCAGAATTTGGCAGTTGCAATCGTTATGAACCTTCAGGAGCTTTGCATGGAGTGATGCGTGTTAGGGGTTTTACTCAAGATGATGCCCATATTTTTTGCCGTGAAGATCAAATCGAGTCTGAGACAAAAAAATTCATAAACTTTCTTTCTGATGTCTATAAAGATTTAGGCTTTGATAAATTTTCCATCAAATTTTCCGATAGACCAGAAAAACGTTCGGGGAGTGACGAAGTTTGGGATAAGGCAGAGGACGCTTTGAAATCAGCAACAATAGCTGCTGGTAATAATTTTGAAATAAATCCTGGTGAAGGCGCTTTTTATGGCCCAAAACTTGAATTTGTCTTGACGGACGCAATTGGCCGGGATTGGCAATGTGGCACTCTCCAAGTAGATTTTGTTCTACCAGATCGATTAGATGCCAATTATATAGGAGAGGATGGGAACAAACACCGCCCCGTTATGCTGCACAGAGCGTGCTTGGGCTCATTTGAACGCTTCATCGGCATATTAATTGAAAGTTTTGCTGGTCGGCTACCGTTTTGGCTCGCGCCCAGACAGGTAGTTGTTGCGGCCATTGTCTCTGACGCAGATGATTACTGCGCGAATGTTGTGAGTGCCCTGAGGGCAAAAGGTATAAGAGCCGAGGTCGACTTACGCAATGAGAAAATTAATTACAAAGTTCGCGAGCATTCAATCAGTAAAGTTCCAGTGATCTTGGCATGCGGCATGAAAGAAATTGCTGAGCACACTGTTTCAGTTAGAAGACTAGGTGAAAAGCAAACAAAGGTTGAACAACTAAATGACATTATAGAACAACTCTCAGAAGAGGCTAAATCCCCAGATCAATTAGCTCTTAATTGAAGTTAATCCTTTAATGCTTTCGAACCTAACAAGAGATCCCCCGACATTAGCTTAATTAACGGTCGCTTCATAACCTTGGGGTGAAGCCTTATTATTTCGAATGGCTTTTTCTCTCTGGTTTTCATGTCTAACTTCCGCCAGGTCGTTGAGTTTTTATTTATCAGTTTTTCACCAAAAATTTCTATAGATTTATTCAGTATATTTTCTGGCACCGGCGTAATACTTACATCAACTAATTCAAATTTTGGCTGTGCTTTTAAAAGGGCCTTACACGCATCACAATTTTTTAATCCGTAGATAATCATTCGCTCTAAATCTCTTTTTATTTCTTTTGGTGAAATTATTGACTTGAATTTTTAAATTTTAAACCATCTTATTGAGATGTTACTGGTGAAAATGGGTCGATAACGAAAAAGTTATAGATCAACGACTGGCGTGACAACCCCAACTACTGGGGATAATTTAGTATAAGGAGACGCGGAAATGCCCAATGGCACCGTGAAATGGTTTAACACCAAAAAAGGTTTTGGCTTTATTGAGCCTGAAGATGGCGGAAAAGATGTGTTTGTTCATATATCTGCTGTCGAGGCTTCAGGCTTAGCCGGTTTAGAAGATAACCAAAAGGTTACTTATGAGTTGGAAGAAGGCCGCGATGGTCGTCAAATGGCTGCTGATTTAAAGGCTGTCTAAACTTTTTTGTAGTCTGCCAGCTTCTTGACCCGCAAGATCAATCAGATTACGCATAAAAGGTTTGTTTAAACATTCAGTTCGCGTGGCCGCGAAAAGGCCGCGCTCTACACCTTTTTTGTTCAACGGTTTTATTGCGTATTCTGAATTATTTCTAAATTCGGCAACTACCCAATCAGGCAACACCGTTACTCCTCTATCCGATGCAACTAATAACAAAATTATAGACGTGAGATCAGCTTGCCTTATTTGTGCAGGCTCAACTTTGTTTGGAATAAGTAATTGTGAAAAAACATCAAGACGACTTCTTTCAACTGGATAAGTTATTAACGTTTCCTTTGCAAAGTCTGAAGCTTCAATCCATTTCTTTTTTGAGAGTGGATGTTTAGCAGATGAAATAAATACTGACTTATAATCAAACAAGTGCGTAAAAGTTATTCCAGGCAATTCCTCTGGGTCGGACGATATCACCAAATCCACATTTTCTTTTTGTAATGCCGGTAGCGCATCAAACGCCAAACCAGGCTTGATATCGATGTCAACGTCTGGCCATTTTTGCCTAAATTTTTCTAAAACAGGAAACAACCATTCAAAACAAGCATGACATTCAATTGCTATATGAAGCCTACCCGATTTACCTGACCGAAGATCTTCAAATTCAGATTGCAGAGCATCTATTTCAGGGAGAATTTTATTAGCTAATTTCAGTAATCTTTGACCGGCAGAAGATAAACGAATGGGTTTCGATTTTCTTATAAAAAGCTCTACACCGGTTTGCTCTTCTAACCCTTTAATTTGATGACTTAACGCAGATTGAGTAATGTTTAATAAGTTTGCGGCACGAGCAACACCTCCTGCCTCATGTATCGCACGTATTGTTCTTAAATGGCGAAATTCAATATGCATTTTCATAAATAATTAATAACTTTCCTCAAGAATTATGAATTTTATTCATATTATAAAATTGCCATACTAAGATCAACTTCAAGATTAAGGCCAACTTTAATATTCAAACGATTAATTGATTTGCATACAAATTCTGCCAATTACTAATTTATAAGCCTTGCAATGCAAAAATAACCTACTAGCCTGCCTTTGATAGTTTGGGATTGCGACAGTGTGAACCCAAGGTGCTAAGATCATGGAGGTTAGATTGTACTTTATCGGGATTGACCTAGGCACTTCAGGCCTCAGAGCTATTTTAGTGGATCAATTTGGAAATTTTATAGCAAGCTCCGAGAGCAAATACGAAGTATCTAATCCAAAAACTGGTTGGAGTGAACAAAACCCAGAAGATTGGAAACACGCCTGCAAACTTGCGTTCATTGAATTGCGAGAAAATTTTCCAAAAGAAATATCGAGATTAAAAAGTATTGGGGTTGCCGGTCATATGCATGGTGCTGTTTTGCTAGACGATCTGAATAAACCGCTCAGACCTTGCATACTTTGGAACGATACGCGTTCATACAAAGAGGCTCAGAGTTTAGATAGTCTACCAAAAGTGCGGGATGTTTCTGGAAATATTGTTTTTCCAGGATTTACTGCTCCCAAGCTCATGTGGGTGAAAAATAATGAACCAGATTTATTCCAAAAAATAAAAACAGTCGTCTTACCTGCCGGTTATTTAAATACATGGCTAATTGGAGCACCATTTGCTGATATGTCAGACAGTGCCGGGACTAGTTGGCTGGATGTAAAATCACGAAAATGGTCAGAGCATTTGATTGCTTCGAGTGATATGCAAATTGATCAAATGCCTGAATTAGTTGAAGGCAACCAAATCGCCGGTAAAATCCAAGGCGATTTGGCTTCTGAGCTTGGATTCCCTTACGACGTAATGATCGTGGGTGGTGCTGGAGATAATGCAGCTGCAGCTTGCGGAGTAGGTGCAATTCAAGAAGGAGAAGGTTTGGTCTCTTTAGGTACGTCAGGCGTTTTATTGATTAGTCGAGATCAGTGTAAACCATTTCCCGATGCTGCGGTCCATACGTTTTGTCATGCTATTCCAGAAAAATGGTACCAAATGGGTGTCATTTTATCTGCAACAGACAGCATTAATTGGCTTTCCCAAATTTCAGGAAAAACGGCTTTAGAATTAGACCAATTACTCCCAAATGAACCAACAGGGCCAGCAAACGAAAAGTTTTTTCCATATTTGTCCGGTGAGAGGACCCCTCTAAATGATGCACATATCCGTGCGGGTTTCGCAGGTTTAGGTCAAACTTCTGATCTTGAAAAATTGACCCAATGTGTAATGGAAGGTGTTGCCTTTGCATTGAGAGATTGCCTGGAAGCTATAAAAAAAACAGGCACGTCACCAAGCTCTCTTTTGGCAACCGGCGGGGGCAGCGCGTCTCAATTTTGGCTTCAAACTATATCCAACACTCTCAATATAGAAATAGAAAAACCAAAGACTGGGGAATTTGGGGCAGCTTTGGGAGCAGCCAGATTGGCCATCACCGCGATCATCAAGGAACCTATTGAAAAGATTATGACAAAGCCAGAAATTGAAAGAAAAATCATGCCTAATCAAAAATATGTCAATCTCTATCAAACAGCATATGAAATTTATAAAAAAGGACATGTAAACTTAAGAGGACTTCAATGAACCAATCTTTTTTCAAAAACATAGAGCCCATTAAATATGAGGGACCGGAAAGTGATTCAAATTTAGCATTCAGACACTATAATCCAGATGAAATCGTTTTAGGAAAACGTTTAGAAGAACATTTGCGCTTTGCTGTTGCCTATTGGCATAGCTTTGCATGGGAGGGAGGAGATCCTTTTGGTGGTCTTACATTTGAAAGACCATGGCACCCGCAAGACAATATGAAAAACGCGTACTTAAAAGCTGATGTCGCATTTGATATGTTTGCTATCCTGGGACAACCATATTTTTGTTTCCATGATGCTGACATTCGGCCGGACCAAGGAAATTTTTCAGATAATTTAGCGACGCTTAATGAAATATCCGATTATTTTTGTGATAAAATGAAAAACCAAAAAACAAAATTACTTTGGGGAACGGCAAATATGTTTAGCCATCGTCGATGGATGGCTGGAGCATCCACCAATCCAGATCCAGAAGTTTTTGCATTTGCCGCAGCGACAGTAAAGAGCTGCATAGATGTGACCCATAAGCTTGGTGGTGAAAACTATGTGTTATGGGGGGGAAGAGAAGGCTATGAAACATTACTCAATACAGATCTAGAAAAAGAACTCGATCAAATGGGCCGATTTTTATCAATGGTCGTTGATTATAAACACAAAATTGGTTTTCCGGGAATGATACTTGTTGAACCCAAACCGCAGGAACCATCAAAGCACCAGTATGACTTTGATGTTGCAACATGCATAGGGTTTTTGAGAAAATACAATTTAGAAAATGATGTTAAAATAAATATTGAACAGGGGCATGCTATTTTAGCCGGCCACTCCTTTGAACACGAAATTGCTTTGGCGGTTTCAGAAGGCATGCTTGGTTCAATTGATATGAATAGAAATGACTACCAGTCAGGTTGGGATACTGATCAATTTCCCAATAATACTCCAGAGGTGGCGCTAGCCTATTACCACATTATAAAAGGGGGTGGCTTTCAAGCAGGCGGAACAAATTTTGACGCAAAACTTAGGCGACAGTCTATTGAGGCAGAAGATCTTATTGCTGCCCACGTCGGAGCTATGGACATTTGCGCAAGAGGTTTCAAAGCGGCCGCAGCAATGATTGAAGATGGAAACTTAGAAAAAGCTCTCCAGGAAAGATACGAAGGCTGGAAAAGCCAAGAAGCGCAAAATATGCTAACTAGTGATTTAGCCACTATCACAGCGAACGTTATCAAAAACTCAATCAACCCAGAACCAAAATCTGGAAAACAGGAGATACTAGAGAACTATATAAACCGTTTTGTTTGACGAAAGCCAAAACTCACAAATTAACAAAATTTTTCAATTCCGACCCACTGATCGTCCGAATATCTTTCTCCATGAGCCCAACCAATAGGAAGAAGACGGTCAATTTGTTCGGAAATATCTTGCGTGATTTCAAATTCACTACCCAAAGCTAATTCGATTAAATGACTCCGAGAACGCGTTCCAGGGATTGGGAGTATGTGATTTGCTTGTTGCAATGTCCATGCAATGGCTATTGTCGAAGGAGAAACACCTAATTCATCGCAAAATTGTTTAAACGGAGTAAGTAATTTCAAATTTTGATTAAAGTTTGGCTGCAAGAAACGGGGGTTATTCTTCCTAAAGTCAAGGTTGCCAAAAGTAGTTGGCTCTGGTGGTTTTTTTGAAAAAACACCACGACCTAAAGGGGAAAATGGAATAAAGCTGACGCCTAGCTCTTTGCAGGTTTGGATCAATCCTAATTCAGCCGACCGGGTCCATAACGAGTATTCACTCTGTACGGCGTCCACTAATCCAACCTCTGAAGCACGGCGCAAGCTGCTCGGAGAAATTTCAGAAAAGCCTATGCCTCCAATTTTACCATCTTGTTTGAACTTTAAAAGTGTTTCCATAACGTCTTCTATGGGAATTCTCTGGTCGCGCCGATGAATGTAGAATAAATCAACATAATCAACACACAGCCGCTCTAAGGATTTATGCAGTTCTGTTTCAAGATGAGTAGCCGAATTATCAAATGTTCGTTCGTTGGTCTCCGAATTTCGGGAAATAGATGCCTTAGTTGCGATTATAAAAGGATTGCCATTACTTTTTATATAATTGCCAATCATTGTTTCAGACACGCCCATGCCATAAACGTTAGCAGTATCTAAAAAATCTATTCCACATTCCAAAGCGGAATTTAATGTATCATGTGCTTCTTTTTCATCCGTTGAGCCATAAAATCCGGCAAAACTCATACAGCCAAGACCAACTTCAGACACCAGCTTTCCTGTTTGTAAAAGTTTTCTTTTCTTCATTTTACACCGCTTATAAAGATATTAGTTTTCCTTTTATCAACAAAATATTTTCTACAAAAGACCAAAATAAACACAACGGTGAGTAATAGAATAATCGTTGGAGCGGGAGCACTATCGATGAAAAAACTCAGGTATAAACCACCCAACATAGAAAATATATTCACAAAAACAGAAATAAGCAGCATAGAGCTAAGTCGATTTGACACTAGAAAAGCAATCGCACCGGGAATAATGAATAAACCAATTGCTAAAATCAAACCTACCGCTTTTAAAGTTGCGATGATCGCGAGAGATAATACTGCCAATAATCCATAATGTAACAAAGTCGTTGGCAGTGCTAATGCTTTGGCTTGAATAGGGTCAAAGCTGAATAACATTAAATCGCGCCAAAATACGGTAAAAAATGCAATTATTAGACACGCTATAATTAGTGCAACAAAAATATCTAACCTGACAACACCTAAAATATTTCCAAAAAGAATGTGATCTAAATGAGCAGACGTTTCAAAAGCTACAAATAAAACTATTCCTAAACCAAACATTCCAGAAAAAGTTATACCCATAATAGTATCTTCCTTTATGCGACTATTTTCCGAAAGGAACCCAGTGCTCCAAGCGCAAAACATACCAGCTAAAAAAGCACCAATGAGTAAAGGAATTCCAGCAATATAAGCTATTACAATGCCAGGTAAAACAGCATGTGATATCGCATCACCCATTAAGGCCCAACCCTTAATGACTAAAAAACAAGATAATAGAGCTGTGGGTACAGACAAAACTAGCACTATAAAAAATGCGTTCTGCATGAATAAAAACTGAAAAGGCATAAACAATGTTTCAATATTCATTTTCCACTCCTTGCCTTGCACGTTTGAATTTAGCCCTCGCAGAAAGATAACCATACTTAGGAGCAGCTATAAAAACAAAAATAAAGACTAATGTTTGTAGAACAACGATTATTCCACCAGTGGCACCGTCAATAAAAAAACTCAAATAAGATCCTATGAAACATGTCGTTGAGCCCATTAAAACTGATAAAAGAATTAAACTGGGGAAGCGATCACAAATTAAATAAGCGGTGGCGCCTGGCGTGACGACCATTGCTACTACTAAAAAAGCACCAACAGTTTGCATTGCGGCAACTACGGAAGCGGACAATATAGTAAAAAAAATGATTTTTAATAAGGTTGGATCAATACCAACTGTGCGAGCGTGAGTTTCATCAAAAAAAACGACCATTAAATCTCGCCACTTCAACAGTAATACAAAAAGTGATACAAAACCAATGATAAGTAATTGAACTGTATCAGAATAAGATATAGCCAAAATATTCCCCATGGTAATCGTTTCAATGGAAATAGCCATCGGATAAAGTGAAACGATAAACAGCCCCAGGCCAAAAAAGGCTGTGAAAATAATACCTATTACTACATCACTTTTAAGTCCTGATCGTTCGTTTAAAAATAATATTATTGAGGCCGCCAAGCCTCCAGAGATAAATGCACCAACTGCAAAGGGCAAACCTATCAAATAGGCGCCTGCGACGCCTGGAACGACAGAATGTGCTAGGGCATCGCCAATTAAAGACCACCCCCTGAGCATTAAATAGGCGGACAGAAAGGCACAAAGGCCACCTACAATAGTAGACACCAATATCGCAGAATTCATATAACCGTAAGAAAACGGTTCGAGCAAAACATCAATCATCTGTTTTATTTTTTTTGTGGGCTGGCATTTTGGGTTCACCATATTGCACAAAGGGTCGTTCATCATCAGTCAAAATTGTTACTTCTCGTGTATCACTATCATCGTGAAGATCTGATCCACCAAGAGTAAAGCGACGCAACACACCGCCAAATGCCTTCTCTAAGTTCGAGTTTGTAAAAACATTTTCTGTCAACCCATGAGCTAAGACAGTACCTTTGACTAGGATCGTTCGATCACAAAATTCTGGAACAGACCCCAAATTATGAGTTGAAACCAGCATGATATGACCATCCCGTTTCAAATCCCTCAATAAATTTATTATCTGTTCTTCTGTTTTTACATCAACGCCAGTAAAGGGTTCATCTAGGAGAATAACTTTCCCTTCTTGAGCTAAGGCTCTTGCAAGAAAGACACGTTTTCGTTGACCACCTGATAATTCGCCAATTTGCCTATCCTCAAAATCAAGCATACCCACACGCCTTAATGCTTCCGCAACGACTTTTAAATCCTCAGGTCGCGCTCTGCGCATTATACCCATTTTTCCATATCTACCCATTAAAACTACATCTTTGACCAGCACAGGAAAATCCCAATCCACTTCTTCTGATTGCGGGACATAGGCGATTAAATTTTTTTTGAGAGCATCTTTTACAGAATGACCAAGCAAAGATACCTTTCCTCTCGCAATGGGAATAAATCCCATAAGCGCCTTAAATAAAGTAGACTTACCAGAACCATTTACACCCACTAACCCCGTGATGCTTCCCTCTGGTATGCTAAAGCTAGCTGATCTCAATGCTGTATGGCCATTCCGATAGGTAACAGTCAAATCATCCACAGTGATACTTTTTTGAGAAATAAAATTTTGTCCTTCTTCCATGACTTTTTAACTAAAGATTACCCACTATTCCATTAATGACAGTCGTTGAGGTCACTCTCAGAAGATCTAAATAGGTTGGCACTTTGCCACCAACATCGCTCAAACTGTCAACATAAAGCTCTCCTCCATAAGCCGCCCCAGTATCCTGAGCCACGCGCTTCGCAGGCCGCGTGTTTACAGTGCTTTCACAAAAAATTACTGGTATTTCATTAATCCGAACTCCATCGACAACCCTTTGAATTTGCTTCGGTGTGCCCACCTGTTCTGCATTCATTGGCCAAAGGTATAGTTCTTTCAAACCAAAATCTTTTGCAAAGTAACTGAAGGCACCTTCACAAGTAACCAACCATCTTTTATCTGAGGGGACTTGCTCAAGCTGTTTAATAAGAGGTTCAACCAGCCCACTTATTCTCTTTTTATATTTACGCGCATTGAGACGATAGACTTCCGCGTTTTTAGGATCTTCTTTGGAAAAAGCTTTCTCTATATTATCAATATAAACAAAGGCAGATTTCACACCCATCCATGCGTGTGGGTTGGCACGCCCAATATATGCCCCTTCGGCTATTTCAATAGGCTCTATACCCTCGGATACAGTATAATAATTTGCATTGCCAAGTTGAGATATGAATTTCTCAAACCAAAGTTCTAAGTTTAATCCATTCCAAAGAATTAAGTCAGCATCATAAGCCCTAACCAAATCTTGAGGTGTCGGCTGATAGCCGTGAATTTCTGCCCCAGGTTTAGTAATCGAAACGACTTCTGCTGCATCGCCAGCAATATTCTGCGCTATGTCAGCAATAACCGTAAACGTTGTTACTACTTTTAATTTTTCATCAGCATACACTGATTGCATTCCCATAAAAATAAAAATGGTTATCAAAACTCGATACATTAGCACTTTCCTGCTATTAATAATCATTCGCAACTAATTAAGTACTTAGTCATTTATCAAAAATTTGAAAGTATTAAATTAAAAAATATTCAGATTACTGGTTTTCAATACCGAATTGAACAGATAAGCAAATTCAGTTC
>ERZ802830.3906-NODE-3906-length-12252-cov-8.56014_pt1 | contig 12252 bp, 16 predicted proteins | sample MGYA00345654_ERZ802830 | MGnify/ENA primary metagenome ERZ802830 (study PRJEB30503, sample SAMEA104212375) | marine metagenome | biome: Westerlies Biome; feature: [SRF] surface water layer (ENVO:00010504) within the epipelagic zone...; material: water... | reverse complement strand
CCATAGAACCAAAAGCAAGCCCACTTAAGACAAAAACAACCAGAACCATTACCCAGCCATAATTAATATTATGTTTTTGGAATAAAGTTTCGATTATTTTCATAAAACTAAGTCGAAGAACCTTTTTCAATTATCCTAATATATGCTCTTACACCATCTAAAAAGTCTTTCTTTTTTATTCTCTCATTTGTTCCATGAAAACCAGCAAGCTCTTTATTTGATAAAGGAAATGGATTGAATCTGTAAGAATTGTCAGCGACTTTCGCATAATGTCTAGTGTCAGATCCGGCAATCATTAAACCAGGCGCGACAATAACATCACCAAAAATTTCTTTAACTGAACTTTCTATTACTTTGTATCCTCTAGACTCCCAACTTGAAACTTGGCTTGCGGGTCTACCTGAATAGGATAATGCCCTAACTTCTACATTCTCATTTTCTACAAGACCTCTAACATGTTCAAAAACATCCTCAACAGAATTCTGTGGATGAATCCTAAAATTAACAATAGCAATTGCTTCAATAGGCAAAACATTTGTTTTGACGCTTGCTGAAAGCATAGTAGGGGCAGTTGTTGTCCTAAGCATTGCATTAGTAGCTGGAGCTTGAGATAAATAAGAGTCAATAACACCTCCAAAGAGCCAACGATTAGCGAAAGCAATCTTATAAACAAAAGGCATGTGCTTGCTTATTTCGTCAAACATGGCCAGAGTTAAACCCTCTAATCCGCCTGGCATCCTATTTTCATCTAGCTTAACTAAAGCTTTAGATAGATGCCCAACTGCTGAGCTCCTAGTTGGCATTGAAGAATGACCTCCAACTGCCTTTCCTACCACCTGCAAAGTCACACTTCCTTTTTCAGCGACATTAATTGCAGCTACTGGTTTATCAACTCCCGGGATAAAACCTTCAAGCAAAAAAGAACCCTCGTCTAAAGACCATTCTAGCTGGACACCTTCTTTAGAAAGGTATTTTACGACCTCAGCAGCACCGTTTACTCCTCCTATCTCCTCATCGTGCCCAAAACTCAAATAGATAGTCCTAGTTGGTTTAAAGTTTGCCTCCATTAGATAAGTCACTGCTTCCATGATGCCAATCACGCCACTTTTATCATCTAGCGCACCACGCCCCCAGACATATTCAGAGTCGACGTTTCCAGAATAGGGAGGTTCTGTCCAACTTCCTTCTGTTCCAGGTATAACTGGCACCACATCATAATGACCAGTCACTAAAATAGGCTTTAAGTTTGGATTAGAACCCTCCCACTTGAATAAAAGTGTGTCATTTAATCTCTTTAGCGAAGTATTTTCAGTTACAAGCTTATAACTCTTTTTTAACCATTGAATAAATGATTCAAATTCTTCGATAGATTGCTGAGACCGATTCTGACCAGAAATAGTTTTAAATTTGATTGAATCTGATAAGTTAATAATTGCCCTACTTTCATCAAAATCAATAGCTATTTTTTTGAAATCATTGTCACTACTAGGGTTGTGAGTAAGAGTGTTTATCAGGACTATTGTTAATAGCAACAGTAACGCCAAAGCACTTAACTTAATTAACTTTAACATTTTTACTTCCCCTATTGATTGAAGCTAAGAATTTCGTCGGCCACCCAGCTAATAGACCAATTATGGCCTAATTTATTTCCTTTGTATGTTTCTGGCAATCTAGTAACTATACTATTGTTAATCTCTACTACTTGAGGATCAAAATCTAAGTCTTTAAAAGCGCCATCCAGAGCTTGAATTGTTCTCCATTGGTAGAGAATTGTTCCTGCCGACAAAGAGTTAGGCGAGTTATATTCACATATCGAAGACAGCCCTCCCATACCCTTCAAGGGGCTGGCAATAGAATGAATTTCTAATGGCAATTCTAAATCCCAAGCTTCAGAAAAAGCTGTCACTAGAAGCCCCCCATAGCTATGACCCAATAATACAACTCTTTCAAAGTTAGGGTTATGGTCTATTTTGCTCTTTATAATCTCTAAGAGTAAGGTTGCTGAGGGTTCTGGGCAACCTTTATCATTCCAGCGGAAAAATGAAATTAAATTGGTATCTTTATCAAGAACCTGTAACGGATAAACCCATTCATAACCTCTACTGTTGCTTCCGTGGACTCCAATCAAAAGGGTTCTTTGATCAGCAGTAATTGCTTCTAAATCGTGCAATCCAAAGGCTAAAGAAGTTAAAGACTCACCGGACGTAAAAACATCGTCATTGATACTGAAATTCTCGAGACTTACATCTTGCTTTTCACTACAAGAAAAAAGCAAGGCAAAAGCCAGAATTAAACTTAGTCTGTTGAGTTTCACTTCAATTAGTTTAAAACAATTTCATTAAACTTAAAAAAAACCCTCCAAAAGGAGGGCTTTTTACTAGGAAACTTTAAAATGGATAGAAAGTCATCTCTACAGTTTCTGTCTCTAGATTCATAACTGTTTCGCAATAGTTCATATTGCCGTCAGTTACATCATCCAGCGACCAAAACTTCATGATTGCTCCCTCTCTTCTAAAAACGCCTTGCCTAGATCCTGCCTGCCTTGCTCCGTCATTAAATCCTACTCCTCTTCCAGAAAAATAGCCTTGATCAGGTAATGCGGAATTAAGAGTAACATTGTAAGTTAAGAAAACCTTCCCATATCTCCCTGCTTCTGAAGAAACCGTAATAGTTCCACCTCCATCAGTTAGCTCTACTGAGGTAATTTTTCCTGAAAGCTTAAACGATTCCCCTTTTGGATCGTGGGCTAGTGCAGTCAAAGAAAAAAGCGCAGATATGATTATCGCTAAGCTTAATTTCAAAAATTTCATAATATTCTCCTTTATTGTGTGAAACGATATACTGACCATAACAAATTAATCATTGGAGGAAAAATGTTTAAAAATTTAATTATTACAAGTTTTCTAGCAGCTTTTATAAGCGTTGGAGTGTATGCAAAAGAACCAGCTGTTGCCCACACTTCAGCCGAATGGCAAATATGGGCCTACTCAACAGCAGCACCAGACTTTATTGGAGATTTTGCGACTGTCAAAGGTGCAAATGGCGAAGTTTTAAGAGAAGGTTCAAATGGTTGGGTTTGCGTGGCGTTCAACCCAATGCCCGAAGGTGGATTCAATACCCCTCATGATGCTAATCCCGCTTGCGGAGATGCGGCTTCGTTAGCTTGGGTAGATGCTTATATGAATAATACTATCCCAAAAATGGACAGCGATGGGTGGTTATGGATGCTTCATGGTGATACAGGAGTTGATAACTTTAGAGCTTATTCTGAGGGTGATAGAGAGGGATCAAATCCTATTCATTTTATAGAATCCGGTCCCCATTTAATGCTTTTACCAAAAGACCCCTCAACTATTGAGTCTCAAACAACTGACTTTAACACTGGCGCGCCTTACGTTATGTTTAAGGGTTCTCCTTATGTTCATCTCATGATACCCACAGAAGGATATTACGATTATCAGCCGAGCGCAGAACCTAAATAATAAAGTTTAAAGGTATTTAAAAAATGGGCTTCAGGGCCCATTTTTTGTTGTGAATAAAATTAGACCTATTAAAGTATGTATTGGCTAGATTGAGCTAGCCAATAATCTTAAAGGATAAAAATATGTTAAATATTATAAAAAATAAAATTGTAGCTGGAGTGATAGCCTCTCTATTTGTTGTAATGTCACAAAATGCTTTTACTTTTGATGTAAGCGGAGAAAGCTTTCCGGCAAACTTCAAAATGACTTCTTGGACTGCAGGTAATGGCGAGAGCACCATCACTTCTGAAGGGATAGTTGGAGAAGGCTACGGAAAAGTTTACTTAACTCACAACTTCAAGGTAAGTGCAGATGATGGTATGTCAGGAGAGTTTACAGGACAGGCAAGAACCATCAATCAAGACGGTGAGTTGCAGATGGCTTCATTGCAGGGCTCATGGAGTCGTGAAGGTAAAATAGTCACAATGTATTCTTTTGATACTCTCAATAATGGCGTTATAAACCATGCGCAAGGCACTGTTGATCTTATGGAAGGAACTTTGAAATTTAAAGTATTCCAAGTTAATTAAAAGATAAATAGAAAAACCCTTCTGTTTATTTTAAGCAGAAGGGTTTTTTATTTTCTCTTGTCTGGGCTCCTTCATTTTAGTATTTCATTTTCGTCATTAAACATCGGATATTCTTTTTCATCCCAAAAAACCTTCCCCGTTGGGCCTCCTATTTCCAGCGAGGCCAGTAATTTAGCTGTTGGAAAAGTGTCCTCTGGTTTTTGAAGGTGAGGCATATCCTTACCCCATATTTTTGTATTTGTTGGTCCAGGAATAATCATATTAATGAGGATGTCTTGATCACGATTTTCATTAGCAGCAACTCGTGAAGCGGCCCACACGCCTGCCTTAGCAGCCGCATAAGCTGAAGTGCCTTGAACATTCGTCTCAGCATTTCTAGAAATAGTATTTATGACCCTGCCATACCCTTGCTCTTGCATGACTGGCAAGGCGTATCTCATGCCATAAATGGTTCCAAACAGATGAACGGCAACATGATGTTCAAATATTCCATCCGGAAAACTATCCACTTTATGGCCAAAACCCATACCCGCATTATTGAATAAAACATCTACTCTGCCTGTTGATTTTAGAGCAGAGTCTACAAAAGACTTAACTTCATCAGACACTGAGACGTCTAAAATTTGAGTTGTTATGCCTTGATCTTCTAGGGCACTTAAACCTTCTCCATCCACATCACATGCAAAAACTTTCGCACCCTCCTTACAAAAATTCTCAGCCCAAGCTTTACCTAATCCATTAGCAGCGCCAGTTATTAATATTGTTTTATCTTTAAGCATATTTATTTTTATTTTGCGTATGCCAGTCTAAGAAATTATTCAGGGTTAAATCTGGCCTCTGAAGTATGGAGCCATGACCCACATTTTTTAAAATTCTAAGTTGTCCAGTGGATGAACTGTTGGCTATGTCCTTACTAGACGATAAATTAGGATCGTGATCTCCTGTCATCACTAAAAATGGAAAACTGATACCATCAAGTGCTGAGGACAAATCAAACTTTGCAGCCGCTCCAAGTGATGATGCTGCACTTTCTTTATTTAAATGAACATTCCAGTCTTTGGGGAGTGGATATCTGTCTATTCCCGATTCGACCTGTTTTTCTAATGCCCTTTTTAAGCCTAATTTTTGTTCCTCTACATCAGCCTCACCTATACTTGCATCACTAAATACTGCTGAAATAACTTTATTAGAAAATAAAGATGAATAGGCAATCGCAGCTCTTGTGCCCCAAGCCATGCTCCACATATGGGCTCTTTCTATAGATAAGTAATCCAGAATGTTATTTAAATCTTGCGAGTATCTTTCAAAAGAAAAAGAATTTGTATTCGTATCTGAGTTTACACTGCCTCCAGACCCGCGAATGTCAAAGGCGATAGTAAAGAAATCTTTTTTTAATTCTTCTACAACATAATCCCACATTCTAAGGGTACAACCCGCCCCGTGCCAAAGTACCAGAGGCGGATTACTTTTGTCTCCTTGAGTTTCGAAATATAGCTTGGCTTGCTCAAGCTCCAATTCCATGCGGATTAAGATAAATTAAGGATTCCGCAAAGTTTGTTTCCTGAAGGATCTCTGAGATAAGCAAGGTAAAGTTTCATCCCCATCCCTTCTCTCATTCCAGGAGGGTCTTCACATGTAGTGCCGCCACTATTTAAACCAGCTTCATGCCACTCATCACCCTGTTCAGGGCTCTTAACAGCAAAACCGATAGTACTCCCATTTCCAATTGTAGCTTCTTGATCATCTATAGGTTCAGATATAAGAAATACGTTTCCGTCTAAAAAATACATATATCTTTTATGTCCCGTAGGGTTAACAGAAAGCACTCCCGGCTCCGCCCCTAATACACCTAAAGTGCTGTCGTAAAATTTCTTAGACTCCTCAATATCATTTGCCCCTACCATTATATGACTAAACATTTTTATCCCCTTTGTTGTTTATAGAACTAGATTCAAACACAATTATTTTTTAAATAAAACAACATTATTAGCGGGTATTTCTATACTCCAGGTCATCATTAAAGCAATCGCCTCCAGGGTTTGTTCTGTATAAAAAACTACATGGGTCGGATCTTTTCTATAATACCAATCTTCAAAGTCTATAGAATCATTGTAAAAATTTGTCATTACCCCTAGCCACCCTCCCTTCTCTAAGAGCGAATCAAGCCTCATGAATTCTTTATTAGGTTCGTAGAAGTGCTCTGCCGTCTCAGTGCACGCGATGAAGTCATACTTTTTATTTAGAAGGGATTTATCTGGAAAGAAATAAGGATCGTATATATCTATAGTGTAGTTATCCTCTCTAAACATTTCAGCAAGTGCAGGACCAGGACCGCATCCATAATCCAATCCCTTCATGTCAGGCTTTAGCTTCTGGGTTAGTGGATGGTATAAGGCTGATAGAAATTTTCTGTATTGAGGGTCATAAATATCGTTCTTGTGCTGAGAATATCTATCTTTCTCTGCATAAGGGTCTAAGCGGTCTTTAGGACTTAAAAATAATACGTCGCAGAAGTTACATTTAAAATATTCTTTTCCTTCTATTAAATGAGAAAGTTCAGTGTCGGAACCCAAGCAAACCGTACAAATCACTTTAATCGTTATGGTCCTTAAGACTTATTTTATTGAACCAAAAAATCTAGCATTGGAGTGTACATAAGCATCTGGATTGGGATGCTTAGCCCAGACTTTTTCCCACTCAGGATCAACATCGAGGTTAGCAAAAAATGCATCTCTATCTTCTCGGCTCTTGTACCTTGCTACCCAAGTCACATTAGGCTGGCCATTAGGTGATACGATAGGATTAGTACCCTCGACTATTGCCTTTTCTCCAGTGCTGACCCAAAAGTCAATTATGTCTATTCGCTCATTGCCATAAGGCATAAAATGATTTTCTGCCCAATAAACATATGCATCGAACCATTCCTCTTCAATTGTATAGTCTCTTATTTCATAGATATCTGCTTTTAAAGACATTGAAAAAGAAAAAATCAAAATTGCTAAATACTTCATACAACACCTCCGTGTTAAGTTTTTTTAAGAAAATATATAATTTATTATAGTCCCAAGTAGGCGAATAATGCCGTAAAGCCCATTAGATAAGCACCGGGCATGCTTAATAATTGTTTATGCCCGATCAGCCCAAGCAATAAAAATAGGATAGAGCCTAGGATATTAATACCAATTATGGGGTACGCGGCAATGTATATTGCGGGATTAAATGCAACATAAAATAAAGTCACTGAACTCACAAAAAGAAATATAGTAAAAACATGCCAACTAACTAGGCTGAGTGATTTAGTCAGAGACTGTAATTCGCTATTATTAATATTCCCCATATATTTTTGTTGACCCAATATTCCATGGAACAACATGCCAACAAAAGATAAGGCCGAACTAGCTATTAAAAACCAAAATTCCATAATTCAAATATATTATCGGGTTAATCTTTTCATTCTATAATAAATCTAAGAATTAGCTTCACTTGCTCAAATAATTTTGAGCAGCAAATATAGGGAGCGTTCAAATATAGAAAACTTTCTATATAAAGGAGATACAAATGAAAATAACACTCAAATATCTTGGATTCTTTGTCTTGATCTTGCTGATTGTTGCTTCACTTTATCTGATGAATCTATTCTCCAAGAAACCTTATTCAATAGACCACTATCTAGCCAAAGAATTAGTTGTGGGCATAACTGATTCACCAGAATATATGACGTACCTGGGTATATTTGATGGATTTAATTTCATATCAAAACATAATCAGAAACTATCTATTTCTTCACTTGAGGATGGGAAAGAAACTTACTTAGAAAATTTAGAAAGGTTAAAAATTCTTAAAAATTACGATGTTGATAGTTTAACTAAAAATCAAAAAATTACTCATGAGATAGCAATATTCGATACTGAAATAGATATTGAAAGATTTGAAAGCTTTAGATATCACTCCTATCCATTTAATCAAATAAGTGGCAATCACTTAAACCTTGTGGAGTTCATGACGGATACACATCCAATTAGAAATGAAAGAGAGGCTACTGATTATATTGAAAGAGTGAAAATGTTTGATGATGCTCTTCGGGCAAACCTTTTATGGCTAGAAGAACAAAAAAAATTAGGAATATTTGCTCCAGTATATGTTTTTGATCATGTAATTCGTCAGCTAAAAGAACAGCTGGCCTATAAAGATTCTGAGAACCCCTTAATGCAGGTATATATAAAAAAATTAAAAGAAATAGATCTGGAGCCTGACAAAATAAATAACCTCACCGAAGACTTGAGTCGAACTATAGAGTCAGCGGTTAAACCTGGGTTTAGTTTAATCTTAGACTACATGTTAGAAAATTATGAAAATGCCAATCAACATCATGGCGTATGGTCACTTCCAAATGGAGACGCTTTCTATGCCTTGAGACTTAAATCTTATACCACTACAGACTACACGGCAGAAGAGATACATCAGATTGGACTAAAAGAGGTTGCTAGGATTGAAAGCAGAATGAAAGATATCTTTCTGGAGCTGGGTTACACGATAGATAAGCCAATTGGCGAGATGATGAATGATTTAAACGAAGATCCTCAGTTTTTATATGCCGATACTCCAGATAGAAAAGAGATTGTCATTAAAGACTACAACCAAATGGTAATAGAGGCAGAAGAAGATGTAAGGCCTTATTTTGAAAAATTTCCTGTAAGCCCTGTTGAGGTTAGGGCTGTTCCTGAGTATTCGGAAAAAACAGCTGCTGGAGGCTACTATCAAGCCCCAAGCCTCGATGGATCTCGACCTGGTGTCTTTTATGCAAACCTATATGACATTAAACAGACGCCAAAATTTGGCATGAGAACATTAACATTTCACGAAGCCGTCCCCGGACATCATTTCCAAATTGCACTGAATCAAGAGAATGAAGATTTAACTCTGTATAGAAAATTAGGCTACAGGACATCAGCCTATACTGAAGGATGGGCCCTATATTCCGAACAATTAGCTGTTGAAGTGGGTATGACAAAAAATCTTTTCGATGAGTTAGGGGTTCTTCAAAGTGAAATGTTCAGAGCAAATAGGCTGGTGGTCGATACCGGGATGCACTATAAAAAATGGACCAGAGAAGAAGCTATGGACTATATGAAAAAAACTACCGGCATGTCTGATACTGAAGTAAGGGTTGAGATAGAAAGGTATATAGTTTGGCCTGCTCAAGCCACTAGCTACAAGATGGGTATGATAAAAATCTTAGAGCTTAGAGAAAGGGCCAAAAATAAAATGGGTGATAAATTCAATCTTAAGCAATTTCATTCCATAGTACTGGACCAGGGAATAGTGCCTTTGTTTGTTTTAGAAAATTTGATAGATGATTGGATAGAAGCCGAAAGCAATACACAGTAATCTTTTTATTTATTTTCGAGTTTTAAAAACTACAGTTATTTCAATTCATTAGAAAGGGAGAATTTCTTTTTCTTAAATAAAACAAAAATAACTGTGACCTGTAAAAGAAACATAGAACCAAAAAAGAATACGTTGAAAGGGACCATCAAAATCTCAGGCTCTGGAATACCTTCACCTACAGGCTCTCCCCCATATAAAGGCATCAGGATTGCGGCTATTACAAAACCCAAGTGAATGCAGAGACTCAAGAGGCCCGCAAGGATCTCTTTATTCTTAGACCACAATAAAAAGATTCCCAAAGAGAAAACTAAAAAATTAGTTGAGAGGCGCCAGGCTTCATGGACTCTAGCATGAGAGTCCCAGTCAGGATTTAATAAATGCGAAGTATTTACATCAACCAAGACAGGAAGAATGCCTCCACCAATCAGACACAAGGTTGTTAAGTACTTAGTCATTATTGTTTTACTCGATTAAATTCTCTATTTAGAAAGAAATTATTATAAAGTACTTATTGTGGAAAAGGTTGATATTGCAATTATTGGAGGCGGTCCCGGAGGCGCCACTTTGGCAAATATACTGGCCTCTAGAGGAGTGTCTACTGCATTAATTGAAAGGCAAAAGGACTTTTCGAAAGAGTTTAGGGGTGAAGGGTTAATGCCGAGCGGCAAAGAAGTATTAGAGCAAATTGGTTTTAATTTAAACGATGTAGATCATAGAAAGATTGAGGAAATGAATCTTTTTTATAAGGGTGAACTAGAAGCCAATCCAGAAATTGAATTTCTAAAAAAAGGAGAATTTCGATGGGTCTCCCAGCCACAGCTGCTGGAAAAATTGATAGAAAAGGCTTCTGGTTTTGATAACTTTATCTTCTATAGAGGATACAAAGCGCAAGATTTAATTTATAACGAAGATCGGGTTGATGGGGTTGTGATAACCAATGGTAACGAAGAAGCATCCATCAAAGCAAAAGTGGTCATAGGCTTTGATGGAAGAACATCGATGGTGCGCAGAAAACTAAACTTTGAAGTAAAAGAATACAAACTCCAACCAGATGTTTTGTGGTTTAAAATACCCTATCCTGAAAATTTCTTACCTGGATCTCAGGCTTTTTTTAGTTTATTTCCAAAATCTTTCTTAGTTGCCGTTCCGGTTTATGACGAAAAATTACAAGTGGGGTGGATAATTCCTGCAGGCAGTTATGGGGAGCTTAAAAAACAGGGCCAAGATAGGTGGATACAGTATATCAAAGAGAAATCTCCTAAAGGGTTCGCAGATCATCTTCAGAAATGTTTAGATGAAAAGTCAATTTCGGATCCTTTTATTTTAAAAATGACACTTGATAGGGTAAAGAAATGGCATAAACAAGGTGCCTTGCTATTAGGAGACGCTGCCCACACTATGAATGCAGTTGGCGGGCAAGGCTTAAACATTGCCTTAAGAGATGCCGTAGTATGCGCAAATCATCTTGTTCCTTTGATGAACGGCAATCCTTCTGATGCATCTTTAGATGAGGCTTTTGATGCAATTGAAAAGGAAAGAATAGATGAAGTAAGGCAAGTACAGGAAATTCAATCTAGACCTCCAAAATTTATCACGCTGAGTGAGTTTTTGGTTCAATTAATAGTCCCGATTTTAAGGCTCTTTTTCAGATTCAATTTTGTAAACAACATAACAAAAGAATTGATAGAGCGTATGTCGCGAGGCTTTAGCAAAGTAAAGTTAAAGGTTTAACCTACAGAGCCTGTGAAGCTTCGGTCCAAACTATACTAAGCTGCTGTCTATTAGGACTGCTATTAATAATGCAGGTTCGGTTCCGTTATTGACCCATGCATGATTAGTTCCTCTTTGAACTACAATATCATGAGGATTAACTTGTATTTCCTCTTCATCAAGGATCAGGGTCACATCTCCCTTTAATAGGATTATGTAATCAATAGTGTCAGTTTCGTGCATTGCTGCATTTCTTGATGTGTCCACACGATGGTGAGCGGCGCCCATTTTCTCAAATGCAGCTGCTGTTGAGGCCTCTATTACTTCTTGCGGTACACCTTCTGGAATAGGATTTATTTGAAAATATCTAATTTTAGTACCTCCCTTAGATGGTGACAAAAGAACATCTATATCAGCCCTATCTTCTAAGGACTTAGTATCAAATCCACCTCCATCAGTATTCCATATTTCATATAGTCCGCCCGCATCTTCGCCTAGCGATCTTGATGGCGGTCCTTCAATTGAAACTACTGACTTACCTGACTCATTGTGTCCCGTTATGATTCTTCTCATTGTTTTCCCCTTAAAACATATTCAATTTTATGGGAAGAGAATAACAAATTAATTGTTTTTGGTAATTAAGAATAATTAAGACTTTGGACTTTAGGCTTTAATGACAGTCATCGCACTCTACTTCCCTACAAAGCCTGTAGTTTTTAAAGTGTGAAATGGCAACCAATAATGCACCTATAGTGGTGAGAGTCGTTTCACCTGCTTCCCCCCACATTTGAGCCCCTAGGGTGACTGCAAGAATAAGAGAAAGAATGCCAAAGAGGCCAATGTATAAATAATTATAGGATTTGTGATTTCTGACGCCAGTAACCAAGGCATAAATACTAACAGGAATGGCTATAAACAAAATAGCATAATGTATCAGCTCATTGTTGTATGAAAGGGTTATATAACCCGAAAGAAAAACTAAAAAAGAAGGCACCAATAGACAATGCACTAAGCATAACGCAGATAAGCTAATTGCGGTTTTATCTGAATATTCTTGTGTTAATCTCATATTTTTAAATCCGGGCGAAGAACTTTAAGTTATT
>ERZ802830.3905-NODE-3905-length-12253-cov-7.09969_pt1 | contig 12253 bp, 10 predicted proteins | sample MGYA00345654_ERZ802830 | MGnify/ENA primary metagenome ERZ802830 (study PRJEB30503, sample SAMEA104212375) | marine metagenome | biome: Westerlies Biome; feature: [SRF] surface water layer (ENVO:00010504) within the epipelagic zone...; material: water... | reverse complement strand
TTTTGTTGTGCTTTAAATCTTTCTTCCAAACTTAACTTTTTATCCATTATAATTGCTTCTTCATCTGTCCAAGTTCCTAATACATAGTCTACTTGTTTCCCCTTAGAGAAAGTGTTACCCAAACCAATTCTGAGCCTTGGGTATTTAGTGGAACCTAATAATTCTTGAATATTTTTCAAACCGTTATGTCCCCCGTCAGATCCCTGGGTTTTTAATCTTAATTTTCCCAAAGAAAGATTTATATCATCTGTTACAACAAGCAGGTTAGAAGAAAGGATTTTTTCTTTTTTTAGCCAATAGTTTACAGCCCCACCACTTAAATTCATGTAAGTATTTGGTTTGAGTAGAAGAATGGATTTTCCTTTATATTTAAAAGATGAGATTTCTCCATATTTAGCAGAAAAAAATAAGGCATCAGCCTGTTTTGCAACATAGTCTAACGCCTTAAATCCAATATTATGTCTGGTGTTGTCATACTTCACACCTGGATTACCGAGCCCAACAATCAAAAATTTCAAGATGGGGTCGTTAATTTATTCATCTTTTTTAGTTTCATCCGAAACTTTATCATCTGAATCACCTTTACTTTCCTCTCCTTCTGTGGTCTCGGTATCTTCTTCTTCTTCCTCTTCTTCAATTATAACTCTTGCAGTTTGAACTCCAACAACAACAGCATTCTTAGGGTCTAAAAAATTTAATCCCGAAACATTTAAGTCAGTAACTCTAACTTTATCACCAATTTTAATTGGGGAGATATCAATGCTCACTGCATCGGGCATATCTTTAGCTAGACCAAAAACTCTAAGTTTCCTAAAGTTTTGAGTAAGCTTTCCACCATTTCTGACTCCTCTCGAAAAACCTTCTAATCTAACAGGTAAACTTAATTTAAATGGAGCATCGTCAAAAATTTCTAAAAAATCTAAATGGAGAATTCTATCTGTTACTGGATGAATTTGAGTTTCCTGTAAGATAACCTTAGATTTTTTCCCATCAATATCTAATTCAATTAAATAGACGTTTGGTGTAAATACTAATTTTTTAGCTTCATTTTCTAAAATTGAAAAATGAATTTGGTCTTTACCACCGTAGACAACTGAAGGAATTCGTCCCTCATTTCTAAGGCTTGTAGCACCTTTTTTCCCTACGCTCACTCTTGGTGAACCGCTCAATGATACTGTTTTCATAATTATTTTTATTTGATTTGTTTTTGTTTTTTATTAGTTGCCAAACAAAAAATGTTTGCTAATAGAATTGAAATTAATATGTTGCTTCATGACTTCAGAAAAGAGCTCAGCAACTGAAAGCACTTTTATTTTTGAATTTTTTGTTTTAAGTTCTATTGTGTTAGTAACAATTAGTTCTTTTAAAATACTATTTTCTATTCTTTCATGAGCAGGACCTGAAAGAATTGGATGAGTACAACAAGCTGAAACTGAACTTGCTCCATAATCCATAAAGAGCTGAGCAGATTTTGTTAAAGTACCTGCTGTGTCAATCATATCATCAATAATTACAACATCTTTTTCTTTAATATCTCCAATTATTGTCATGTTTGAAATTTCGTTTGCTTTCTTCCTTTGCTTATAACAAAGAGCTAAATCAACTTTTAAAAATTTAGCGTAAGCATTGGCTCTTTTTGATCCACCTGCATCGGGAGCAGCAATTACTAAATTATCTAATTTCTTTGATTTTAAATATGGAGCAAAAAGAGTTGAAGCATATAGATGATCAACAGGAACTTCAAAAAACCCTTGAATTTGATCAGCGTGTAGATCCATGGTCATCACTCTATCAACTCCTGCAGTTACTAACATATTGGCTACAAGTTTGGCACCAATAGCAACTCTTGGTTGGTCTTTACGGTCTTGACGAGCCCAACCAAAATAAGGTAAAACTGCCACTATTTTATGTGCTGAAGCCCTTTTAGCAGCATCTATCATCAAAAGCATTTCCATAAGGTTTTCCTGGGGAGGAGTAGTACTCTGAATAATAAAGACATCACATCCTCTAACAGTTTCTTTTATTGATACTCCAAATTCTCCATCACTAAATTTTTGTAACTCAACATCTGCTAAAGATTCGCCGTAACAAGTAGCTATTTGGGTTGCTAGGGATTTGGATGCAGAACACGCTAATATTTTAACTCTGTGTGACATTCGGGTTGCAAATGTAACCGATTTTCGATAAATATTAAATTATTTTGCCAGTATAAAAACATAGAGTAAATTCGCACCTCACTTGCCGAAGTGGCGGAACTGGTAGACGCGCACGACTCAAACTCGTGTGCCTTTGGGCGTGTGGGTTCGATTCCCACCTTCGGTACAAATATTCTTGGTTATAGAAAAACAACTTAAATATGATATGGCCTATTTAAAAATGGCAAAAGAATGGGGAGAATTATCTCATTGTCAAAGAAAAAAAGTTGGGGCTATTATTGTGAAAAATAATATGATAATTTCAGATGGCTTTAATGGTACTCCATCAGGTTTTGATAATAATTGTGAAGATTCGGATGGCAATACCAATTGGTATGTACTTCATGCTGAAGCAAATGCTATTTTAAAAGTTGCTAAAAGCACTAATTCTTGTAAAGATGCAACCCTATACCTAACCTTGTCTCCATGTAAAGAATGTGCTAAACTAATCCATCAATCTGGTATTAAAAGGCTGGTTTATTTAAAGAACTATAAAGATATAACTGGTTTACAATTTCTTGAGAAAGCTGGAGTTAAAATAGATCATATAAATTTGTCTTGAAATTGAAAAATAGTCCCAAATTTTTATTGTTAATATCATTACTTTTTATTGGTATATTCTCTGCTTCAACTTACTGGATAGGAATAAAACACAGTGAAATGTTGAAATCTGAAAATAATAATAAGTGGTCTAATATAGATATCGTATTAGAGCATTTGGCAAACAACTATGTGGATTCTCTAGAAATTGACAATTTATCTGAAAATTCAATTAATAATATACTAAAAGATTTAGACCCCCATTCTTCTTATATACCTGCTAACCAAAGACAAAGACTCAATGAGTCCTTGGTGGGTCATTTTGGAGGAATTGGAATAAGATTCATGATATATAATGATACACTAACGGTCGTTGATGTTATCAATGGAGGGCCATCAGCGCAGGTAAATATTAAGAAAAGAGATAGAATTATATCAATAGATGATGAAAATGTTGCAGGTGTTAACCTCAAAAATGAAGACGTACTTAAAAAGCTTAAAGGAATTGTTGGGAGTTCTGTTAAGCTCTCTATTCTTAAACCCAATAAAAATATTGAAATAAAAAATATTATTAGAGGATTAATTCCTCTAAAATCAGTTCCTGCATTTACAATACTTAAAAACGAAATTGGATATAGAAAAATAAGTTCCTTTTCTAATTCTACAGATATAGAATTTAAAAAGGCTATTAAAAATCTTTTAGAAAAGGGTATGGAAAGTCTGATTCTTGACCTGCGATTTAATGGAGGAGGATACTTACATCAAGCTATTAACATTGCTGATGAATTTTTAAAAAAAAACAAGCTTATTGTTTATACTGAAGGAGCTCATTCAAAAAAAAGGACGTTCTTTTCAAGTTCTAAAGGCCTTTTTGAAAATGGTAAATTAATTATACTTGTTAATAGCTCAACAGCCTCAGCAAGCGAAATAGTGAGTGGGGCCATTCAAGATAATGACAGAGGTCTCATATTAGGAAGAAGAACATTTGGAAAAGGATTAGTGCAACAACCTTTATTATTACCTGATTCTTCAGAACTTAGAATTACAACCTCAAGATATTATACTCCTTCTGGTAAATGTATTCAAAAGCCATATGGAGATAGTATTGACTATGATAATGACCTTTTTGATCGTATAGAAAATGGTGAGCTTACTGAAATTGATTCTAGTGAAAAAAGTAAATTTAAAGGCGGCATTATCCCCAATATTTATTCTCCTATCGATACTTCAAATTATAATGATCAAATCAACAAAATAATTTACACTAGAAAATGGAGAGATTTTTGCTTTAATTATTATGAAAAATATCCTATTTCAAATTTTGAAAATGTTAAAGAATTTTACAATAATTTTAAAGTAAAAAATAGCGAACTAAAAAAGTATTTGGAAAAAATTAATAATGACTTAGATGTATTTGATAATAACGACATGAATGACTTAGAATGGAGTCTTAAAATTGAACTTAGCAGCTATTATTATTCAGATCAATCAAGGTATATTATAACTACTTTCAAAGATAGTGATGTGAAAAAAGCATTATTAGAATTAGAAAAATAATCTCATTTATTTATAAAATGTATAGAACACACAACAATGGGGAATTAAGGATTCAAAATAAAGATCATAAGGTCAATTTATGTGGATGGGTTCAGAAATCTAGAGATCTTGGTGGTATGACTTTTATTGATTTAAGAGACAGATATGGAATTACACAATTGGCATTTAATGAAAATATTGATAAAGAACTATGTGAAAAAGCGAGAAAAATTAATAGAGAGTGGGTTATTGAAGTAGAGGGAATTGTTAAAGAAAGAAGTAGTAAAAATCCTAAATTAAAGACCGGAGAAATTGAAATAGAAGTTAATTCTTTAATCGTTCTTAACGAGTCAAAAACACCACCATTCACTATTGAAGATGTTACTGATGGTGGCGAGGAATTAAGAATGAAATACAGATTTCTTGATTTAAGAAGAAGCCCACTTCAAAGTAATATGATTTTAAGAAATAATATGAGTATGGAGACTAGAAACTTCTTTTATACCAATGATTTTTTAGAGATTGAAACTCCATATCTCATTAAATCTACTCCTGAAGGAGCCAGAGATTTTGTGGTGCCAAGTCGGATGAATAAGCAACAATTCTATGCACTTCCTCAATCTCCTCAAACATTCAAGCAACTATTAATGGTAAGTGGATTTGACAAATATTATCAAATTGTAAAATGCTTTAGGGACGAAGATTTAAGAGCAGATAGACAACCCGAATTTACTCAAATTGATTGTGAAATGGCATTTGTTAATCAACAAGATGTAATAGAAACATTTGAAAGATTAATTAAACATCTTTTTATAAAAATTTTAAATATAGAATTTGATAATTCATTCCCCTCAATCTCTTATGATGATGCTATAAAAAATTATGGTTCTGACAAACCCGATATTAGATTTAACATGACTTTAAACTATATTGACGATTTAGCAAAAGGAAAAGGGTTTAATGTTTTTGATCAATCTGATGCTATTGTTGGAATTAATGTGCCAGAAGCCAGTGGCTATTCAAGGAGAAACCTTGATGAACTTACTGATTGGGTAAAAAGACCACAAATAGGAGCTAAAGGATTGGCCTATGTAAAATATAATAAAGATGGGAGTTTTAAATCCTCAGTAGATAAATTTTATGATACTGATACTTTAAAAAAATGGGCTGAAAAGTGTAATTCTAATCCTGGAGATTTAATTTTAATTCTAAGTGGGGATAAAGCAATAGTTCAAAAACAAATGAATGAATTAAGGTTATTGATGGGAGATCGTCTTAAACTGAGAGACCCACGGGTTTTCAAACCAATTTGGGTTGTAGATTTTCCTCTTTTGGAAAAAGATGAAGAAACCAATTCTTTTCATGCCATGCACCACCCTTTCACGTCCCCTAAAAGTGATGATTTAGCTATGCTAAAATCTGATCCATCTAAAGTAAGAGCCAATGCTTATGACCTTTCAATAAATGGTGTTGAAGTTGGTGGTGGATCTATCAGAATTCATGACCGAAATATTCAAGAAAAAATGTTTGAAATATTAGGTTTTTCTAAAGAAGAGGCTGAAAGTCAATTTGGATTTTTAATGAAAGCCTTTGAATATGGGGCTCCCCCACACGGAGGTATTGCCTTTGGGTTTGATAGACTTTGCACATTATTTGGGGGAAAAGAAAACATAAGAGAATTTATAGCATTTCCTAAAAATAATCAAGGAAGAGATGTAATGATTGAAGCTCCTTCAAAAATTGAAGCAATCCAATTAGGTGAGCTGGGTATAAATCTAGCAAAAGGAGAAGATTAATTTTCTTTCTTGATAGCTATTAAGGAGATCAATCCTAGAAGGACCATAAAAATAGTTTGAGAAGACCACATTAACATTCCAAATGATTTGGCCACTTGTCCATCATATCCGTAAAGTTGAATTAATGCTGAAGCAACCATTATTGGATAGAGACCAATTCCTCCAGGGGTAGCGCCAATAGCAATAGTCCCTGCAATAAAACAAGCAAAAATTGAATTGATATTGATATCTTGTAAGTCGGGAAGAGCCAAAGCTGTAATCCATAACATGGCTACATATGCTGTCCAAATAAATAGCGTATGTAATATGTATGCCGATTTATTTTTTAGTTTTAGGATGGTTATTGCTCCTTGAAAAATTCCCTTTAAAAAATTCCATGCTTTAACCCTTATTTTTTTAATACTGATGACTAATATAGATGTTGTAGAAACAACCAATAAAAAAATGGGCAAGACTAAAGGATTGGATGAGTTATTTCCCATTTGTCTAAGTTCTTGGAATTTATCTTGATCCGATTGAAGGAAAAAAGCTATAAAAAAAATAGATGCAAACATTATTAAGTCTACTACTCTTTCAACTACAATAGTTCCAAATACTTGGTCAGGTTTGGTTTTTTGATATTTACTGAAATACCCAGCTCTAGCTAATTCTCCTGATCTAGGAATAGTTAAATTAATAATGTATCCAATCATTACACTGTGATACATCAAACTTAATTTTGGTTTAATATCTAATGTTTCTAATAGGTATTTCCATCTATATGCTCTACTTAAGTGACTTAAAAAGGCAATTGTAAGAGCACAAAATATCCAACCATAATTAGCCTCAGAAAGAGATTGAACGAAATATTCTTTTTCTAATTCTGTAGAGTTGGAAATAAAATACCAAGTGAGGTATAAACCAATTGCTATTGGTAAAGAAATCTTAAAAAAATTAATCAGCTTACTTTTCATTATTAGAACTAATTGAGTGCAATATTATCAATTAACCTTACACTGCCGAATTTTGTGGCAGTAAATGCTCTCCACTTTTTGTCTATTGATCCATTATTTTGTAAATCATCAGAATGTCTAATTTCAAAATATTCAGGATCAGAAAAACTGGAAATTTTATTCAAACATATTTTTTCTAAAGATTCTCTTTTTGACAATTCAAAATTGCTCTTACAAAAAAGTAAAACTTCAAATAATTTATGAGATTGATTTAGGTGTTTTAAATCTAATCTTAAGTTTCTAGAGCTCATAGCCAAACCACTTTTTTCTCTGTAAGTAGGGCAGAGGACAATCTCAATATTTTTAAAAAATAGTAAGGCAAATTTCTTAACTATTAGATATTGCTGATAATCTTTTTCCCCAAAAAAAGCAAAGTTAGGTTTTATCAGTTTAAAAAAAATATTGAGCACTCTTAAAACTCCTTCAAAATGTCCTTCTCTATGCTTACCTTCTAAGACATTTTCTAATTCCTTAAAAGAAGGGTTGATGGAGCTTTCTTCAGCATATAATTCTGAATATTCAGGAACAAAAAGCAAGTCAACTTTTTCTTTTTTTAATATGGTAATGTCTTTTTCTAAGTTATATGGATAGTTTTTTAAATCTTCTTTACTATTAAATTGAGTGGGATTTACAAAAATAGAAACTATGGTAAAATTTGATTTTTTTCCTGCAGCTCTAATTAAAGAAAGATGCCCATTGTGTAAAGTCCCCATTGTCGGAACAAATCCAATTATTTTACTAGACTTTAAGTCTAGAGTTTTATTTAAATCGTCTTTTTTGTAAACTATTTGCATAAGATATAAAACTTTGTTAAAGCTAATCTAAATGTTGGGTTTATGTGTTTTTTTTTTATATTTTTGTAGCTCAATATTTTAAGAAGGAGATTAGTAGTTATGGAAAAAAGCAAAATACTTTACGTTACTCAAGAAATCAATCCATTTTTAATAGAATCAGAAATATCTAATTTCGTTAGAAAGGTTGCTCAAGGCGTACATGAATCCAATAAAGAAATAAGAATTTTCATGCCTAGGTTTGGTGTTATTAATGAAAGAAGACACCAATTACATGAGGTTATCAGACTCTCTGGAATGAACCTAATTGTAAATGACTACGATCATCCTTTAATAATAAAAGTAGCTTCAATTCCCCAAATCAGAATTCAAGTTTATTTTATAGACAACGAAGAGTATTTTAAAAAGAAATTTATTTTCAAAGGGTCAGATGGAAAATATTTTAAGGATAATGATGAAAGGTCCATGTTTTTCTGTAGAGGAGTTTTAGAGACCGTTAAAAAATTAGGTTGGATGCCCGATATTGTTCATTGCCATGGATGGATGACTGCTTTAATGCCGGTTTATTTAAAATCTGTTTATAAAAATGATCCTCATTTTTCAAATGCTAAAATCATTTATGCTCATTACAAACAGGACGAAAAGCTTAAGTTTTCTAAAGATTTACCAACAAAATTAGATTTCGACGAACTACCCACTGGTGATTTGAATTTAGATGGCTTAGCAGATGTTAATAAATTACACGAAATAGGTATTCAATGGAGTGATGCAGTATCTCACGGTAGTCCTGAGGTTGACGAAAGTCTATTAGAATTAATTAAAAAAACGGATAAATCAGTCCTTGAATATCATGATGAAGAACAGACTGTAGAGGCACATCAAAATTTTTATGATAAAGTCCTTAGTGAAAATGGAGTTCTGGTATAGTAATTTCTTAACCATTTATCAAAAATCTTTATTCTTAGCTTTATTTGGAACTGCTATCTTAATTGTAAATAGTTCCTGCGAAAAAAATAATGAATTTGGTCTAGAAATGAATCCAGATTCTAATACTTTACAAGCTGTATATTCAGATACTTTTGATTTAAATACCTTCTCAGTATATTCAGATAGTATCAAGACTGATGAATTAAATGGTCCTAGTCTCTTAGGAAATTATATTGATCCTGTATTTGGTGAGGTAAATGCTTCCATTTTCACTCAAATAAGGTTAGAACAGGCTTATGATTTCATTCCTCAAGATGGAACCATTGATGATGTTGTAATAGACTCTGCAGTGTTGTATTTAGCGATAAATGGTTACTATGGAGATATTAATGAACAAGAGTTTAATGTTGAAATTTTAGATGAAGACTTTTATAAAGATTCTTCATATTATAATAATCAGTCTCTAACAACAAAGGGGGTAAACATCTCAACTGCTGGAAGTATCAAAGCTGATCCTTTATTTCCAGGTTATTTTTCTGGTTTTCTGGTAAATGAAGCCATACTTGGAATTACTTTAGATGTCAACGAGTTTGCATTACCAATTATCAATGAATCTGGAAATAGTACGTTAAGCGGCAATGATGGAGACAATGAATTTTTATCGTTCTTTAAAGGAATTAAAATTTCAGCTCCTAGTAATATTAATGGAGGTCTTTATTATATCAACCTTACCAATTCTTTTTCAAGGATTAGATTGTTTTACAGGGATACTTCTGGCACTGCTTCAGAACATGATACGTTGGATTTTGATTTTAATATTAATTCTAATTGTGCCTATTATCATGCAGTCAATCACAATTATTCAGGAACAACTGTGGAAGATGCCGTCAATCAACCTACTTTAGGTAGAAATCAATTTTATATTCAAGCTTTGGGAGGGGTCAATGGAAGAATAACCATTCCAGGACTAGATTCTTTAATTGGCCAGAGTATAATGGTTAATAAAGCAGAAATTATTCTACCATTTGAAGATTATCTTTATGATGCTTACTCATCTCCATCAAGCTTATTTATTTCAAGAAAAAATAATGATGGAAATTATGAGTTTTTACCTGATTTATTTGAAGGAAGTCAAGGAGGAAATTACGATGCTTTAAATAAAAACTATAGGTTTGATATCACAAGACATGTTAATGAAATTTTAGCAGAGAAAATAATCAATGATACTATTAAGATATTCCCTAATGGGAACGGAATAACCGCAAATAGAGTCGTTTTAAATGGAATTAATTCCACTAAAAAAGACAAAGCGAAAATTATAATTTCATATTCTAAATATTAAACTTTTATGTGTGGTATAGTTGCTTACATTGGACCTCGGAATGCTTACGAAATAGTAATTAAAGGTCTTCAAAGGCTTGAATATAGAGGATATGACAGCTCTGGCGTAGCCATTCACAATAGTAAAAATGTTAGTGTTTTTAAGCAAAAAGGTAAGGTTCAAGATTTAATTGATTTTGCAACTGATAAAGATACTAAAGGAAAACTTGCTATTGGACATACAAGATGGGCAACACACGGACTTCCCAATGACATTAATGCTCATCCTCATCAATCAGGAGATCATAAAATAAGCTTAGTGCATAATGGTATTATAGAAAATTATTCCATACTTAGGGAAGAACTTGAGCAAAGAGGACATCAATTTGAAAGCGAAACAGATACCGAGGTATTGGTTCATTTAATCGAAGAAATTCACAAGAATAGTAAATATGACTTGTTTGATTCAGTTAGAATTGCTTTAAATGAAGTTATCGGAGCCTATGCTATTGTCTTAATAAATAGTGAAAATCCCAATGAATTAATTGCTGCAAGAAAGTCTAGCCCATTAGTAATCGGTATTGGAGAGGGAGAATTTTTTTGTGCGTCTGATGCAACACCAATCATAGAGTATACTAAAAATGTGGTGTATCTAGAAGATGGAGAAATTGCTCAATTAAGTTTAAAGAATGGACTTAAATTAAAGACCATTGCAAACCAAGAAAAAACTCCTTATATCCAAGAATTAGAAATGCATTTAGAAGCACTTGAAAAAGGGGGCTATGAGCACTTTATGCTCAAAGAAATTTACGAGCAACCGCATTCTATTAAAGATTCCATGAGAGGGAGAATAAGTATTTCTAAAAGTAAAGTGGCTCTAGGGGGAATCATAGATTATGAAGAGAAATTAATCAATGCCAAGAGACTAATATTTGTTGCTTGTGGGACTTCTTGGCATGCTGGTTTAGTAGGGGAATATTTATTGGAGGAAATAGCCAGAATACCTGTTGAAGTGGAATATGCTTCAGAATTTAGGTATAGAAATCCAATTATAAATGGCGATGATTTTGTTATTGCAATTTCTCAATCTGGGGAAACAGCAGATACGCTGGCAGCTTTAAAATTAGCCAAAGAAAGAGGAGCAACACTTATGGGTATATGTAATGTTGTGGGTAGCTCAATATCTAGGGAAACAGATTGCGGATCTTATACACATGCTGGTCCTGAAATTGGAGTAGCATCTACTAAAGCGTTTACTGCTCAAGTTACCATATTAACCCTTATGGCTATGATGATTGGCAGAAGAAAAGGAACTATTACCAATGATAGATTTAACAGGCTTTTAGTTGAAATGAAGGCTATTCCTGAAAAGTTAAAAACGGTATTGAAGGAGAATGACTTAATAGAAAAAATTGCCAAGATTTATTACCAATCAACCAATGCCCTTTATTTGGGAAGAGGCATCAATTTCCCTCTTGCGTTAGAGGGCGCTCTAAAACTGAAAGAAATATCCTACATACATGCTGAAGGATATCCAGCTGCAGAAATGAAACATGGTCCAATTGCTTTAATTGATGAAGAAATGCCTGTTTTTGTAATTGCTACTAAGGATTCTAGCTATGAAAAAATTGTTTCAAATATTCAAGAGGTTAAAGCTAGGAAAGGTAAAATTATCGCCATTGTAACTCAGGGAGATACTGAAGTTAAAAAGATAGCTGATCATTACATAGAAATTCCTAAATGTAATGAATTGTTGGTTCCTCTGTTAGCAACTGTTCCCTTACAATTACTAAGTTATCATATTGCGCTATTGAGAAATTGTAATGTTGATCAGCCAAGAAATCTTGCAAAATCAGTTACCGTAGAGTGATATTGGATTTAAAAATCAAAAAAATTTAAAGTCTAATTATTTTTTATTACTCTTTTTTGATAAGAATTTTCTCCATTTGAAACTTTAATCATATAAATACCATTGGATTTGTCAGATATATCAAGTACATTTTTAACTTTATTATCAGCCTTTGTTTCATAAATTACTCTACCTAAAAAATCAAAAATATTAATTGTAAAATCTCCTTTGAAATTTGATTCTAAAACAACGCTAAATATTCCATCTGTTGGGTTAGGATAAATTTTAAAAATTTCATTTTTATAAG